>Ga0256405_10006893_pt1 | contig 17664 bp, 25 predicted proteins | sample RumenRJG_02DNA_FD_189096 | JGI IMG/M metagenome (GOLD analysis project Ga0256405, IMG submission 189096) | Bovine rumen microbial communities from Lethbridge, Alberta, Canada - RJG_02 | ecosystem: Host-associated > Mammals > Digestive system > Stomach > Rumen | place: Canada: Alberta...
AGCAGCTGCACTCAAAAGCCAAGTAGATGCACTGAAGGAGATAATCAAGACATGGGATGCTCCTGCAAGGGCTCTGGCACTTGAGAAGGTAGGTGTTGAACTTACCTCTGAGGAAATCCTCATTGCACACTCCAACCCTGAGAAGTTCTTTGAGATTCACCCTGAACTCAGAAGAAATGTTGTGGTAGACGAGGGAACTGAAGAGGAAATTGAGGAGACAAGTGAGGAAAGTGTAGAGGACACTGTTTCAGAAGGCCCTGAACTTTAATTAAATTACAATATGAAAAAAGGAATTTCATTGATGGCTGTTGCAACTGGCCAGGAATCAAAAGAAGTTGTTGTAAAAAGGTATGTAGGTATTGCTGCACTTAAATTTGTGGCACTCAATCCAACCCGTGAGGAGCTTAACAATATCCTTGGACAGGATTTTACCAATGAGGAAATAAAGTACATTGATGAGACTACTGTGAAGGATAAAGACCAGAAGGATGTAAATGTCCCTAGGGTACGTATTTCCTTCGTAATGAAGACTGACCCTCAGATTGCTTGCAACAATGGTATTGATACTCATTTCATTGTAAACTACTTTATGAGTAAGAATGCCGTATATTCATTCAAGGATGGTGTCAAGCTTCAGGTAATTGATGCATATGGCAGAACTGCATGGGCTACTCCAGAGCAACTCAAGGAGCAGGTAGTGCCTGAGTATATCATCAAGAATGGCCCAAGGAAAGGCCAGAGCATGAAGGCTAACATTTCAGTACCTTTCCGTGCAGCATATCAGGGAGAGGAGAACATTGTAAAATTCATCAAGGCATTCCTTGTAATCCCTCGTCCAGATGCTTGGAACAATGATACCAAGACCTATGTAATGAAGACTGATGCCAAGGAACTTGAGAAGAGTGCCTGCCAGCTCGATGACATCAAGAAGTACTTCGAGGGCAATGTGAACGAGATTGCCAAGATTATGAAGTTCCAGCCTAACAACACTGTCAAGATGCTCGTAGGTGTAAGGACTGCTCAGAATGGTGCTCAATATCAGGATTTCTATGTTCAGCATCCTCTTACACTCAGTACTACAGACTATAAGACTCTGGAGAATGACCTTAATGAAGACAAGGCTGCAGGAAGGCATCCAAGCACTGAGTACAGGGTTGTAAACCTTTCTGAGTTCACTGTAAAGGCATCTGATTACAGTAAGGAGCCTGAAAAGACTGCAGATGACCCTTTCGCAGCAACTTCAGCAAGTGACCCGTTTGTTGGTCAGGAAGCCCCTGCAACAGAGATGCCTATTGACACTGACCCATTTGCAATGTAAGGAGTTCTGAACTATGGTAGGGAGGGGAACATATAGCGGAAGTAAGGAAGAGACCTTAAGCAGGATAACTGAGGCTGAACTAGCAGCCATATACATTCCATCCTTGAAGGCAATTCCTGAAGTAATCAACTCCCCACTGAGGAAAGATGAACATCCTTCATTCAGAGTATATTCCCCTGATGGGGTCAAGGTCAGATATTATGATTATGCCACTGGAGAATCTGGTGGCATAATCGATTTTGTAATGAACCTTTATTCATGTTCCTACAATGAAGCGTTGGAAAGAATTGACAGGGATATTGCAGGTTATGGGAAGAGTATTCCTGTAAGATGCGAAAAAGGAAATGCCCTTTCAATAAAGAGAGACAATACTGATTTTCAGATAAGGTCTTCAAGAAGGGAATGGGAAGAATGGGACATTGAATATTGGAAGTCATACGGAGTGCCATTCAACTGGCTGAAGCATGCTGACATATATCCAATATCATATATATTCATAATATCTGAGAATGGATATATAAAGACAGTCAAGGCTGACAAATATGCCTATACATTCATTGAAAGGAAGGATGGGAAGGTAAGTGAGAAGGTATACCAGCCTTTCAATAAAGATGGCATGAAATGGAGGTCAGGCCATGACAGTTCTGTATGGGACTTGTGGACAAAGCTTCCTGAAAGAGGTGATATGCTTATAATAACCTCGTCAAGAAAGGATGCACTATGCATATGGGCAAACACCGGCATACCGTCAGTAAGCCTGCAAAGTGAGAATGCCTTGATAAAACCACAGGTAATGGATGAACTTAAAGGTAGGTTCAACAGAATCTACCTGCTGTATGACAATGACTTTGACAAGGAAAAGAATCATGGCAGGGAGGATGGAATAAAACTTGCAAGCATATTTAATATAAAACAAATTGAAATTCCTGATATCTACAGAGCTAAAGACCCATCAGACCTATACAAGAAATGGGGAGGGAAAACTCTGAGACAAGTGATTAAATTTTTAACAAGCTATTGAAATGAAAAGACAGATAACCATTTATGAATCTGCACAGAACGGCAAGATTACAGTGTTTAATGATGTTGAATGTAATACTCTCTCTGAGCTAAAAGCACTCCTCAGAGCCAAGGATATTGATTATAATGGTATGGAATTCATTGAGGGAGTGACAAACACCAAGCTCCTTTCGGATGATTCCAGAATCCCTACTGACATTCCCTTCAAAGGAAAGGTAACTAACAATGTGTTTATCAATATCCTTAAGAAGGATTCCAAAATCAGCTCTGGCATTGACTATGAAACAATGTCAAGGAGTGAGCTCCTCAAGGCTGCAAAGGAATTTGCTGAGGATATACTGAGCATCTTCCACAAGAACTTCACACAGGTAAAATCCTGTGAGCTTATTACTTTCCTTGAGGGAAAGGAAAATGAAGAGAGTGAAGGAGAAGAGTCTGAAGAACACTGCGGAGAAAATGCAGAGCCTGCATTCCACAAGTGCAAAGTTTTCGAAATGAGCACTGTAGTGGAGAAAATCGTAGACCTCGTAAAGCTTATGGGATGTGAGAAAGAGGTGGTTGAGGCCCTTATGGAGGATGAGGATGAGGATGAGAATGAGAATGATGACAGAGAGAAGTCAGCATTCAGTGAAGATGATATAAGGGAATTCCTTAACAAGTAAACATTAACCCTAGAATGAAGGTGCTCCCAGAAATGGGGGCATCTTTTATTTTACCATGTCATCACTAAAAGCATTATATCTAAAAAAGGCAATCCGCTTATATGGTATGGATGAATCCATATCAAAGAGGATGATTGACGTTCTTGACATATTCAAGCAGCAGTTTGGTGAGAGTCATGTTGACTTTGTAAGGGAAAGTGCCGAAGACATAGTATGTGACGACAAGTATGTGACCAGTGTATCTTGGGCAGTACAATATGTTAGAAGTTATGCTGCAGCATATAGTATAGTACTGAAGGTTGACAAGGAGACTGTGACAAATGAGACTGGATGTTCAACTGTAATATATGACCTATTCATAAGGCTCATGTTTTATAGGCAAGGAACACTCAGATATGGTATATGGTATAAAAGGTCTTCATTTACGAGGAATCAGCTATATTCCATGTATATACACTCGCATTGCCCGTCACTCACTTTGAATAGACCTGAAGAATGGAAATGTGTATGCACAGGCTCTGGGCCAATAGGAGGAACAATGTCTAAAATGTCCCTTTCTAACTTTCCTTTAGAGTATGTATATGGATTCATAGCGGAGCTAAGGCAGATAATACGGGTGGAGTCACTTCAAGGAGGCCCTTATATGCATCTTGACAGAATCTCTGGGCCTTATGCTAAAGTAACTGACCTTACACTGCTTAGAGGAGATACAAGTTCCCTTACACACATTACTAATTACAAGGCACTTATAAAGAGCTACATAAAATCAGGAAGACTGAAACTTGGATATATAAACAGTTGCTTCTGTCTTGGTTGTACATTCATTGAATGGCTGATTGACTTCACACAATATGCACAAGCTTGGGGAGAAAAGAATTCTATAAGTATACCTTTAGAGCGAGTACTTATAAAGGACAATACCCTATGTACACAGCTTGACACCTACTGGAGTGAAAATGATATAAACAGTGCATTAGGGAAACCAGTCATAACATTCAAGGGTACTGACTATGTACTGAGGATGATAGATGGTGACTCAAATACTGAACAAAGGACACTCATTAACCCTGAGGCAGCAGCAAAACTAATAAAAGCAATACTGGACACATTAAACTATCGTTATGGAAAATATGAAACAAAAGGACATGCCACTTCCAATATCGTTTTCTCCTAAAAAGGGGCATACGATAATCCTTTCTGAAAAACTGGAAAGGAAGATAAGAACATATTGTGCACTTTCACCAAGAAGGGAATGGAGTGGGGTACTATTCTATACTTTCAAAGGTGACTTCAAGAGAGGACTAAAGATACATGCAGAAGACATGTATCTAATGGACCAAGGAAGTTCAGCACATACAGAGTTTGACATGAACAAGCCTGAGATTACAAAGTATATGGTAATGGAAGGACTTACAGGACATTGTATGGGTATCCTCCATTCACATTGCTATTTTTCTAGTTTCTTCAGTGGTGAGGACTCCGATACTTTGAACACGTACGGAAAGGAAATGAACAACTTCGTATCACTGATTGTGAACAACGAAGGGAAATACGTTGCAAGGGTGACAAGGAAAATAACCTTCTCTGGAGAGCAGGATATAAAACTAAGGGGAAACTGTTCATACAAGCTGTTCAACACTGACAAGGAAGTAGCAAAGAAAGTCATTACCACAAAGAAAGTTTCTGCAAATTCTGTGTGGGTGGAATATGCAGACCTTGCGATTGTAAAGCCTGCCATTGAGGAAGACTTTGATACAATATCAAGGTTTGAGGAAATAAGTACCAAAGTCTATGAGGAAAAGACTAAGGCTGTAAACCTCCTTAAAGGTACTGAGGGCCCTTGGAATAAAGACCTTTGGAATAACTTTGCAAATTCAACGCAGAAAGTTACGAATGCTCCTCAGAAAGAAGTGCAGGGAAAACTCTGGGATGATGATGATTATGTTGACGATGAAACCCTTGCATTGGAGAGTATAGGTGAAGATGAGTGGGCTAAGAATGGTTATTACAGGTGGTTAAATTCCCTTATAAATGGTACTCCATTCAATACATCAACTCCACAGGCAGCAAAGATAAACGAAGAATACAAAAGAACATTCAAGAGTGAAGAGGAATTCAAGGATTGGTTTGAAGTTTGGCTGGACTACATGGTATCAATATTTGATACTTCATGGATTAGCGATGACTTCTGGGATGTTGAATGCATATTGCTTAAGAAAGTACTGGAGGATTTCAGAACACTCAACCTTGATTACTTTGATGCTATTGAAGATATTATTAATATCAGGATATCATGACGGACATCAATGATTTTCTTAATGAAGCAACTATAAGGGTAGAAGGAAGTGCAGTTCAAAATGAGCAGCAAGCCCTGACAGAACTTACAGAAAGTGAAGAAGAGGAACTGAGACAATTTGCACTTCAAAGGATGGAAAACATGGCTGCAGCACAGCAAGAACAGGAGGAAAGTGTTGAAGAAGAGCCTGAAGAGGATGAGGAAGAAGAGCCTGAAAATGAAGAAGAACTTGAAGAGCATGACCCTGCTGCTGAAGATGTTGTAGAAGTTCCTGACTATACTGACGTAAGGGATGAAACTACTAGGTTTTCATCTGCAGAGTGGTTCGAGAAGGTCAAACAGCAGGTTGTAATACTTGCAGGTGTTGGAGGAATCGGGTCAAATGCTGCATTATACCTTGCAAAACTGAATCCTAAGGCAATATACATATTTGACTATGATACGGTTGAAACTGTAAACCTAGCAGGTCAGTTCTATGACTTTAATTCTGTAGGGCAGTATAAGGTAGATGCACTTGCAGAAAGTATAGTGAAATATACCAACTACTCATCAGTATTTGCCTGCAGGAGAGCATATGCAATAGATGAGGAGATTGTCGGAGACATAATGATTTGTGGCTTTGACAATATGTCAGCAAGAAGGGCATTCTTTACTAAGTGGCTCAACAATGTAACCAGTAAGCCCGAAGAGGAAAAGGAGAACTGTCTTTTCATTGATGGAAGGCTTACTGCAGATGAACTTCAGATTTTCTGTATGACAGGAGTTGATGACTATTATATAGAGAAATATAGGTCAGAATACCTGTTCAGTGACCTTGATGCTGAAAATACAGTATGTTCCTTCAAGCAGACTGGGTATCTGGCAGGCTTCATAGGTTCACTGATAACAAACCTGTTTGTAAATCACTGTGCAAATCTGTCAAACCCGCTTAGAAACATGCCACTTCCATTCAAGACTTCTTATAAAGCTGATATTATGTATTTAGATACTGAGAAATAATGCCTATGATAAGAAGAGGAGCTAGAATTTGTGCAGCGGAAATTGTCGAGTCAAATCCACATTATCCTATAGATTTGAAAGCACTGACATTACCAAGTAAAGACAAGGAGCTTATATTCAAATACCCCAAGCTTGACCTTCCTTACATGGACGGAAAAGAGCCCTCTGATGAAATGGTAAGGACATTCTATATAAAGGAAGAGGTGACAATGACACCACTGCAGCTTTATAGGAAACTGATTGAAGAAAATACTCTGGAAAATATCCTGTATAAGAAAAAGGAAGGTAAATATACTTTCCTTGTAGGGAGAGGTGTTTATCTGGTAGAAAATTTACCCTTGCTTCTGATAACTCACCTTTGGCAGGGTTATATTAGGATTCCTTACATAATCATAGGGGTAAGTTTGCTTACATTGAACACAGCTACTGCAAAATTCCTGAAGGAAAAGATAATCCCTGAACTTGTAAAAGCAGGATATAAGACTGTAATACATAATTCAGCCTCGTGGGACCCAAGACCTGCAATGCAGTATTACAACCAGAAAGATACAACTAATATTCTGCTGGAAAATATAGAAGATATCTATGCAAACGGATTTTGATATTTTTGGGAATTGGCTGTCAATATTTGATAAGTCAATGCTAATGAAGTACAGGAAGATGCTAATGCAGGCAACATTGAATGGTATTCCATTATGCCCGGAGCAAAGCAAGGTTTTCCATGCCTTCAGGACACTTCAGCCAGAAGATGTAAAAGTTGTAGTATTGTCTCAAGACCCTTATTTTGATGGTTCTGCAACTGGGCTGGCATTTGCTAATGACATAACCAGAGAAGGATTTAAGGGACTGAGTCCTTCATTAAAAGTTATAAGAGATTCAGTACTTTCGTTGATAGATTCGAAGAAACTCCCTATATTTGACCCTAGCCTTGAAAGCTGGGCAAAGCAGGGAATACTCCTTCTGAACAGTGCCCTCACAGTGAAGAAAGGACAACCTGGAAGTCATCTGGAAGCTTGGAAACCCTTCACTGAACGGGTTATTACAGGCCTTTCCAGTGAAACAAATGCTTGTTTCCTTCTGTTTGGAAAGGTAGCTTGGTCTTTCAAGGACTGCATATTTGATAATGGCAGGGGAGTATGGGAAGAGTATCATCCTTCATATTATGCAAGGAACAATACCAAAATGCCCCCTACTATATGGAAGAATATGCTGGACTATGTAAAGGAAAACTATGATGTGGAATTGAAGCTGTATGACTGAGAACAAAAAAATCGTGGGTGCAACCCCTGATATTGCCTTTGATGGTACACCTATGAGGTCTAAACTTGAAACGAATGTATACAAATGGCTGTATGAGCTTGGAATAAAACCAAAGTATGAAAGTGAAACCTTTACATACTGGAATGGCCCAAAGCCTACAGTACCATTTTATGACCTCAGCAAGACAAGGCACTGCTATAGGAATATGAAGAAGCTGGTGGACATGAAATATACACCAGATTTCATATTCTATCATGGGAACATAAAGGTGATAGTAGAGGCTAAGGGAAGGGAGAATGACCAGTTTCCAATAAGGAAGAAACTGTTCAGGGCATACCTTGAAACCCTCGATTATCCAGTAATATATGCGGAAATTTATACTAAAAAGCAACTTAAAGAATTCATAGAAACACTGAACAATGAATATCAGATATAAACAAAAAGGCATTGCACTGAAATTCACTGGAGACAACTTTAATGAGTTTCTGGAAGAAATACCTAATCTTAAAAGCATAGTAGAAGCGGACTTCTCTTCAGTAGAACAATGGATAGAGGCATCAAAGAACAGTGATGGAATACTTCTAAGACATGCTGAAGGTATTTGGATTCTAGTGAGGGAAGGCCTTTATTTCGTTTCAATAGAAGGTCTTGACCTTGCAGTTTTAGAAGCAGAATTTAAAGAAGATTTTGAAGAAATTGAGGAGACAGTATGACAGTCGAAAAAACACTTTATGATATTTCATGGCAGGTTGATGAACCTACATACAGAGCAGACCCTGCATTGTCCTATTCTACAATAGCAAGGTATGAAAAGAACGGAAGATTCAATTCCTTACCTACACTATTTGACAAGCTGGAAACACCATCACTTACCTTTGGAAGTATGGTGGACACGTTGATTACTGGTTCTGAGGAGGAGTTCAAGAAACTTTTCATCGTAGTAGATAATCCCGGACTTTCTGATAGTCTGCTTGAAATAACACAGAGACTGTATTCACTCCATAGGGAGGAAGGCACTGCGTTTGATGACCTTACTGATGAGGAACTTGCAACTATAGGAAAGGAATGTAACTATTATGCAGGAGATAAGTATGCCAACTATAGGGTAAAACTTATAAGGGAAAACTGTAAGCCTTATTACAACACGCTGTGTATTGCAGAAGGTAAAAAGGTTGTATCTCAGGAGGATGTTGAGGATGCTAGAAGGTGTGTACAAGCACTTAAGACAAGTCCATATACAGCATTCTGCTTTGCTGAGAATGACCCATTCGACCATACAATACAAAGGTTCTATCAATTGAAGTTCAAGGATTCCCATGATGGTGTGGACTACAGATGCATGATGGATTTGGTTATTGTCAATAACAAGAATAAGACAATCCAGCCTTATGACTTGAAGACTTCCTCACACAATGAATGGGACTTTCCAAAGTCATTTCAAGAGTATATGTACCAATTGCAGGCAAGGCTTTACTGGAGAACTCTGAGAGCTAACATTCTGAAAGACCCTGTATTCAGTGAATATACACTTCTACCATACAAATTCGTAGTTGTAAACAGGAAGAACTGTAAACCTCTTGTATGGGATTTTGCACAGACAGATACTGTAGGCCAGATTGAAATTATAACAAGGACTGGATACCATATAGTATGGAGAGACCCTTATGAGATTGGTAAGGAACTTAATGGATACCTTAAAGGAAATTATGAATATCCTATGGGAACAAAGGAATCTCAGGATATTGCAAGATGGTTAAGATTCAATTGATTTTATTATGGAGAAAATAGCTATTTTGGATTATACAACTGGAGAAGTGTGCATATATCCGATAAGTGAAAATGAAGAAACATCAGACTTCCTTGAAAAGAAGAATTTCAGGGAGTCTGATATAGCATGGATGAGGGGAAAAATCAATATTTATATAGAAGATGAAGCTTAAGGTAAGATATATGAGAACCTGTAACATTGCAGGGCTCGAAGTGACACAAAAGGGAGAATGGATTGACTTACACCTTGCTGAAGACGTTACATTAAAGAAGGGGGAATTTAAACTTCTGCCGCTTGGTATAAGGATGCAACTTCCAGAAGGATTTGAAGCACACATTGCTCCAAGAAGTAGTACATTTAAGAATTATAAAATACTGCAAGTTAATTCTGTGGGTATTATAGACAGTGCTTTTTGCGGGCCTAAGGATGAGTGGAAAATGCCTGTCCTTGCAACTGAGGATATCACAATAGAAAAGCATACAAGGATTTGCCAGTTCCGTATAATGCCAAGCCAGTTTGCTTCAAGCCATGTCAAATATACATGGATGCTCTATGATGGAGTGGAGTTCGTTGAAGAAGAATGGCTTGAAGGCAATGAAAAGAGTAGGGGAGGATTTGGTTCAACAGGAGAGAAGTAATGAAAATAGAAGGAATTTTAATTATTGTACTATGTATAGCAGGAATCATATACTTGCTGTATAGAGAAATCAAAGCTTCACATGAAAGGGAGCGTCTTGCAAAAAAGAATATGTCATTCTTGGAAAGCCTTAACCTTACTGGACTTCCTATAATCACATTCCATAATAATGGTCAGACCCTCAACATGGTACTTGATACTGGCAGTAATGTTTGCCTTATAAACAAGCAGATGCTGCCAAAACTAAAATACAGTGAAGGGGAATCCCATACTGGAATTATAGGATTGAGTGGTACTGCAGAAGGTGGAGACACTGTATTACTTCCACTTTCATATAAGGACAGGAACTTTGATTTTGAATGCTGGGTGACTGACCTTACTGAAATGGTTACCTCCCTCAAGTCTGAATATGGAGTCACTGTACATGGCTTGCTTGGTACAGGATTCTTTACAAAGTATAAATATATTCTGGATTTTAACTCCATGATAGCATATTCACTAAAAAAGGATTAGTTATGGAAGAAAAGAAACAATTTGAAGACTGGCAGCTTAGAATTAGGAAAGAAAGAGAGGAGATTCTGGAGAAAGCTATAAAACTCAGGAACTTTATTGACAACCCAGAGTCACAAGCTAATTACAGGGAATGGGAAATGATGAGAAGGCAACTAAATACCATGCGTGAGTATCTTTGTGCACTTACAGATAGATGTAAGTACTATGGGCTTATTGAACCCAGTACTCAGGATATTTTAGATACATTTTATCGTTAGACTATGATTTTCCTTGTAACAAAACAGCAGGAACTATTTGAGTCTGATTTGTACAAGGTCATTGACGAACAGAGTGCATTGGAGATGATGAAGGATTGGACTTTGGTTCAGTTTGATACTGAAACAAATGGTCGTAACGCAAGACTTTGTGACCTCCTTTGTGCTCAGTTCGGCAATGATAAAGCTGATGCAAGAATTGTTGTTGATTGTACTACAGTTAATATACGGCTTTTCAAAGACATCCTTGAGTCAAAAAGGATTATAGGTCATAATCTTAAGTTTGACCTGCAATTCCTCTATAATTATGGTATTATTCCACGCAAGATTTACGATACAATGATTGCTGAGCAAACAATGTATCTTGGATATCCAGCTGGAATAAAGTCATATTCACTAAAATCAGTTGCTTGGGACAGACTTAAAATTGATATTGACAAATCTATTCGAGGAGAAATTGTTTGGAGAGGATTGTCCCAAGAAGTTACCCTCTATGCCGCAGGCGATGTGACTTATCTTGAAAAGATAATGTACAGTCAAATAGCAGAAGCAAAAAGAAAAGACTGTCTGAAGGCACTGGAACTTGAATGCAATGCAGTTCCTGCAATGGCTTATCTGGAATGGTGTGGAATCAAACTGGATGAAACCAAGTGGAAAGCTAAAATGAAGAAAGATAGAGAGAAGCTTGAAACAAGACTAGCTGCTCTCAATTCTTTCCTTGTAGAGGATGAAAGGCTACAAGAGTTTGTCTATATTGATAGACAAGGAGACTTGTTTACTGGCTTTGACCTTACTCCTAAATGCCTTATAAACTGGGATTCCTCACAGCAGGTAATTAAAGTTGCAAAGATTCTTGGTTTTGATACAACCATACAAGATAAGAAGACTGGAGAAGATAAGGATAGTGTTCTTGAAAAAACACTCAAAATGCAGAAAGGCATAAACGATACCTTCCTTAAGCTGTATTTTGACTATAAGGAATCTTCGAAGGTATGCTCTACTTATGGTCAAGGACACCTTAATATTATAAACCCAAAGACTGGTAGGATACATACAAACTACAAGCAGATTGGTGCAAGTTCGGGTAGAATGTCATGTGGCTCTGGAGAGGATGAAGACATTGCAAAAATTAAAAAACTTCCTCCGTCACAATGCAAACTTCCAAATCTTCAACAGCTGCCCAACGATGAGGAAACAAGGGCTTGTTTTGTTGCAGAAAAAGGAAACTGCCTCATTGATTGTGACTTCGCTGCTGAGGAAGCCCGTTTAGCAGGAGATATTTATCAAGACCAAGCTATTATTGACATGTTTAATAAGGGTCTTGATAGTCATTCTGTATATGCAAAAGTATTCTTTAAAGACCAGCTATCTGAAGTACCAGTTGAAGAAGTAAAGGCTAAGTTCCCGAAACTCAGGCAGTTAGCGAAGGGCCCGGAGTTCGCGTTGAGTTTCGGAGGAGGAGCTAGAGCTATTATGCAAGCACTTGCTTGCTCCGAAGAAGAAGCAAATGCAATCATAAAGAATTATGAAGAGGGCTTTAAAGGAACTGCCGAATTTGCAAAGAGAGGAAGTAAGTTTGTAAGGGAGAATGGTTACGTGCTGATAAATCCTATTACTGGACATAAGATGTGGTGGTGGGATTGGAAAGAATGGAAAGAAAGGCAAAAAGAATTTACTCCGGCTTTTTGGGAAGAATATAGACAGTATCACAAGGGTACTGGAGATTCAGTTGCATTGAAGGTGAGAGAGCATTTCAAAGCTGCCTCAAAATATGACAGGATGGTAAGAAACTCTCCATGTCAGGGCACTGCAGCAATAATACTGAAAGAAGCTGCTACAAATCTATTTAATTATGTAGTTGACAATAACCTGTTCGGAATAATGAAGCTGTGTGCATTAGTACATGATGAAATGCTATGGGAAGCACCTATCAATTCTGGCTTTGAAAAGGTAGTAGAAAAATTTATGTTTGATGCTGCAGCAAAATACTGCAAATCACTGCCAATCCCAGCATCAGCGGAAGTAGATACTTGTTGGAGGCATTAAAAATAAAAGTATGGAATACATTAACAAAGTAGAATTACAGGGATACATAAGTTCCCCTTCATTTACTGTTATTGTAGGTAAAAAGGCAGCAAGATTTCCTCTTGCTGCCAAACATACCTACACGTCGGGAAATATTCAAGTAACAGATACTGATTGGTTTTCTTGTTTCGCTTTTGAGGGAGAAGGAATTGATTTCTCAGCTCTTCAGGCTGGCAATGCCGTAAGGGTTGTTGGAAGACTCAAGGAGAGAAGGTATGTAGACCAAGAGGGAGTTGAAAGGAGATATTTTGAAGTTATCTGTCAAAGTGTTAAATTAGCAAAGTGATATGGGAAACATTAGACTTAGTCCTAAATATGGGGTGAACCCTACAATGCTTGTCTGTCCTATCTGCGGAGAACCAACTGGGGAACTTGCTTTGATGGGAAGGATAAATGACAAGACAAGAGGAGCGGACATTGAAGCACCTAAGTATTCAATGGGAAATACTCCCTGCGATAAGTGCCAGGAGTGGCTTGACAAGGGATATAAAATTCTGCTTGAAACTGAAGACATGGCTATCAATGGAGAAAAGAAAAGAACTGGAAGGTTCATGGTGTTAAGACCTGAAGCACTGCCAGACTTTCCTCATCAGATAGCATATTGTAAGCATACATTATATGAACAATTTTTAGAACAAGGAAGTAATGATGGAAATAAAGCCTGATTGTAATCCAGAATGCCCACAAGAGACTGTGGAATGTAAGGAAGCTCCAAAAGCCTTGGTAAAACTCTGGGTTCTTGATTATGAGAATGTTTCAGACCATTCATACAGGGGTCTTGCTGTTGTAGCTGCCTATGATGTAAAGCAGGCAGAAAGAATATTCTATTCTGACAGTAGACACAACGGCAATCCTTCAAAGATTAGGATAGGTAAGATTGAGCAGATACCTTTCCCAATAGTTCCTGACCTTATTATGGAGACTTATTTTAAGATATTCGAATAGTTATGGAAAAGACACTTAAGAAATTCGACCCACACATGAGGACAATTGATATCATTAAGGAAATCCTTGGAAATGAAGAAGTACTTAATTTCTGCTATGGTAACCTCTTGTTCCATATAATCCAAGCCAAAAAAGGAAACTCTCCAAGTGATAATCTTAGGAAGGCTGAAAAATACCTTGAGTACTTGAAGGATGAGGTCAAAGAGGAAATTCCGAAAGATGACCATATATACTACGAATAATTGAAGTATGAAGGTAAATGTCTTTGTTTCAGTTACTTATAGTAAGCCACTTGAAGTAGAAGTTAAAGAGGGTTATACTGATGTTGACCTTACCAATGCAGTAAAGGATATGCAGGTACTTCCTAATGACATTCTTTTGAATGAAAGAAGAAGACTTAGAAAACTGCTGAAGGTCAATGAAACTACCTTTGACGAAGATTTTAAGCATAAGCTTATTACAAAACGAGAAAACTGCAAGCCTTGGCATGAGGATGAACTTGTGGTAATGGAGGATATATATGGCCCTGAGACATGGCAGGAAAGGTAAAAACATTCTGTTTCACTTACAGTGATATAGACAGAAACACTTGTTACTTCTGGATAGAAGCCTTGAACTTGGAAGTTGCTAAACTAAAGTTTAAGGAAGAAGTACCAGAATACTTTAAGATTTTGGACATACAAGAGACTTTTACGTGGAAATAATAATTAGGGGAGGAATCGCGTTGTGAAACGCTGCTAGCAATACTGTTCATAAGTTCTTATTTTTATTCCATATTATAATTTTCGCTTTGCTTTCCTCCCCTTTCTATTATCATTTGTCCATAATACGATTAAAACATCAAATGATGGAATCTGTTGAAAAATTCAAAGTAAAGACACTTGAGATTGGAGGATTCGCAGGAGCATTGCTTGCATTAAGGCTTCCTTATGGTAAGGAATGCAGGAGTATTCCTACTGTCTTAAATGAAAATCTAGGCAAAAGGATAGACATTGATGGTGAAGAATCCTTTGATTTATTCAATTACTCTTCGATGATTCAACTCCATGATAAGGATAAGGCTCTCATATCAGCACTTGTAAAAAGAGGTGATGAGCATGCTAAAGTCCTGCGTGGAGTAATGGTCTGGTGTGAGATTAACGCACCTAGATACTGGTTTCAAGAACTGACAACCTATAGAATAGGGTCAGAATGTCTGTCAAGTGAATCAACCATGCACATCGAAGGAAAGGGTCTTTCTGAAGAGGAACTTATACAAATGAAAGAAAACCTGCCAGAAGGACATATGCAAAAAAGGATTTGGGTATTCTCATATCAGACACTTCGTAGGATATATTTCCAAAGAAGGAATCATAGACTTCCTCAATGGAGGAAATTCTGTGAATGGATAGAGTCACTTCCTTTTGCTAAAGATTTTATAACTATAGAATAATTTATGTTATGCACGAATGGCACTCAAATCGAAGTAAGGATATTCTAAGCCTTATAAATGAATTCAATAATTTTGAATATGATACTGACTATGCTGGAAGGGAAACAGTTTCTGGAGTTAAAGTAACCAATAAAGTGTTTCCAGACTGGGAGGGAGCTTTATCTTATGTAACTGGCACAAGTTATGGTGGCAGTACTGCTTATCTGGCAGCCTATACTACGAAGAAACTGACAAAAGGATACCAGAATGCTTTCAATAACTTTCTTGAAAAGTATAAAGAATATCTGTCCTTCAGTGATAATCTTACTATTGCTTATGGTAGGAAATCAAGCAAGGCTACCTGCCCATGCTGTGAGTCATCAATAAGCCTTAAGTATGGAAAGAGGTTCAAATGCTGCCCTGTATGTGGAAGTAAGAAGATTATATCTGACTCTAACTGGAAAACACTTGATACAAAGTACAGAATGGCACAAAAAGCAAGTGAAAACTTGAAGAAAGAGGCTGAAAAGAACGAGGTTACCTTTGTTTGTGGTATAGAATGGCATTGTTAAGTTTTATAATATATGATTAACTACCTTTTAACTTGTGCTTGTATTTGTGCCACAGTAATTACATTGTGGATATTGCTTGCATTTTTAGGAACACTTCTTAATGGTGTTGACAATGTCCTCAATAAAGTAAAGTATGATGTAAACGGCAATAAATTATGACTGTAGACCAATGGAATGAACTCTCTCAAGATAGTAAAGAGAGGCTTATGACAGCAGTATTCAACAATCAGTATCTTTCTATACGGGCCTCAAGAGACCCTGAGAAGGATGCTCTTATTAAGGAAGTGCTCGATGTTACTTCTCTTAATGGTGATATGGCTTATGTCAACATACACAAGAAAATAAGAGTAAAATAACCAAGAACCATAGCAGTGGAATCTGCTAGTATGGTTTAATTGTTGAGCCAGCAGGGAAAATCCTTGCTGGCTCTTTTTTTTATCTGATTACTGCCTATTTGTCGAAGATACTGAATACATAACCTTCATCACCAAGGTGCAAGGTCTGGTCAATCTGATTATAGAATGGAGCTATCTTTAATATATTCCTTCCATACTTATTCCATCCTTTATATCTGCCAGACTGTATGGTCTTGTTTATATCCTTGATACCAGTAAGAGGATATAAGATACCATTGATTGTCTTGACAGAGGCTACTGGAGAATCCAGTATGGTAACTCCTTCAGAAACAAACCCACCAGTAAGGAAAGGTATTGGAGGAACGGAAGCCTCTTCATCAAGGATAAGCCTCCTGATTTGATAGATAGCCATTCTATACCAATATTCCTTCTTATGGTCTTCTGGCTCTCCAAGGGCAGCTGAAATACCATAAAGACAAGCCAACAGCACAACCTCTGAAAGTGCTTTCCATACATTTTGCTTTTGAGCAGCATCAAGTTCATCCCAATGGGCATTTGCATCATTTACAAATCCAACATAGTCTGATATATAGGACTGAAGCATTTTTCCTACAGTGTTGAAATAACCTTCTGTAAATCTTCGCTCAGAAGCACTCCAATGCCTTCCCCTATATCTCCTTGAGTAGTGTCCTACCATCCACTGCCTAAAGTTCATCACAGCCCTGCCAGCCATTCTTTGGTGTATAATACCCTTATCTTCACGGTTCATAGCACCATGAGTTTGCTGGTTGATGGTTCTGATTCTTGCTTTTATGGTATTAAGATATTCAGCATCTATGGTTCCACCGTCAAGCCTTGTATATCCGTCCTTTATTTTAAGCTCATAGTTTCCATCCTTCTTTTCACTCTTCTCAAAGGCAGAATAAAGGGAAACTTCCTTACCGTTATTGTCTTTGACTTTTTCGTGGAGAAGGGATGCATACATATTAATATAGTGTATAGCCGCCTCACCTGCACTATACATTCCCATGATGTTGAATCCCCCTATAATCTGACGAAATGCAGAGTTGTAATACCTCTTACCTCCGTTCTCCTGAGCAATCTCATTCAGCGGGTCAAATCTTTCAGCAAGAAGGTGTCCAAGACTTTGCATATTGTTTGTCAGGTGGTCCATCAATGCTCCTTCCTGAAACTTGGAGCCAAATAAAAGCCCTTGAGCAGCAGCATAGTCCTTTAAAGTATACATAGCTTCAGAACTTCCAAGAGTACCAGAAACTGCCTCAATAAGCATCTGATGCTCTCCTACAAGGAAGTTGGATATTGCGCCTTTAACATTTGGAGCAAGCTGGTTAAGGGAAGTGTAGTTTACAATAGCCTGTAAAACTCTCCATCCATACCCAGTATCCTTCATTTCAATGCCATACAGGTGTTTGTCTATAAAGCCATGAATAAGCTCTGTAGTACCGAACTTCCCTGCATGGCTTTTAAGCTTGGACAATATATGCATATCGCCATTCTCAACAAGCTCTGCCTGTGTAACACCATTCGTCTTAGAGTATACAGACTTG
>Ga0256405_10006894_pt1 | contig 17663 bp, 16 predicted proteins | sample RumenRJG_02DNA_FD_189096 | JGI IMG/M metagenome (GOLD analysis project Ga0256405, IMG submission 189096) | Bovine rumen microbial communities from Lethbridge, Alberta, Canada - RJG_02 | ecosystem: Host-associated > Mammals > Digestive system > Stomach > Rumen | place: Canada: Alberta...
GAGATGGTGTCCCTCCCGGCGCCTGGCCTGCGCAAGGCCATCGAATCAGAAACCCGTAGGGTTTCTTCCCTTAAATCCCTTTTAGAAGGGATTTAGTATAAAAATCCCGCCGGCTGTGCTATAATGAAAAAAACTCCCTCAGGGGAGCATGAAAACAGGAAAGGATACGCACATATGGACATCACGAAATTCTACGCCAACCCGGACGAAGGACCGCTGGACGTCATCAAGCCGGACGGAGGCTTCACCGGGATCTTCCGGACCATGGCCTTCGTGGGGGACAGCCTGTCCTCCGGCGAGTTCGAATCCACAAACGCGGAGGGAGGCAAGGGCTACCACGACCTCTACGAATACTCCTGGGGACAGTACATCGCACGGGCCGCGGGACTGAAGGCGTACAACTTCTCCCGGGGCGGCATGACGGCGAAGGAGTACCTGGAATCCTGGGGCGCGGACAACGGCGTCTGGGATCCGGACAAGGCGGCGCAGGCCTACGTGTTCGCCCTGGGCGTCAACGATCTCTTCGGGCTGAGGCAGGAGCTGGGCTCCGCCGCCGACGTGGACGTGGAGAATCCCGAGAACAACAAGCCCACCTTCGCCGGCATGTACGCGAAGATCATCCAGAAGTACAAGGCCATCCAGCCGAAGGCCCGGTTCTTCCTCATGACCATGCCCCGGGAGTCCGTGAAGTACCGGGACAACCCCTCCGACATGATCAAGCTGGAGCACGCGAAGCTCCTGTACGATCTGGCGGAGCTCTTCGACTACACCTACGTCATCGACCTGTGGAAGTACGGACCCGTCTACGACGCGGCGTTCAAATTCAACTTCTTCCTGGGCGGCCACATGAATCCCGCCGGCTACCTCCTCACCGCGCAGATGACCATGAGCTACATCGACTGGATCATCCGGAACAACCCCGAGGACTTCGCACAGGTGGGCTTCATCGGCACCCCCTGGCACAACGCCGAGCGCAAGTGGTAAATCAGCTGTTCTCCTCCCCGTAAACGGCCCGGAGGATGGCGGCGGCGGATTCGTCCGGGGGCCGTTCGCCGTCGAGGATCAGATCGTAGGCGGCGTCCTCCCGTGGGATCCGGTGCAGGGACTGCCACAGGGCCTTGCCGGGCGTCCGGTCTCCGCGGGCCTTCTCCCGGGCTTCGAGAACCGCCGGGGACACGTCGACGCGGACGAAGAACGTGCGGCAGTCCCCGAGGAGCTCCCGGGACAGCGGGTAAATATCCTCCGTGTCGAAAAGGCAGTTGTCGATCACCGCGTCCCTGCCCGAGCGGTCCACCGCCGCCGCGGACAGGTACATGACGGTGAGGAAGTCCCGCACGGGATCCAGAAGCTCACCCGGCCGCTCCGGATCGGGGAAATCCCGTCCCGTGGCGGAGAAGGGTGCGGTGTACCAGTCCTCCGTGTCGTAGGAGAAATAGTAGAGGGGCTTCGGCCAGATCCTCTGCAGGGCGCGGGAGAGGGTGGTCTTTCCCGAGCTGGACGGGCCGTTCAGAATGACGATCATGAAAAACCTCCCCATACGGGAAAACCGGCGCGTTGATCCGAAATCAGGATCCGCGCCGGATTTTTACTGTTCAAACATCTCCGCGATGTCCTCCGGGGACGCGCCGTGGATGTACTGCCCCACGTCCCGCAGGCGGGCGGCCAGCTCCTCCCGGACCAGACGGCATCCGGTGAGGGCCTCCTCCAGCTGCTCCGTGGGCAGGATCCCGAAGTAGTCCCCCCGGAACCGCGCCTCGGTCAGGATCCCGTGCTCGCTTTCATAGGACAGCTCCACGCCGCCGAAGGGGAACCGCTTTTTCACGGTTTTCCCGAAGGCGGGAGACGCCCCCCAGGTCCAGTCCCACGCGGCGTATTTGTCCCGCTTCAGGCGTTCGGCGGCCGCGGTCTGCTCCGGAGAGAAGCAGGTCCGCTCCGCGTGCTCATCCTGCCCCTCGAGAATGCTGTCCTCCAGGATCCGCTTCAGCTCCGGCACGTCCATGCCGGGCAGATAATCCGACAGATTGCCCACCCGGGACCGGACGCTTCCGATGCCCTTGCTCCGCATTTTCTCCGGATCCACCCGCAGGGCTCCCGCCATTTCGGACAGATCCGCGGAAAACAGCAGGGTCCCGTGGTGCATGACCTTTCCGTTATAGACGCACTGGGCATTGCCGGAGATCTTGCGCCCCTCCGCCGTCAGATCGTTGCGCCCGGAGATCTCCGCCGGAACGCCCAGACGACGGAGCGCGTCCGCCACGGGCCGGGTGAACCGGTTGAAATCCAGCTCCGGACAGTCCTCCCGGGGCACGATAAAGGTGAAGTTCAGGTTGCCGAGATCGTGGAACACCGCCCCGCCCCCGGTCAGACGGCGCACCACCGCGATGCCGTGCTCCTCGGCGAAGGGACGGTTGATTTCCGCGTAGGCGTTCTGGTTCCGCCCCAGGATCACCGCCCGGTCGTTCCGCCAGAGCATGAAGACGGGCTCGTCCTCCGTGTCCAGAAGGACCTGCTCCGCCGCCAGATTGAAATACGGATCGGTGGATTCGTTCAGATAAAGCTTCATCATGATTCGGTCAAACACAGCAGATGTGCGTTCAGGCTCCTGCCCCGAGGAAGAGTCCTCCGGGAGAGCCCCTTCTCAGTCGGGATTCCGCTCTCCGAGGATGTCCCGGTATTTCCGGTAGAACTGCTCGTATTCCCCGGCGTCCAGCGCGTCCCGGATCCTCCGGGTCAGCTCGTTGTAGAAGTACAGGTTGTGGAGCACCGCCAGCCGCATGCCCAGCATCTCCTTGGCCTTGATCAGGTGGCGGATATAGGACCGGGAGTGGTGACGGCAGGCCGGACAGCCGCAGTGCTCGTCGATGGGACGGCTGTCCTCGGCGTACTTCTCGTTCAGAAGGTTCATCTTCCCGCCCCAGGTGAAGAGGTTGCCATGGCGGGCGTTCCGGGAGGGCATGACGCAGTCGAAGAAATCCACGCCCCGGTAGACGCCCTCCACGATGTTGAGCGGCGTGCCCACTCCCATGAGATAGCGGGGGCGGTCCTTCGGCATGTACGGCTCCACGGCCTCGATGATCCGGTACATCTCCTCCGTCTCCTCGCCCACCGCCAGGCCGCCGATGGCGTATCCCGGAAGATCCAGCTCCCGGATGGCCTGCATGTGCTCGATGCGGAGCTTTTCGTAGGTGCTCCCCTGATTGATGCCGAACAGCATCTGCCCGGGGTTCACCGTGTCCTCCAGCCGGTTCAGCCGGTCCAGCTCCGCCTTGCAGCGTCCGAGCCAGCGGGTGGTCCGGTCGCAGGAGCGCTTCACGTAGTTGTATTCCGCGGGATTCTCGATGCACTCGTCGAAGGCCATGGCGATGGTGGAGCCCAGGTGGGACTGGATCCGCATGCTCTCCTCGGGGCCCATGAAGATCCGTTTTCCGTCGATGTGGGAGGCGAAGGTCACGCCCTCCTCCTTGATTTTTCTGAGCCCGGACAGGGAGAACACCTGAAATCCGCCGCTGTCGGTCAGGGTGGGACCGTTCCAGCCGGTGAACTTCTGCAGGCCGCCCTGGCCGTGGATCAGCTCGTCCCCGGGACGGATGTGCAGGTGGTAGGTGTTGGACAGCATGACCTGGCACTTTACGTCCCGCAGGTCGAAGGCCGAGACCCCGCCCTTGATGGCCGCGGAGGTGGCTACGTTCATGAATACGGGCGTTTCGATAACGCCGTGGGGAGTGATCAGACGTCCGCGCCGGGCGGTGCCTTCGGTTTTGTCAAGAATAAACATGAGGAATCCTCTCAAAGAAGTACAAACGCGGAGCGTTTTGTGGTATTTGGTTCATGGGAACTGCCCCCGCCGGTGAAAAGCGGAGGGATGCTTATCGGGAAATCACGTCCTCCCGAACTGGCGGTCCATGGCGGATTTGCGGATCTCGAAGGCCACGGGTCTGCCGTGGGGACAGGTCCGCACCACCGCGCCGTGACGATCGGGCTTCTGCAGCAGCCGGTCGCAGATCCACTTCATGTGGCCGCTGTCGTAGATCCGTCCGCCCTTCACCGCAGCCTTGCAGGACGCCTGCCACAGCCGGGACTCGAAGAATCCCCGGGCCGCGGCCTCCACCGTCCCCGTGGCGTCGGAGAGCCGGGTGGCCAGCACGTGGAACAGCTCCAGCGCCTCGGCCTGCTCCAGCTCCGTGGGGATCTGGGAGATGGAGGCGCAGGCTCCGGACACGCCCCGCTTTTCGGTCTCGAAGGCGTATCCCAGAGCCTCCACCTGTTCCCGGTAGGTCTCCAGGGCGTCGCTCTCCGTGGCGTACAGCTCCGCCTTCATGGGCACCATCAGCAGCTGGCCGGTCATGGGGGTCCGCTCCCGGAAATGGCGGCGAAGCTTCCGGCACAGCTCGTCGAAAAGGATGCGCTCGTGAGCCGCGTGCTTGTCCACCATCAGGATCCGGTCCTCCAGCTGGACGATGAGATAGGTGTTGAACGCCTCGCCGATGAGGAAGTACTCCGGGATCTCGCCGGGATCGATCTCATGGTCGTATACGGCGTAGGGATCGTCTCCCCCGGACTCCCCGGACTTTTGTCCTGTGGGCGCGGGATTCTCCTGTGTGACCGGCTTCCGAACGGCATCGGGGACGTCGTCCGGGCGCTTATCCTGTCCGGTTTTTTCATCCTGCCCGTCTGCTTCATCCCGTTCGACGGCAGGATCGGGAGCCGCGTCCAGATGCAGGAGGGCGGAGGCGATCTCGGCGGGGGTGGGGCCGTTCCCCCTCAGCTCCGCGCCGTCTCCGGTCCGATGAGAGGCAAAGGCGGCGGAGGCTCCCCGGATGTTTTCCGCGGCCCGGCGGTGCGCCTCGATGATCTCCTCGCGGGAGGCCTCGGGACGGGACGCGGGTGGGGGAGGCAGGCGGTCGGAGGCGGTCATGCGCACCTGCTCCGGCTTTTCGGGACGCTTGTCCATGGGGACGAAGGCATTCCGGGGATCGGGCCGGACGGACGGTCCGCTCTTCGGGAGGGATCCGGCGTTCTCCGCAGGCTTCCGGACCTCCTCCGCCGGTTCGGGATCCTTTTCCGATCCGTTGTCGCCGGGCAGCGGGAAGGCGGGCCGGTTCACCTGACGGTCCAGGGCGGACAGGGCGGCGTAGTAGACCGCGTCGAAGATCAGCTTTTCGTTGGCGAACTTCACCTCCAGCTTGGCGGGATGCACGTTCACGTCCACGGCGGCGGGGTTCAGCTCGATGTTCAGCACGCAGAAGGGGAACTTGTCGACGGGGATCTTGGAGGCGTAGGCCTGCTCCAGGGCGGCGGAGGCGGTTTTCGATTTGATGTAGCGTCCGTTGATGAAGAAGTTCTCCATATTCCGGTTGGAGCGGAACATGTCGGACTCGCAGACGTAGCCGTAGACCCGGATGCCGTTCTCCCGCCGGTCCACGGGCAGGGAACGCCGGGCCGCGTCCTTGCCGAACAGGGCCCACATGACCTCCCGTAAATCCCCGCTTCCGGAGGTCAGGAACTTTAACTCCCCGTCGGAGATGAAGCGGAAGGACACGTCCGGGTGGGACAGGGCGATCTTCTCCGCCACAGCGCCGATGGCGATGGCCTCGGTGGAGTCCTTTTTCAGAAACTTCCGCCGGGCCGGGACGTTGTAGAACAGGTCCTCGGCGATGACGGTGGTTCCCTCGGCGCAGCCCGTGTCCTCCACGGATTTCACCTCGCCGCCCTCGGCCGTCAGCAGAGCGCCCATGAGGGTCCCCGGGACCTTCGAAAAGATACGGAGCCGGGACACGGACGCGATTGCCGCCAGAGCCTCGCCCCGGAACCCGAGGGTCAGGATGGAGTCCAGATCGGCGGCGGTGTGGATTTTGGAGGTGGAATGGCGGGTGATGGCGGGGACCAGATCGTCCTTTTCCATGCCGCAGCCGTTGTCGGCCACCCGGATGAAGGTGACGCCGCCCCGCTGGATCTCCAGGGTGATCTGCGTCGCGCCGGAGTCCACCGCGTTTTCCAGAAGCTCCTTGACGGCGGAGGAGGGGCGGTCCACCACCTCGCCCGCCGCGATGAGGTTGGCGACCTCAAAGGATAAGAGGTTGATTTTTCCCATGAATAAGGCAGGAAACGCTTCGCGTTTCCGGAATCATGTCCCTGCGCGGGACGGGCGCGGGGGAGGGACACCATCTCGGGCCGAAGGTGCCCCTCCCCCGAGGGTCCCCCTTGGCCCTATAGCATAACCTGAAAGCTCGTCCTTGTATTCGATATCAATCGTGCCACCCACGCTTCGCGGTGAAACATGGGGCTATCGATGGCGCGGGCCTGATCCGTAAGCTGAATCGTTTCGACATCAAAACGCGCTTCCATTACGCGGACGCGAAAAGAGAAGGCGAAACTGAGGGTTCAGCCCCGCGGTTCCATGTCAATCCGTGAATTCGAATGAGGAACTTCTATATCGGTTTTCTGCGCGGCAGGCGTTATGATTGCTGATGTTGCCCCCGCCCTCACAGCAGCTTCTTCCATTCATAAATCAGATTCAGCGCTTCGATGGGGGTGAGGGTGTTGATGTCGGTTTTGCGGAGGGCGTCCTTGACCTGATCCGCGGCGGCGTCGGCGAAGCTGAGGGACACGGGACCCTCCTCCGCGGCGGGAGCGGCCTTTTTCGACGGCCTTCCCGTATGCCGCTCCTTGCCCTCCAGCTCGTCCAGAATGGTCCTGGCCCGCCGGGTGATCTCCGTGGGGACCCCCGCCAGCCGCGCCACCTCGATGCCGTAGCTGTCGTCCGCCGGTCCGGGCACGATTTTTCTTAAAAACGTCACGTCCTCGCCGCGCTTCTTGGCCGCAACGCTGCAGTTGACCACGCCGGGAATCTCTCCCTCCATGGAGGTGAGCTCGTGGTAGTGGGTGGCGAACATGGTGCGCGCGCCGAGCTTCTTTCCCGCGGTGTACTCCGCCACGGCCCGGGCGATGCTCATGCCGTCGTAGGTGGAGGTCCCGCGGCCGATCTCGTCGTATACGATGAAGCTCTGCTTCGTGGCGTTCGAGAGGATGTAGGCCACCTCCTTCATTTCCAGCATGAAGGTGGACTGCCCGGAGGCCAGATCGTCCGACGCGCCCACCCGGGTGAAGAGCCGGTCGCAGACGCCGATCCGGGCCGAGGTGGCCGGTACGAAGGAGCCGATCTGGGCCATGAGGATGATCAGGGCCGTCTGGCGCATGTAGGTGGACTTGCCCGCCATGTTGGGACCGGTGATGAGCAGCAGTCTCCTCTCGCCGGTGTCGAGGTACGCGTCGTTCGGCACGAAGTAGGAGTCCTCCACGAACCGCTCCACCACGGGATGGCGGCCGTTCTTGATGTCGATCACGTCGGAGGCGTCCACCGCGGGGCAGACGTAGCTGTTCTGGGCCGCGCAGTCCGCCAGGGACAGGAACACGTCCAGCCTGGCCAGAGCCTGAGCCGACGCCCGGATCCGCGCGCTCTCCCGGTCCACGGCGTTCCGCAGCTCCACGAAGAGGTCGTATTCCAGGCTCTTCACCCGGTCGTCCGCGCCGAGGATGGTGGCCTCCATGTTCTTCAGCTCGTCGGTGATGTACCGCTCCTTGTCGGAGAGGGTCTGCTTGCGGACGTAGGTGTCCGGCACCTGGGAGGCCGCGGACCGGGGGGTCTCGATGTAGTAGCCGAAGACCCGGTTGTAGCCGATCTTCAGCTTGGAGATGCCGGTCTTTTCCCGCTCCGCCGCTTCCGCCGTCCGGATCCAGTCCTTTCCGTTCTGCATGACGTACCGCAGCTCGTCCACCTCGGCGCTGTAGCCGTCCTTCAGGATGCCGCCGTCCCGGATGACGAAGGGGGGATTCTCCACCACGGCCCGGTCGATGGCCTCGTACACGTCGGAGAGGTCGTCCAGCTCCGCGGCGATTTCGGCCAGCGCGCCGGAGGACAGGGCGGAGAGCATCTCCTTCAGGGGCGGGATGACGGCGATAGTCTGGGCGATGGCGCGCAGATCCCGTCCTCCCGCGGTGCCGTAGCTGACCTTGGTAATCAGCCGCTCCAGATCCAGCACGGGTGTCAGCGCGTCCCTCAGCTCTTCCCGGAGCATGAAATTGTCGTTCAGCTCGGAGACCGCCTCCAGCCGCTTCAGAATGGCCGGCGGGGAGGTCAGGGGATGCTCGATCCACTGCTTCAGGAGGCGCGCGCCCATGGAGGTGTTGGTCTTGTCCAGCACCCACAGCAGGGATCCGCGCTTCTCCTTGGTCAGCATGGTCTCGGTCAGCTCCAGGTTCCGCCGGGTGGACACGTCCATCTCCAGATACTGGGAGGACTCGTAGACGTTCAGCTCCTTCAGAAAGGCGCAGTCCTTCATCTGGGTGTCCCGCAGGTATTTCAGTGCGGCGCCCACGGCGATGAGGGCCACCCGGGGCTTTCCGGCCAGCGCCTCCGCGCCGAACTGCTCCTCCGCCCGTCCCACCGCGTCGTCCGGATCGAAGAAGCCCGAGGCCGCGTCCGAAAGGCTGGCGTTCAGGCGGTTCTTCACGTGGTCCGCCACCGCCGGAAGCGCCTTGGCCGGCAGGTTCATGAGGACCTCCCGGGGCGCGTAGGTGGAGAGCTCGGAGAGGATCCGCTCGTCCCCTCCCGTGCTCCGGAAGGCCGTGGCCGCGATATAGGCGGTGGAGATGTCGCAGAAGCAGAGTCCCGCCGCGCCGCCGTCGCAGTACACCGTGGCCAGGTAGTTGTTGGACTTCTCGTTCAAGAGATCGGTCTCGATGAGGGTGCCGGGGGTGATGATGCGGATGACCTCGCGCTTTACCAGATCCTTGGCCAGCTTCGGGTCCTCCATCTGCTCGCAGATCGCCACCTTGTAGCCCTTCTCGATGAGGCGGCCAATGTAGGTCTCGGCGGAATGGTAGGGGACCCCGCACATGGGCGCCCGCTGGTCCTCGCCGCAGTCCCGGCCGGTGAGGGTCAGGTCCAGCTCCTGGGATACCAGCTGGGCGTCCTCGAAGAACATCTCGTAAAAATCGCCCAGCCGATAAAACAGGATAAAATCGGGGTACTGATTTTTAACGTCAAAATACTGCTGCATCATCGGCGTCATGGGCAAACCTCTGAAAAGGACGGGGGCAGGCTCTGCCTCCGGATGTGTTCCGCGCAAGCGGGGAAGGAAGCGGTCCGGTTATTTGCGATTCGTTCAGCGGCATCCCGCGCAGGACGAGCAGTCGTGGCCGCAGGAGCGTTCGCCGGTGATCACGTACTGGAGCTCGGCGATGATGCCGTTGGTCAGGCTGTCGAAGTCCCGCTTGGCGTCCAGATAGGCCTTGTAGACCGGATGGGCGGTGATGGCTTCGTACAGGCTGTCGATCCTCTGCTGGAGCGCCTCGGCAAGAGCTTCGTCGGGCTTGTCCGCTCCGGCGTAGGCGTCCGCCAGCACGCTCTGCTGGGTATTGTATTCCGCGATCAGGGCGTTCAGGTCCTCCGACCGCTCGTAGTCCTCAATGGCCTGCCGGATGGATTCGTTCCGGGGATCGGCCTTCACCAGCTCCCCCAGTTTTCCGACCAGGTCCTTCATTTCCGCGGTAAGCAGTTCCGCCATGGTTGATAGTTCCTTTCTGCGATGATTCGGCCGGGTTCTTTGTCTCCCCGCGTCAGCGGACGGGCTTGCCCTCCAGACAGTAGGTTTTCGCGCCGGTAATCTCCACCTCGACGAACTGTCCGATGAGGGAGCGGTCCCCGGCGAAATGGACCGGGCGCACGGGATCTCCCCGGCCGGTCAGCATGGACGCGTCCGTCTTGCTCACGTCCTCCGCCAGCACCCGGATCCTCCGTCCGACAAACCGTTCGTTCCGGCGGTCGGCGATGGACGCTCCCAGGGCCAGGAGGCGGTCCATCCGTTCGGAGGATACCTCCCGCGGCACCTGATCCGGCATGGACGCGGCGGGGGTGCCTGCCCGTGGGGAGTAGATGAAGGAGAACACCATGTCGTAGTCCGCCGCCTTCATCATGTCCAGCGTCGCCTGAAAGTCCTCCTCGGTCTCCCCGGGAAATCCCACGATGATGTCGGAGGTCAGGGACACGTCCGGCACCGAGGCGCGGATCTTCGCAATCTTCTCGAGATACGCCCCGGCGGTATACTTCCGGTTCATGGCCCGGAGAATCCGGTCGGAGCCGGACTGGACGGGCAGGTGGAAGTGCTTCACCACCTTCTCCTCCTCCGCCATGGCCTCGATGAGCCGGTCGGAGGCGTCCTTCGGATGGGAGGTCATGAACCGGAGGCGGAAATCCCCGTCCAGAGCGCAGATCCGGTGCATGAGCTCCGCGATGTCCACTCTCCTGCCGTCGTAGGGACCGCCGTCGTAGGAGTTGACGTTCTGGCCGAGGAGGGTGATGTCACGGGCGCCGTCGTCGATGAGGGCCCGCGCTTCCTCCAGAATGGCCTCGGCTGACCGGCTCCTCTCCCGTCCTCTGACGTAGGGCACGATGCAGTAGGAGCAGAAGTTGTTGCAGCCGTACATGATGGAGAGCCACGCCATATGCTTCGACTCCCGGCGGATCGGGATCCCCTCGGCGATCTTCCATTCGTCGGAGAGAACGAACTCCCGCTTTCCGCCGTTCAGGGCATGGTCCAGCAGGGCGGGCACCCGGTCCACGGCTCCGGTGTCGAAGGTGAAGGAGACGTAGGGATAGCTCCCCTTCAGCTTGTCGGCCCGGGCCTTCTGGGTGACCATGCAGCCGCCGACCCCGATGATCAGGGCGGGATTCTGGTCCTTGATGTGCTTGTAGCTTCCGATGATGGAGAGCGCCTTTTTCTCCGCGTGCTCTCTCACGGCGCAGGTGTTCACCAGAATCAGCTCGGCCTCCTCCGGCAGGGCCGTCTTCACGTAGCCCATGGCGGCGCAGAGTCCGGCCAGGCGTTCGCTGTCGGCTTCGTTCTGCTGACAGCCGAAGGTCTGGATGTAGTATTTCGGCGCGCGCTCCCCGGTCCGGCCTTCCTTTTCCAGCCGGGCCCGGACGGCGCCGATGTGGGCGAGATGCTCCGCGGTCTCCGGATCGGTGACGGCGGATTCGATGTATCGTTCAGACATACGGGTCCCTTCAGACAATATCTTTTCAAAATAGATTATACATCAAAAGCGGCTCTTTGTCAATCGGATTCCGGGCGGGACGTGCTGATCCACCGGGAACGGAAAAAAGGCGCGGACCGGATGCCGTGCCTTTTGAAAATAAAAAAGATGCGGAAGACGGGACTTGAACCCGTATGGAATGCTCCACACGCCCCTCAAACGTGCGCGTCTGCCAGTTCCGCCACTTCCGCATATCGGACCCATCGATGACCGATGTTCTGCCGACGGAAGGTATTATAGCACAACGCGCCCCGCTTGTCAAGGGCTGACGATAAAATATTTTTGCCCGTAAACCGGTCCGTAAACCGGAGAAGGGACACCGGCTGCGTTTGCGGACAGACCGCCTCTGTTTTCGAGATCCCCCGAAAACCGGGAGGGCTGCCGCATGAACTCCCGGAAAACGGAGAACTGTGACAGCCCCATTTTGCTTCTTTTTCTCTTTGTTTTGGAAAAGGCAGATGAACCATTGCCCGTTATGCGGCGGTCTCTCCCTTTACCCTCCGTAAGCCGCGATGAGCTTGGCCAGCTTCTTGTTGGCGGGCTTCAGATACTTCTGGAAGGAGGACGCCGTGACGTCGGTGCCCTGGGTGATGGACTCGCCCACGGGATTCCAGCTGATGCCGGCCAGATAGGAGGCGTCGCCGAAGCCCAGCTCGTAGGCGAACTCGAAGGGAGCGGAAATGCCCGCCACCACCATGTCCAGCATGCGGGCGGAGGTGCGGTCCTGGGCGTACTTGTTCTTCAGGGCCACCTCGTAGTAGTCGTTCAGCAGGTAGGCATGGGCGTGGGTGGCCATGACCTGCACCACGGCGGATACGGCGGAGGCCGCTTCTCCCACGGTGGTGGCCGGGACCGCGCCCAGCTCGGCGGTGTCGTGGACCAGGGTCCGGTAGGCGGCCTGGCTCTCGTCCAGCTTCGGGTAGGGAACCACGCCCATGCCGTCGAATTCACGGATGGAGCCCTGCTCGATGTCGCCCACCTTCTGGAACATGGTGAACATGGACTGGCCGTCCACGAACTTCTTCAGGCTCTCCGCCACGGAGGAGGTCTTGTACATGCCCTGGGAGGCGTCCAGGCGGATCAGCTTCTCGGACACCAGGCTCATGCGGTCCACGTTGGCCTCGTTGATGTAGGGCATGCCCGCGTCGTCGAAGTCCACCACGTGGGAGTCGGTGGAGTAGTAGAAGGTGTAGTAGGGCGCGCTCCAGCCCTTGGAGTGGCCGGACAGCCCGTACCGGTCCTCGTCGTCCGCCGTGCTGTTGCCGTTGGCGTCCGAATAGGCGGCGTCCACCAGATCGTTGAATTTGTCCAGGGTCCAGGAGCCCTCGAGGACCATGTCGTAGACGGCGTCCGGAGAGCCCGCCACGTCGGCGCAGATGTTTTTGTTCAGATACAGCACATGGGCCGCCCGGAGCGTATCGATGAAGTAGTCGCCGGTCATGAGAAACCGCTGGCTGCCCAGGGACAGGTTCTTCATGTAGTCGGCGTAATAGGCGCCGGAGTCGAAGTCGAACCAGTAGTCCTGGAAATTGGCCTTGTCCGCCAGATCCAGCAGGTATCCGTTCATGGCGCAGTTGAGAAGGCCCAGCTGGTCGTTGACGTAGAAGTCGATGGAGGTGTCGCCGGAGACCACCAGATTGGCCACGTAGGGCTGGACCTGATCGTAGTTCAGATCCAGGGGCTGATAGTCCAGCTTCACGGAGAGCATCTCCTCCACCGTGTGGTTCCGCTCGAAGACGTTGTCCTGCACGCTCTCGCCGGTCAGCTCCTCGGGACCCGCGATATAGGGATAGGACGAGGGCATGCCGCCGCCGTTCTCGGAAATGTTGGAGCTGACGGAAATATGGACCGTGCGCCCGCCCAGGTTGATGGAGCGGTAGGGAGCCAGCACGTCCTCCTCCGTCTCCTCCGGTTCGGCCGCCGGATCCGTCCCGTTCTGTTCAGCCGCGTCCGCACCGGCGGTCTTCCCGTCCGCGGTCCCGCCGTCCTGTTTCGTCTCGCCGCAGGCCGGAAGCGCCGCCAGCATCAGGGCGCAGACCAGCAGCAGGGAAAGCGTTCTTTTCATACTGCATCATCCTCCGAATGACGATCGATCTGATCCCATTATAGCAACCCCGGGCGGCTTTGTCAAGACGGGAGAAGGGCTTTGCGCGGGTCGGTCCGGCGGAGGTAAATTCCACAGTGGGATTTGCGGCGTGGACATGTTCGCCCTCCGCAAAATGACGACCTGCCTCCTCGTCACCCGGCCGGTCTGCGCGGACATCCACCCGGGCCTCGTAACGATCCCCCTCGGCATGGAACGGGAATTCACCGTGCCCTGCGGCTTGATGATCGCGAACGATCCGTCCACCACTGTGAAGCGGTTTGTTTTAGCGGCGGAGCGGATCCGGGGATAGTCGCCGTCCTTCTCTCAGCCGTTGGGATTGCTCTTGTACGCCGCCGAGGCCTCGTAGTACCGGAAGAACACCGCCATAGACTTCTATTTCAAATTCTCCGTTCATGTTTCCCGAACCGATGCCGGCGCTGGAGTCGCCGCCGAACGCATCGACGGTACCGCCATAGATCCGGATGGTCCCGCCATCGGATCCGACGGAGCCTCCGATCCCCGCGCTGAAACGGCCTGCTTCGGCCCGGACGATACCGCCGTAAATTGCGGTCTCACCCAACCAGCCCACAGTCGATTTGTAGCCGGACCCAATGGCCGCCATCTCCTCCGTGAGCCTTTACGGTGCCGGAATGGATATTGATGATCCCGCTGTGATAATTGTCATTTCCGCCGATCGACGCATTATCCTCTTCCCCGCAGGCGATGAGTGTCCCGCCGGTCGCCTATTCGCCGTAAATATTCAGCGTACCGACGTAGGTCGGATCAACGTCTCCGTCCCGCCTTGCAACCCGGATGCCCTTGCTGCAGGTCAGCGTCACGCCGTCCCGAAGGACCAGATTGACCGTTTTGTGCCGCAGAACCTCGAGTCTCGTATTCACGGTCATATCGCTTGCGACCACATACCATACGGTTCCCGCGTGTTTTCGTCATATGCGAATTCGAACGCGCCGCTGAAGAGCTTTGCATCTGCCGGAACAGCCTCGGAGGATCCGGTGACCGTGCTCGTCCCCTCGTCCCACACGGTATTGTAATAGGTTCCCGGATCAAAACCGGAATCGGACGCCGCAGACGCTGCCGCGGGCATCAGGCTGAGCATCATGCACAGCACAAGCAGGGTGGACAGAAACCTTCTTACTTTTTGATTCTCCTTATATTGCTCACGGGACTTCCGGCGGAAGAACGGCGCGAATTCCCCGCCGGACGGTTCCCTGCCTGCGATCACGTATGGATTCTATTATCCCGAAAGCAAAGGAAAGCGCAACGGATTCAAAAAAATTTCACAAGTTGTTCTTCCGAATCCGCTTCGCCCTGCACCCGGACGCGGAGAACCCGCCCGCGGCGGCCATGTGCGTCAACCGGAGAAGGGCTCTTCGCGCGCCTCTGGCTCATCAGAGTCTGGCGGGGGACGTGCGGCTTCCGTATCGGCGCAGGATGAGGGAGCTCCCGTTCTGACCGTAAAACCTGAAGCAGGACGGAGCCGTCAGCGTCCGGGCATCCCGGAGATCAGCCGCGCCATCCGCTCCGCCGCCTCCTTTGTATCGGCCGGGCTGCCGAAGGAGGAGAACCGGAAATATCCCTCGCCGCACGCACCGAATCCCGCGCCGGGCGTGCCGACCACCTGAATTTCATGGAGAAGCAGATCGAAAAACTCCCAGCTCCCCATGTCTCCCGGGCACCTCGCCCAGACATAGGGGGCGTTTTTTCCGCCGAAATACCGGATTCCGAGGGCGTCGAAGGCTTCCGTCAGGATCCTTGCGTTGGCCTGATAGACCCGGAGATTCTCCCGGATCTGCTCCTGTCCCTCCGGCGTGAAGACCGCCGCGCCGGCTTTCTGGATCACATAGGACACGCCGTTGGTCTTGGTGGTCCGGTTGCGCACCCACATGGCGTTCAGGTTCATGCCGCACCGCTCCAGCTCCTTCGGGATCACGGTGTATCCGAGCCGCGTCCCGGTGAAGCCCGCGGTCTTCGAGAGGGAGCAGATCTCGACGGCGCAGGTGCGGGACCCTTCGATCTCAAGGATCGAGCGCGGAAGGGCGGGATCGGTGACAAACGCCTCGTAGGCCGCGTCGAAGAGGATCACCGCGCCCCGCTCGTTGGCCCAGTCCACCCAGGCCTTCAGCTTCTCCCGGGAGAACACCGCGCCCGTCGGATTGTTGGGCGAGCAGAGATAGACGAGATCCGCGTCAAGGTCATCGGTCGGCACGGGCGTGAAGCCGTCGGCCTCCGAGGAACTGAGCCGCACGATCCGCCGTCCCGCCATGACGTTCGCGTCCACGTAGGCCGGGTACGCCGGTTCGATCACCAGAGCCGCGCTTTCCCGGTCGAACAGGTCGAGGATGTCCCCCAGCTCGTCGCTTGCGCCGCTGGAAACAAAGACCTCCTCCGCGTCGAGGGAGATCCCACGGGAGCGGTAGTGCTCCGCGATGGCTTCTCTGAGAAACGGCGCGCCGGGCTCGGGCATGTAGCCGTGGAAGGTCTCCTTCCTTCCCTGATCGTCCGCCGCCTCGTGCAGGGCCTTCACCACCGCCGGACAGAGCGGCAGGGACACGTCCCCGATTCCCAGGCGCAAAAGCTGCGTCCCCGGATGGGCTTCGCAATAGGCTTTCGTCTTCTGCGCGATGTTGTAGAACAGATAGGAATCCTTCAGATCCGCGTAATGCGCGTTCGGTTTCAGCATCAGTCACATTCTCCTTCGTACACAAATTCCGCCGGACCGGTCATGGTGACGCCGCCGTCCGGTGCGATCCGGATTTTCAGCGTCCCGCCGTCCAGGTCCACCGCGATGTCCTCGTCTGCCCGGCAATATCCCTTCTTCACCGCCGCCGCGGCGGACGCGCACGCACCGGTCCCGCAGGCCAGCGTCACGCCGCTTCCGCGCTCCCAGACCCGCATCCGCAGTCTGTCTTTCGCAATGACTTCGACAAACTCGACATTCACCCCGCCCGGGAAGGCCGGATGCTTTTCGATTTTCGGCCCGAGGGTGGTCAGAGGCGCGTCCTCCGCCGAATCCACGAAGAGCACCGCATGAGGATTGCCGACGTCCACGGGGGTGCAGGCGACCTCCTCTCCGTCGACAGTCAGGGAGAGATCCTCCCCGGCCTCCGCCACCCCCATATCCACGGACACGCTCTTCACCCGCCCGCCGCACAGATGCAGCTCCAGCGCGCGGATGCCGGAGAGCGTTTCGATCCTCAGCCTGGTTTTGTCGGTGTAGCCCTTGTCGTAGACGTACTTTCCGACGCACCGGATCCCGTTCCCGCACATTTTGGCCTCGCTGCCGTCCGCGTTGAAGATGCGCATTTTGAAATCCGCTTTATCCGACGGACCGATCACGATGATCCCGTCCGAGCCAGCGCCGAAATGCCGGTCGGACAGCCTTCTCGATACCTCCGCGGGATCCTCCGGCTCGCCCCAGAAATAGAGGTAGTCGTTGCCGAGTCCCTGCATTTTGGTGAAGTGCATGATAAACCTCCGATAAAGGTGAGTGATGAGCGCTCCGCGCGCTGACAGTGATGATTGCTTCGCAAGTTATAATTCGCTCCGCGAAGCTGGAGAGACGGAGGAAACGATTTCGACTTCCCGTTCTGCGAACATGCCGCAGGCATTCATCTCTTGCCGCAGGCAATCATAACTCTCAACATTTGCGCAGCAAATTCATATCTCCGAAATCCCGATCGTCATTTCCTCCAGCACGTCGAGCAGGACCTTTACCGTGTCGAGGGACGTGAACATGGTCACGCCGGACTGGGTGGCCGCCTGCCGGATGGCGGTTCCGTCGCCGTAGTGGACGCCGGAGAGGATGGCGCGGGTGTTGATGACGTAGCTGACGTGGCCGGCCCGGATGGCGTCGATGACCTCGTGGCTGCCCTCGCTCAGCTTGTGCAGGGTCCGGGCCTCGACGCCGTGCTCCCTGAGAAATTCCGCCGTCACCGTGGTGGCCTCGACGGCGAAGCCCATGCCGCGGAACCGTCTCACCAGGGGCAGGGCCTCCTCCTTGTCCTCGTCCGCCAGGGTCACCACCACGGTCCCGTAGTTGGGGAGCTTCAGCCCGGACGCGACGAGGGCCTTGTACATGGCGCGGGGTAGCTTTTTGTCGTATCCGATGGCCTCCCCGGTGGACTTCATCTCCGGCGAGAGGTAGGAATCCATCCCGCCGAGCTTGGAGAAGGAGAAGGCCGGAGCCTTGACGTAGTATCTGGATTTTTCCTTCGGGTATCCCGGCTCAATCCCCTGCTCCCTCAGGCTCGTCCCCAGGATGACCCGGGCGGCGATGTCGGCGAGAGGGTATCCCGTCGCCTTCGACAGGAAGGGCACCGTGCGGGAGGAGCGTGGATTGACCTCGATGATGAAGACCTCCTCCGCCGGGGTGACGATGAACTGGATGTTGTAAAGCCCCTCGATCCCGATGCCCGGTCCCAGCCGCTTCGCGTAGTCGAGAATGGTCTCCTTCACCTTCTCC
>Ga0256405_10006895_pt1 | contig 17658 bp, 16 predicted proteins | sample RumenRJG_02DNA_FD_189096 | JGI IMG/M metagenome (GOLD analysis project Ga0256405, IMG submission 189096) | Bovine rumen microbial communities from Lethbridge, Alberta, Canada - RJG_02 | ecosystem: Host-associated > Mammals > Digestive system > Stomach > Rumen | place: Canada: Alberta...
AAGACCCTTTTTAATGCAAGCTTTTTTTTAATTTTTTTTTATTTTTCTTAACTTAATGATTATCCGTTTTTTAAGAAAGATTTTAATGTATTGATATATAAAGGAATATTACAATTTTATTTTTTTTTGCAAATTTTCACTATTTTTATTAAAAATAATTTGAATCCAGAAAAAATCGGCTGTTTTTTTTAAATTTTGTATTCTTTCAACTTATTTTTTGCAAATATTTATTATTTTTTAATAAAAAGGTAACCAGTCATTATTGTGTTCTGATTACCTTTTAATAGATTTTCATAAGTTGTCAGTCAGCAGACTGTGCCTTAAGATCATCGTAGGCCTTAAGTCTGTTTTTAATATGATTTTCAAGAACTCCAGGTTCAAAGAATCCATCCTTATTGCGGCTTATACCTTCAAAGTCGAGGTAGTAAACCTTTGGAGGATTGTTAAGAGTTAAAAACTCACGGTTACGAAGCTGATTTACGCTCTGGTATACCAAGGCTGCAGTGGTGTAGGTTTTTCCGTTCTTTTTCCATTTTTCTATGACAAACTTTACACCAATTGGTGTTACCTTCGTAATGGCATCAGGAAGAGCATAATCTTTAACCTGCAGTGCAGAGATAGTGCTCATAATGGTTGAATCATGACCGCACAGGAAGGTAAAACGTCTGTCATTGTTCAAAAGCTCAGCCTGAATTTCCAGTAAGCTTGAATGAGCCTCATTTAAAGAAAGAGATGGTGTTCCGAACACGACTGTCAGGAACAGATCTGTTAAGGCTCCGATTTTTTCAAAGTCCTCATATGTTACATCATGATGATTGAAGGCAGCCTTTGTAAGATTATCTTCTTCATAATACTGAAGCACCAGTGCATCTGCCACAGTATTGGCTGCTCTTAATGTTCCTGTTAAATCAGCCTCACCGGTATCTGATGGAATTAAAATATCTGTAGGAACATTAAAGATATCCTCGCCTTTCTTTGCAAGAGCTGATGACTCATAGTCAATAACTTTCCTGAGTACTGCAAGGTTTTCTGCATATTCCTTTTCAAGACCTTTAAAGCCACCAATCCTGTCAATTTCATCTAGTACCTGCTTTTTATACTTTTCACTCACAAAATTTATACCAGGCATAAATGGATGATCCATATTGCCAAGAGGAAGATGGTACTCAACCTTTACGTTGGCTACAGGCAGCATGCCTGAGGAGAAATATTTTGCGGTAGCTACAGTACGCTGCATTGAATTTGCATAGAATAAAAACTCGCCATTCTTTGGCACATAGTTCTCTTCCATAAAGCCTTCAGACTCAAGGTACTTTTTAAAGTACAGTCCCATTAATGTTTCAAGCTCAGCACCTTTTGTAGACAACTCTCCTGGTTTTGAAGTCCATTCAAACCACTCATTTTTAGTGACTTTGCCAAGAAGAGAATCTTTTGAACTCAAAGGAGAGCGGATATTGTGGCGGCTTAGGATCACCACCTTTTCAAGTGTGTATCCTTTGTGCTGTCCTAGAACTCCTGCCTCAGCAAAGGCCTGCGAAATGAAGACTGATAAAGTCAGAAATAGTACTGAGATGATCTTTTTAAGTCTAATCATAAGCTGCTCCTTATATCCACATAAAAGGCTCTATACATTTAGTATATGTAAAGTGTTATCAAATGATCTTAAATGGCATTGCTTTTGGGATTTACCTTCAAAAAAGCTTTCTTTCAGGCATACAATTTTTTTGATAAGCAGCTATACTTTGTTTTAATAATGATAAAATTGTCAGCATTATTTGAGGAATTGAACGATGCGTACAAATGACAGTGAGATCACTTCTCCTTTTGTAAGGTTTGATACAGCCACATGGGCTTCATTCAAGCACTCAGCAGATAAGCTCACTCTGACTGAAGATGACTTGAACCGCTGTCTGGCTTTTAATGACAAAATAACCTTAGAAGATGTAAACAATGTTTACATGCCACTCTCAAGTCTGCTTAGAATGTACTATCTTTCAAGACATGACCGCCTTGCAATTATTCAGCAGTTCCTAGGCTCACCAATGGATTCAGTGCCCTTTATCATTTCAATTTCAGGCTCCGTATCTGTTGGTAAAACCACCACTGCAAAACTTTTATATGAACTTATAAAGGCATGGCCATGCAAGCCTAAGGTATCTTTAATTACCACCGACGGTTTTCTGTATCCAAACGCCTATCTTGAAGAACGGCAGATGATGGGTAAAAAGGGTTTTCCTGCATCCTATGATGTCAAGCGTCTGATGCAGTTCCTGATTGATGCAAAAGAAGGTAAAAAGGAACTAAAAGTCCCTGTATATTCTCATTTAACCTACGATATCGTGCCTGATAAATTCACTATTGTTGACAGACCAAATGTCATCATCATCGAAGGAGTGAATGTGCTTCAGGACGGTACTGAATATCCTGAGTTCAGAAAAAAAGCCTTCATTTCAGACTACATTGATTATTCAATCTATGTTGATGCAAGTGAGAAGAATCTTATGAAATGGTACGTAGAAAGATTCTTAAAATTAAAAGAGAAAGCTTTCGGCGATCCTGACTCATACTTCCATAAATATGCTGAACTTCCAGACGATCAGGCCGCTTCAATTGCAAAGCTTATCTGGGAGGCTGTAAACCACGTCAATCTGATAGACAATATCCTGCCCTGCAGGAACAGAGCCAACCTCATTTTAAAGAAGGGTGAAGATCATCATATTCAGGAAGTTTATTTAAGAAAATAGAAAAACTGAACCTCGCTTTTGCGAGGTTCACTTTTAAAAAAATCTACTCTTGAGAGATATGACCTGAACTTATGGAGATAACCCCGCTGTCAGTTGACAGAAGAAGTGCTCCGTTTTTATCAATGCCATCAGCCACGCCTTCAAAGACACCTTTTTCATTCTCAACTTTTATAAAACGGCCTTTAAGCTCGTCTTTTAATCTGAACACTTCAAGGTAATCGTCAAGCTGACCATTATTAAAATCAGAGCAAGTCCTTTTAATATTGTTGATGATATTTACAGCAAGATCATTTCTTGAAACATTATCCTGAATGCTTTCGAATAATGCACTGTATTCACGGCTTAAAGATCCGAAATTATCAGCATACACATTAAGACCTACACCGATAACAGCCTTTACCCTGGCACCTGAGGCTATGGTTTCAATCAGAATTCCACCGATCTTTTTATGAGATTTGTAAATATCATTAGGCCATTTTAAAGAAACATCTTCAAAGCCAAGTGAAGAAATGGCGCTTCCTACTGCCACACCGATGCCTAAAGACAACCCCCGGATACAATCAAAAGAATCAAAGCTGTAACATACCGACAGGGTAAGCTGTCTGCCAAAGCCTGAATGCCATTTGCTGCCACGACGCCCTCGACCTGCAGTCTGAAGTTCAGCTAAAATCGCATCCCCCTGAGCTATGGTTTTAGCATTTTTCAGCATATAGGTATTTGTTGAGTCAACTGAGTCTAAAACCAGAACTCTGCCTGAACCTTCAGTGCGTTTATAAATATTTTCAGCATCAAGTAAATCAAGAGGTTCTTTTAATGACACAGAATCAGCATCTTCGTTTAAAAGCTGGAAATTGTCATTAATAAAGGATATGCACTCCTGAAGAGAACTGTCATCTGTATCAAGTGCTGTTTTTAAAAGATCTTTACCAAGGCTCAAATTTGGGGAGGAGTTTAAAAGCCTTAAGAATTTAAGATAGCTGTTTACAAATTGTCCCAAGAAACTTCTCCATTAGCATCAAATGTTCGAACTTCAGGTTCAAGCTTTACTTCAAACCTGTTATAGACCTCAGTCATAATGTATTTGGCTAAAGCCACAATCTCATGAGGTTTAGCTCCGCCTCTGTTAACAATTACCAGAGCCTGAGACTCCCAGGTACCCACACAACCGTGAGTAATACCCTTGCAGCCGGATTTTTCAATCAGCCAGCCGGCAGCTAACTTACAGTCGCCTTCTATAGCTGGATACATAGGTAAATCAGGATATTGAGCTCTGATCCTGTGTGCGGTTTCAAAGCTTACGACAGGATTCTTGAAAAAAGAACCGGCATTGCCGACAAGCTTTGGATCTGGCAGTTTCTTATTTCTAAGTTCGATGATCCTATTTCGAAGATCTAAAGCTGTTTTAAACTCTTCTTCTGCCAGTCCCTTATATTGAAGTTTAGGACTAAATTCAGAAGAAAGCTCGAAAACAACCTGCGTAATGAAGAGTTTTCTTTCTTTATGCTGCTTAAAATATGAAGTTCTATAACCAAAGTCACATTTAAGCTTTGGGAATGATTCAGTAATATGACGCTGCAGATCGTAAACCACAACCTCAGAAATCAGATCTCCTACTTCGACTCCATATGCACCAACATTCTGAATTGGAGCAGCACCTACTGTACCTGGAACCAAAGACAAGTTTTCAAGACCGTAAATACCCTTATTCACGAGATATGAGATAAGCTCGTCTAATACCAGGCCTGCACCTGCTCTGACAATATATTTACCGTCTTTAAGTTCTATAGAGAGGCTTTTAATCTGATTTATAAGTACAGTACCGTTATAGTCATCAGTGAAAAGCACATCGGATCCATGACCTAAAGTAATGGACCTGTCTGTATGCACCTTTCTTAAATCAGCCTCAGATTCGATGATGATTCCATCTTTTGCATGAACCTGAAGACCAAAGGTATTGAATTTACTTAAATCAAACATCTTTATTATATTAATAGAAGCGTTCTATCTGACCACCAAGACATCTTACCTTGGTTTCGATATGCTCATATCCTCTGTCCATATGATAGATACGGTCAACGATGGTAGTGCCTTCCGCAGCCAAACCAGCAATAACAAGTGATGCTGAGGCTCTTAAATCGGATGACATAACCTGAGCACCCTTAAGTGATGGAACGCCATTGCAGATAACGGTATTGCCCTTAATCTCAAGGTGAGCACCCATTCGGATGAGCTCGGCAATATGCATGAAACGGTTCTCAAAAATGGTCTCGGTAACTGAACTTACACCATCAGATAAAGCATTTAAAACAGTCATCTGAGCCTGCATATCAGTTGGGTAACCAGGGTGTGGTGCAGTTACCACGTCAACAGGTTTTATCTGACGGTTTCTCATATCAGCAGTAATAGATGTTCCATCCACAGTAATGATGGCATTGGCCTGTCTTAATTTCTGCAGTACAGACTCTAAAGATGATGGCAGAGTGTTAAGGCAGGTTACGATACCGTGAGTTGCAATACCTGCAATAAGATAGGTACCAGCTTCAATTCTGTCAGCAACAACAGAGTGTTCGCAGCCGTGAAGCTTGATTACGCCTTCAATTTCAACTCTTGAGGTGCCGGCACCCTTAATCTTTGCACCCATCTTGTTTAAGCAGTTTGCAAGATCTACAACTTCAGGCTCTAAAGCAGCATTTTCAATGATGGTAATACCATCAGCAAGAGTAGCAGCCATCATCAGGTTCTCTGTACCGGTTACAGATACCTTATCCATAATGATGTGACCACCGTGGAGTCTGCCAGAACCGATGGCATTAGCCTTTATATAACCATCATCAAGCTTGATCTGGGCTCCCATTTCCATAAGCCCCTTGATGTGCAGATCTACAGGTCTTGCTCCGATAGCACAGCCACCTGGCAGTGATACTTCAGCTGATCCTGCATATGAAACCAGAGGACCTAAAGCCATAATGGATGCTCGCATGGTCTTTACAAGCTCATATGATGCTACATGATTGGTAATGCCGTTTTCGATAACAGCTTCTCCCTTTTCAACATCATATGTGCATACCTTGCCAAAATCCTGAAGAAGTTTAAAGCTGGTCTTAACATCAGCTAAATCAGGAACATTCTTTAATAAAACCTTTTCATCGGTAAGAATGGTACTTAAAAGAATTGGAAGAGCTGCGTTCTTTGCGCCTGATATCTTCACTTCACCGTCTAAGGCTTTGCCGCCTACGATTTTGAATTTAGCTGTTTTGTAAGTCACTTTACACACCCTGCAGTTGAAATTTTGTGATTATTATACTGTAAAAAGGCCCTGTTCACAGAAAAAATGTGCAAACAGAGCCTTTTTTAAGCTAATTGGTAAAGTCTATTAGCGGTTTACAAAATCATAAGGAGTTGCCTGATATACATAATAGTTCAGCCAGTTGCCAAAAAGCAGAGATGCATGAGCTCTCCAGGAAGCACTTGGGATCTTCTCAGGATCATTATCAGGGAAATAATTCTCAGGAATTTCAGGATTGATTCCAGCAGAAAGATCTCTGAAATACTCCTGCGCAATGGTATCGGCATCATACTCAGGGTGGCCTGAAACATATACCTGTCTGTGATCTTTTGAAACAGCAAGATACAGACCTGTCACAGATGATGATGCAAGAACATCAAGGTCAGTCTTCTCTTTGATGAGATCAACCGGAAAATCGCAGTATCTTGAAATTGGAGCATTAAATGAATCATCAAAACCGCGGGTGATTTCATCTACTGTGGTTGAAAGATACTGTTTGTAGATTCCTGAGTATTTTTCATCCTTAATGATAATATCAAGGTTATAAAACACCTTTAATGCAGCAGCCACACCCCAGCATGAGAATAAAGTTGAAGTAACATGAGTGGAGCTCCAGAGAATAATCTTCTTTAAAGCCTTCCAGTAGGTTACATTATGAAACTCCATTCTGTCTAAAGGAGCTCCCGTAATTATCATACCGTCAAAGAACTTGTCTGAAATCTCTTCAAAGGACTTATAAAAGGTATTTAAATGCTCCTGAGGTGTATTTTTTGAAACATGCTCATCCACCTTTAGCAGAGTGATATTCACCTGCAGCGGAGTATTTGAAAGCTTTCGCATATACTGAATTTCAGTATTAATCTTTTTAGGCATCAGATTTAAAAACAGGAGATTTAATGGTCTGATATCCTGATGAACAGCTCTTTCATCAGTCATTACGAAAACCTGCTCTGAATTTAAAACCGCTTTGGCAGGTAAATCATTTGGAATTTTAATTGGCATAATCGTTACCTGTACAATTAATACAAAAATGAGTATATGTTATAGACGTGAGTTTTGAGTGTAGACCAATTCATAATAAATGACAATATTTTAATTAAGAAGATTTATTTGCCTTCAGGCAATTAAGAGCCGTATAAGTCATAAGCATATTTGGTAACAATGTTAATTTAAATCAAAAGGCTAATACTATTTAATAATTAACAGCTATAGCCTGCTTATATAAGTTGATCGGCTTATAAGTCAGAAGGGAAGAATAGCTGCAAAATTACAAAGTTTGATGGAAAAAGTTGCAAGGAAAGTTCATTTCATATAAAAATGCCTGACTTTAGGTCAGGCATTTTGAGGATATAGAATACTAAATGTCCATTAGACCATACTCAAGCAGGATCTCTTCTAGTCTGTCCTGAGTCAGAGGCTTAGGAATTACAAAGCTCTGGTTCTCCTCAATCTTTTTGGCAAGCTCTCTGTAGACATCTGCCTGAGGTACATCTGGATGATGCTCAATCACAGTCTTTCTTCTGATTTCGGCTCTCTGAACCTCATTGTCCCTTGGCACAAACTGAATAAGCTGTGTTCCAAGCTCTTTTGCAAAGGCTTCAACAAGCTCATATTCACGGTCAACCTTACGGCTGTTGCAGATGATACCGCCTAATCTTACACCACCTGCTCGGGCGTATCTTGCAATGCCTTTTGAAATGTTGTTTGCAGCATATAAAGCCATCATTTCACCTGAAGCTACGATATAGATTTCCTTAGCTTTACCCTCACGGATTGGCATAGCAAAACCACCGCAGACCACGTCACCTAGAACATCATAGAATACATAGTCAAGATCATCCGTGTAGGCTCCAAGTCTTTCAAGCTGGTTGATGGCGGTAATAATGCCTCGACCTGCGCAACCCACACCAGGCTCAGGACCGCCTGATTCAACGCATCTTGTGCCTTTAAAACCTTCTTTTAGAATATCGCCAAGTTCAATATCCTCACCGATATCTCTTAAGGTATCAAGCACTGTTTTCTGAGCTAGACCTCCTAGAAGAAGTCTTGTTGAGTCAGCCTTAGGATCGCATCCTACGACCATCACTCTGTTACCTCTTTCAGCAAGACCTGCTGTTAAATTCTGAGTAGTGGTTGATTTACCAATACCGCCTTTGCCATAAATTGCAATCTGTCTGATAGTCATGATTTTCCCTCTAAATCTGTAATATTAATCTGTAAATCAGTATGTAAATTATTATTTGCCGCCCACAGCCTGTGAGTAGATCCTTTCAATGAAATTGAGCGCACCTCTGTAGCCTGCAAAACTTCTGGTTATAACCAGAGTTTCTGTTGATGGAGAAGATACTTCAATGAGCAGAGCCTTTTTATCCCTTGCCACATCGCTCTCCCAGGTGCTTCCTAAGATCAGAGGGACACCTGCACCAAAATCTGTATTTCTTAAAGACTCTTCCACAAGATAACCATCCTCAAGGAACTCAACATCAACGCTTACTCCCTCTGACAGGTTTTTAAAGTAGGAACTAATCTCATCTCTCAGGTTCTCAGGTGGATTGTCTACAATAATCTGTTTTACAGGTATAAGTCCTATCTGGTCTGCCAGGAATTTGCTGTAGCTTAATACTTCAGTTGCATTGCCGGCGACTGCAAATTTAGCAGGAAGACCATACCAGTACTCTGAGAAGAAGTTTGAGAAATGCTCAAGGAAGTAGTAATAAAGCTCTGACTCTTTCTTAATAAGCTCCTCAGATGGGGTTTTATCAATTCCAGCAAATTCAACTACCTTGCGTAAAAAGGCGGTTGTAGCTTCCTCACCTATAGGCAGCTCTGGTATATGCAGATAGCGCTGTGAATATTTCTTTTCAAGGTGTTTAACAATCTTTAAGCCATTCCAGGTTGAAATTAACAGGTTGAAATCAGCCTTAGGGATTTGCTTCCACTCTTCAGTACCGCCGCTTTCAGGTCCGAACAGAACATTAACCTTAAAGCCTGCACCTCGTAAAAGCCTTACAATCTCAAGATGATCTCCTCTCCAGTTTTGAGAGAAATAAGGGGTTTCAAGCCACAGATTAACAAGTCCCCTGGTCTTTGGACCGTCATAGTCGCCAACAAACTGATCAATAATTGCCTTTACAACAATCTCATGACCATCAAGATTAGTTCCCTTAAAACCGCCGGTATCGGCAAATACAACCGGGTAGCCGTTTTTCTGATATTTGCGTACAACTGACCCGATATCATCGCCTACAAGTTCGCCTGAGCATCCTGTAAGCACAACATACAGATCACCTTTGACAACACCAATGGAAGCCCTGATAAGGTCATCTAGTTTTTTGACTCCACCAAAAACAATGTCGTTTTCACCAACATTGGCACTTGGAATATTGCCTCCACTTACACCAGAGGTTCCCTGAAAGCCGTTATCAAAACTTAAAAAGAAGAACTGCTTGTACATACAGCCAGGACCACAGTTGGCAATAGGAACAGCTCCCTTGATTGCCGCTACAGTGTAAGCTGCGCCTACAGTACAGGCATAGTGGTTATGAACAATGCATGAACTCTGTTGTTTATTAGCCATTTAAAATTCCTCTTCATCATAAGACGATGTCTTGTCCAGTGGCACAATGGTCTCAAGGATCTCCGGATTGTTAGCCAGCAAGAACGGATCCTCCTGAGATACCCACCAGTCTGTATAAGGTACAGGTACATGCTTTTGCAGCACCTGGTTAAATTTCTTTCTTGCCATGATGTTTAAAATAATCTCGCCGGTTCTGATAATGCCGTCATATCCAACCGGGATATGCTCATCTCCCATAGCAAGAGCAGGGATGCCAAGCTTTGCGGCCTCAGGGGCAAGACCCTGATGACGGATAATTACAAAATCAGGCTTTTCAATTCTCCTGAAGATATTTGTAAGCTGATAGGCTTCTGTCTTACTTACTGTGTAGTTAGGAATATCACCGTAAGTCTCAACAAGTTCTTTTAGGGTATCCTGATGAGAGCCTGCACCGTCATAAATAGGATCGTGGTGGAATACAATAGATCCCTGAACTTCAATTCCAAGTTCACGAAGCACCGTGATAAGACCGTGGGCATAGGCAGAGCCGGTCATCACAAAGCCCTTTACACCCTTGAACTTCTTTCTAAGCTCTTCAATCTTAGGCAGCACTCTCTCATGTTCTGACTTAATGTACTTCTCTGTCTCATCAACCTTGTTGACAAGTTTGGCAATTGCTCTAAGCCACTCATCTGTGCCTTTGAAGCCGTATGGCTGAGGAGCATCAATCTGAGGTACCCCAAACTCCTGTTCTAAAGCGGTAGCCATGTACGAGCCAAGAGTATTGCAGAATGTTGCAGTGCCTACTGCCTCGCTTGCCTGTGCCAGCTCATCATAGCTTGCCATATCAATCATGTAGTTGACTCTTAAGCCAAGAGGTTTGAGCATTGGAGTAAAGTAGTCAGTACCCCAAAGAGCCACGATATTGATAAGATCGTTCTGCTTTTTAGGATCCTTTTTAACAATCTGTCTTACCACGCCATGCTGAGACACATCAAAACCTGTACTCCAGTGTTTTGATCTGAATCCTTCGCAGTGCAGAGGAACAACAGGAATACCAAGTTCAGCCTCCATTTCTTCAGAAATACTGTCTATATCTTCACCGATAATTGCAGTAGCGCAGGCCATTGAAATGAAGATAGCCTTAGGGTGCTCTCGCTCAAAAACAGCTCTACAGGTTTTTCTTAACTTGTCAGAAGCACCAAACACCATGTCTGACTCAAGCAGGTTGGTAGAGTAGATCTTGAGATTCTGAGCAGGCTTGCCTCTTCTGCCAAGACCCATGTTAAAAGCGAGGTTGAACCATGGGTTATCGCCAGAACAGCCAATAGGTGCATGCTGAATCAGAATACAGTCTGTAATGTTGCCAATCTGGCACTCAACAATTGCGTTGGCGCACATGGTCTGCTGGTTGAGCGGAGAATTGAGCTCACAGAGTTTACAGATTTTTTTACTTCCGCATCCGCCACCGCAGGAGGACTCTTTTTTCCCTTCAAATTTCTGAGCGCGTTCTATGTAGGCTGATTCTTTTACCAGCTGAGAGGCCTTGCCGTCCCATCCGATAATTGTACCCAGTCTCATTTCGCGGTTTTCAACGGCACTCATTTGAAGATTCAGTTTCTTTGCCATTATTATTTTCCTGTGTTAAATCAAAATAAGTTAATTCAAAATAACTAACCGTGAGAGAAAGTTTCGCTTGTAGTGATCTTTTTTACGTATACCTCCCTTGATAAATCATCACCTCCCGGGATTCCGATAGCATCGGCTCTGCAGTGCTGACAGTGCCTGAATACCTGAATATGCTTCTGCGCAAGACTTCTGCTTTTATCAATCTGAAAACAGTTTGGTGCGGAGCATTCCTTTAGTTCAAACTGAGGAATAAGAGGAATAATGTTATAAATTGATGCTCCGGCCTCTTTTACTGTTTTGGCAATTGTTTCAATATGGTTGATATTGATCTCAGGCACCAGTACGGTATTAACTTTGACGCTTATTCCTGCAGCTGCAATCTTTCTGATACCGGTCAGCTGGTTTTCAATTAAGATTTTTGCAGCTTCCACACCTTCATAGCGGTGTTTTTTGTAGATGACAAAACTGTTGAGCAGAGCTCCAATTACAGGATCAACCGCGTTTACTGTTACTGTAAGAGAGTCAATATCCGTCCTGATAATCTCATCGGCTTTCTCAGGAAGTAGCAGGCCGTTTGTACTCATGCATAAAAACAGTTGAGGAAATTCCTTTTTTATTAGTCTGAATGTTTCTAAGGCATAAGGAGTTGCAAGAGTATCTCCAGGACCTGCAATTCCTGCAACTGTAATATTCCTGCCAACCTCAAGAGCGCGTCTTACAACCTCAAGAGCTTCTTTTGGAGTTATGATCTGACCTGTAACACCAGGTCTTTGTTCGAAATCATTTACCTTGCGGTCACAGAACTTGCACCCAATATTGCAGCCTGGGCTTACCGGCAGATGAATTCTTCCGGTTTTCTGAGGCCCTTTTGAGTAGCAGGGATGCTTAGCGCATAAATCTTCAAACTTGCTCATGGTTATCCTCTAACAGTCTGTCCTCAATGATCTTTTCAAGAACGCTTGAAATAAGGAAAGGAGCTTCAAATACCAAAAAGCCGTCATGCTCAAGGAAGCTGCTTGCACCCTCTCCGATTTTTGCAACCACAATGGCGGCACAGTCTTTTAAGGTATCTGAAATCTTTTTGAAACTAGAGTCTAAATGACCGCCTCCGTTGCAGGCGGGACTTACATCTCTGCTTTCAACATAAACTGCGACATTGTCTTTTAAATCAAAGATATGAAACTTTTTTGCATGACCAAAGTGTTCATTGATGACATGACCGTCAGAGCTTGCAACTGCGACACGGTAAAAGAGGTGTCTGTCACCTAAAACCTTTGAGGTTTGGGGGATTTCGCCGTCTGCTGTTTCATTATCTTCAGTGGATTCTTCCTTTATTTTTGGCTCTTCCTCTATCTCAACTTTTGCCTTTGTATTTCTGTTTCTTCTGTTTTCAAAAACAGCAAGCTTAGGTATTGCCTTTTTTATAGGGAGAGAAACTGCAAGATTATCTATAAAGATCCTGTTTAGCAGTTTTGAAACCTTATGGGAGAATTCAGTTGCAAGCACAAAGGTAACATCCCATAAAAATTCTACATTTACGGCGCCGCCGCAGCCTTTTGAGCAGCTGTTGCAACCGGATTTTTCGCTATGGCAGCCTTCAGCTGAAGTTAAGCTTTTAAGACCTGACGGGCTTAATCGGTAGCCTTCTTCCACATAAGTTCCATCGTCACTGACATCAAGGATTAAAAATCTGTCTGCTTTTCCAAAGCCTAAATCAATATTGATACCATCTGAAGTGGCAACTGCGACCTTAAAGGACATAAAACCTCCCTAAAAACCAGGATTTGGCCTGATCTTTATAAATTTATTTCTGGTATACGAAGTGCTGTATACGGCGGATTTGAGTAGCCAGTAAATGCTGAGGAGTCTTATAAATAAGCTCTATTAGGATATCTATATACTCATAGCAGTTACTGCTTTTTTTTCTATCAGAAAACAGGCATTCGCCACGTATGAATGCAGATGTAAAGTAAGGCGCATATGCCTATGCAGGCATTGCAGATTCGAAGGAAATTCTGATCGTTAAAATATGAAGCTTGAAACAGGCAAACCTTGCTAAAGCTGTTGTCGGTAATAATTGTTTTCATATGCATGTTCTTTCTATTTATAGTGGTAACTTAAAAAAAGAGCATCTCTGATTGCTTCTAGAAAGCCTTTTTTCTCACTAACGGTAACTGTCTCTCAGTTTCCTTTTTTCTATACTTGTATGTTATATGCTCACCGATATTTCGTCTAATACTGTTTTTTAATATTCTTTAATAGCAAATTCTTATACTAAAGTGCTTTGGCTATAGTGAGGATTAACTATTGACTATAGAATAATACGATTCTTGATATATTCTCTAAACAGTTCTTTAGTTAATAATTCAAACAGAATTGCTCTTCCTTCTGAAGCAAAACAGCTGGATCTTTTTGATATTTAGAAAGCCGGTTTTGATCTTAAAAGTCTTATATTTTTTCTGATGCAGTCAATAAGATATTCTGCCTGCTCTTTTGTAAAGCTTTCATCAAAAGACAGTCTGAAGGTAGAATCAAGATATTCAGGCTCAAGGTCAATAGCTGTAAGCACATGGCTTGGATTATGATCTCCCTCATGGCAGGCTGAACCTGAGGATAGGTAAATCTTTTGACTCTGGCAGAGGTATTTGAAACTTTCTGAGCTTATTCCCCTTACACTGAAGTTGATATTAGAAGGCAGTCTTAAAAGCAGATCACCGTTTATCTTAAGATCGCCTATACAGAGCAACTCTCTAATTACCTGATCTCTCAGTGCAGAAAGTTTTCTGTTTTTTTCACTTATATCCTCAAGTGACTCTTCAAGCGCACAGGCCATTGCAGCAATCCCTGGGACATTCTGTGTTCCTGCCCTATAGTTCAATTCCTGAGCTCCGCCCTCAATAAACTTGTAAGGTGAGATTAAAGGGGAAACATACAGTGCTCCAACTCCTTTTGGCCCATGAAATTTGTGGGCAGACATTGATAAAAGATCAATATCATCCTTTTGTACATCAATATCAAGGTGACCTACAGCCTGTACCGCATCAGTATGGAACAGGGCATTAACACTGTGGGCAATATCTGCTATTTCTCTTACAGGCTGCAGCGTTCCAATTTCATTGTTTGCATACATGATACTGATTGCGGCAGTGTTGATTCTGAGGGCATTTTTTATGCTCTGAGTGCTGACTATTCCGTTTTTATCCGGTTTTACAAGTTCAATTTCAAACCCTTCAGCCTCTAGTCTTTTTAGAGGATTTATAATGGCATGATGCTCAAAGGCAGATGTGATGATATGTTTTTTTCCAGTCTTTAAACCATACTCTCTTATGGTTAGGATCGCCTGATTGTCTGACTCAGACCCCCCTGATGTAAAAATAATCTTACTGTTTTTGTCAGCATGAAGAGCATTTTTAATTCGCTCTCTAGCATCTGAAAGATATCCTGCTGCCACCTGTCCTGGAATATGGGTGCTTGAAGGATTAGCAAAGGCCTCGGTATACACTGCGCACAGAGTATTGAGAGCTTCTTTAGAAATCTTTGTGGTTGCTGCATTATCTGCATATATTTCCATATATCAGTCCTAAGTGAATTCTAGTTGTCAGCTTTTTCCTCTATAGCTTCAAAAGGGCAGACACTCTGGCATAGGGCGCAGTCTGAGCATAAGGATACATTGATTTGTACTTCTTTTTGTTCATTCTCTTCAATTGCTCCGTTAGGGCAGTTTTCAAGACATTCCTGACAGTTAGTACACAGATCTTTATTTATCACAAACATATTTTTATCCGCTTAGAAATGACATATCGGCACAGATTGTGCCGATATGTCTGTTGAGATGATGTTTTTAGATTGCGTTAAAAGCGTTGCTCAGATCTTCGATAATGTCATCGACGTTTTCTGTACCAATTGAGAGTCTTATAGTGTTCTCAAAGATACCTGCACTGTTTAATTCCTGCTCAGAGAGCTGTGAATGAGTAGTTGAGGCCGGATGGATTACCAGAGACTTCACATCGGCAACATTAGCCAGCAGTGAGAAAATCTTTAAATTGTCAATGAACTTGAAAGCCTCTTCTCTGCCGCCCTTTATATTGAAGGTGAAGATTGATGCACCACCGTTAGGGAAGTATTTGGTATACAGAGCATGATCAGGATGGTCTGCAATCTGTGGATGATTTACTTTTTCAACCTTTGGATGCTTAGACAGGAAATCAACCACTTTCTGAGTGTTTGAGGCATGTCTTTCAAGTCTTAAGGACAGTGTTTCCACACCCTGAAGAAGCAGGAAGGCATTAAATGGAGAAATGGTTGCACCTGTATCACGAAGAATAATAGCTCTTAAGTAGATGATAAAGGCAAGTGAGCCTACGGCATCGGCAAAGGCTAAACCGTGATAGCTTGGGTTTGGTTTTGCAATCTGTGGATAGTTGTCGGCGTTCTTCTTCCAGTCAAATTTGCCTGAATCTACAATGATTCCGCCTAGGGTGGTACCGTGACCGCCAATGAACTTGGTTGCTGAGTGAACCACGATATCAGCACCATGCTCAATAGGTCTAATCAGATATGGGGTACCAAAGGTATTGTCAACTACTAAAGGTAAGTTGTGCTTGTGGGCAATCTTGGCAATAGCATCAATATCTGGAATATCTGAATTTGGATTACCTAAGGTCTCAATATAGATTGCTCTTGTATTTGGCTTTATTGATTTCTCAATCTCATCAAGATTGTGAGTATCAACAAAGCTTGTAGTGATATTAAACAGTGGCAGAGTGTGTGCTAGAAGATTGTAGGAACCGCCATAGATTGTTTTTTGGGCAACAATGTGTCCGCCATTTGCAGCAAGAGCCTGAATCGTGTATGAGATCGCGGCAGCTCCGGATGCTACAGCAAGGGCAGCTGCACCACCTTCAAGAGCTGCCAGTCTCTTTTCAAGAACATCCTGAGTAGAGTTGGTAAGACGTCCGTAAATATTGCCGGCATCCTTAAGACCGAAGCGATCTGCCGCATGCTGAGAATTATGGAAAACGTAAGAAGTTGTCTGATAAATAGGAACAGCTCTTGCGTCTGTTGCTGAATCTGCCTGTTCCTGACCTACGTGTAACTGTAATGTTTCAAATCTGTAACCCATTTTTTAAGTCCTCTTTCTGTTATGACCTGGATAAAAATTTAACTTCTGATTTATTACTGATAAATCCTATGGACTTAATAGTATTTGGACCGTAGAAAGAATGCAACAAGTTGATAATACTATGTTTTGATAGTTGGTAATAAAAAGTAACTATAGATTTTAATCTTTAAAATCAGTAGGTTATTTTTTTGCTGTTAAACTTTGACTATTGTGTAATAGGAAAAATATATAGAGCCTTATTAAGGCAAACTTATATACAGTTTTGAAATAGCTTTATTCTGAAGAAAAGAAAAACAGAGCTTACTAAAAACTCTGTTTTCTATTATAAAAAGGCTGACTACCAGTCAATGCCCTCATCAATGGCACCGTCTGAAAAGGTATACTGACTAAGTGAGTTTTCTTTGCATTGAATACAGATAAACTTAAGTCCATCATCTTTGGCTCTTATTTTTCTGACAACACTAGGAGAGAGTCTGAACACCGAGCCCTGTGAAATTTCTGTAACACTTCCATCGGTATAAACCTGACCTGAACCTTCAAGTACCACATAGCACTCCTCATTGAGTTTATGGTGGTGGAAAAAAGGAGCCTCAGAGTTAGGAGCCATGTTGTTTACAGAAACCTCGCATCCGGTAAGTTTTATCAGATCGTGAAGTTCAGATCGGGGCGCCTTAGAGGAAATCTTTGCAAAGCTAAATTTACTGTCTTTCATATTGATCTCCAGAAATTAACTGCTGGTATTTACAAGCATCAATGCTACGCAGTGGTATCACTTGAAGATTATAGTATAAATAAATTTATTGATCAGCTGATGATAGGTCAGTTAGGCACAACAGAAGTTGCTGCCGTTGGAATTGCATCAAAACTTCTGCTGCTGCTTTCAATGTTCATTTCAAGTATCTGCGTTGGCTACAATATTCTTATAAGCAGAGCTCTAGGTGCAGGACAGACATTCAATTCTGTTAAAATATCAAAAATCTGTGAATAAATAATCTGTTCCATCTCTCACCTCTTACTGTTTATTCTTTTTAATTAGAAGATATTACCAATCTGTAAAAAGTAAAATAAAAGATCTTCCTAGTGTGAAAGGATTCAAAGATATTAAAAAATAAAATTGTTATGAGAAATGAGGTGAATTTATGTACTGTATAAACGAAAAAATCCTGAGTAAACTCTTACTCAGGATCTCGTAATAGATGGCGGAACGGACGGGGCTCGAACCCGCGACCTCCTGCGTGACAGGCAGGCATTCTAACCAAGCTGAACTACCGCTCCGCGAATTGGATGCCTGGCAGTGACCTACTCTCACACAAACGTACGT
>Ga0256405_10006897_pt1 | contig 17655 bp, 13 predicted proteins | sample RumenRJG_02DNA_FD_189096 | JGI IMG/M metagenome (GOLD analysis project Ga0256405, IMG submission 189096) | Bovine rumen microbial communities from Lethbridge, Alberta, Canada - RJG_02 | ecosystem: Host-associated > Mammals > Digestive system > Stomach > Rumen | place: Canada: Alberta...
AAGGACTATCACGCGTACTATAAGGAGAAGCGCGGCTACCATGCGCGTTCGGTGAACTCGAATGACGGCTGGAACCAGACGAGCGCGCTCTCGCTCATCAACACGCCGATTCTTGCGTACGCCGACGAGATCCGCACGCCCGTCCTCGTCATCCACGGCGAAAATGCGCATTCGCGCTATTTCAGCGAAGCGGCATACAAAAAGCTGACGTCCGGGAAATACGCGGAAAACAAGAAACTCCTCATCGTCCCGGGGGCGAGCCACACCGACCTCTACGATACGGACAAGATTCCATTTGACAAGATCACTTCGTTCTTCGAAGAAAACTTGAAATAACATATCGCTACGCACCAAAAACAGAGCTGTTGCACATCCGCAATTTCATGCGGACGGCAGCAGCTCTGTTTTGTGCGTGCAGGTGATTTGAAATCTTGCAACGAGGGAAAAATCTCCCTATAATGAAGAAAATGACGAATGAAGGGGTGGAGACATATGATCGAGACGCGGCTGCTCAAATATTTCCTCGCCATTGCGCGCGAGCAGAGCATCACACGGGCGGCGGAGTCGCTGTTCCTTTCGCAGCCGACGCTGTCGCGGCAGATGAAGGAGCTCGAGGAGGAGCTCGGCGTGCAGCTTTTCGTGCGCGGCAAGCGGCAGACGCTGCTGACGGAAGAGGGCGTGTACCTGCGCGCGCGGGCGCAGGAAATGATGCAGCTCATGGAAAAGACGGAGACGACGCTCAAAAACAGTGGCAACGTCGTCGCGGGCGACATCTACGTCGGCTACGGCGAGTCGCCAGCCGTCGCGCCGCTCATGAGGATCTACGACGAGCTCCACCATGAGCATCCCGACATCCACCTCCGCATCTACAGCGGCAACGCAGAGAGCATCCTCGAACGCATGGACAAGGGCATCCTCGACATCGGCCTGCTGCTCGGCGTCGATCGGCTGGATAAATACGACTATCTCGATCTGCCGTATGCCGATGAATTTGGCGTGCTGATGCCAAAGGATCATCCGCTCGCGGCGAAAACGGCCGTGACGTTTGACGACCTCAAAGACGTGCCGCTCGCCCTGCCGCAGCAGGCGGCGGACGGGCAGCATCCGACGATTCCGGCCATGTGGAAAGACAATGACGCGAAAAACGTCATCTGCACGTACAACCTGATTTACAATGCAGCGTTCCTCGCAGAGCAGGGCACATGCCTCGTCTTCTGCCTCGACCGCCTCATCGACACGCACGGCGCGCGGAATCTCGCATTTCGCCCCATGAATCCGCCCGTGACCGTGCCCGCCGTGCTCGTCACGAAGAAATACCAGACCTTCTCGCCGGCCGTGCGGCTGTTTCTCGAAAAAGTCCGGGCGTGGGCGGAAAAAGAGAAAGCAGGTCATTTACCATGAAAAAAGCTGCTGCCAGTTCGTGATGCTGGTCAGCAGTTTTTTGGTGCGTGAGAAGATGTCACTCGCCGAGCGGCAGGTCTTTGACGCTTGTGAGCTTTACATTGCCCTGCAAGTCTTCATAGGCATACACGAGACCCCAGTACGGCGTCGCGTCTGGCACGACGGGCGTCAGGCGGGCGAGAAAGCAGTAGTTCGTCCCGGCGACGACCTGCGTGCCGAGCAGGGCGACGGGCTCGTAGTCGCAGCCGAGGAGGCCATCTATAGCCTTCGTGAAGACGCTCTTGGCATGCTTGTCGAGCTTCGTGCGTCCTTCCGTCACCGTCCAGCCGCCGTCGACGGATGCGGTGGCATGGGTGGCGTGGACGTGCTCGGCCTCATCGTGATGCGCTGAGGATGCGGAGACGTCGGCATTTCCGCCGAAGCAGAGCAGGCTCGCCGCGAGTACGGCAGACAGGATCATGGATTTCTTTTTCATGGTGCAAGACCTCCTAAATCAACTGTCCTCATGATAGCATGCAATTTGCATATTGTCAATTATTTCTTTGGGGCACCAAAACGGCCGCCGGGTTCCGTAAGGGATTGTTCTTCCTTGCCCACGACGCGGATGGCTTTCTCCTGAGCGGGGCAGTGGTATTCGCACGAGCCGCAGCCGATGCAGCGGCGGTGATGGACGCGCGGGAGCAGGTGGCCATTGCCATCGTCTTCCATCGTGATGGCCTCGATGGGACAGACCTCGGCGCAGTGGCCGCACGTGCGGCCTTCCGTCAAGATGACGCAGGTCTCGGGATGGTAGAGCGCCGTGCCGATTTTGAGCTGGCGCTTCTCTTCTTTCGCGACGGGCGTGAGGGCGCCAGCGGGGCAGACGTCGCTGCAGCGCGTGCACGAGGGATCGCAGTAGCCGTCTGTGAAATCGAGGCGCGGCTGGAAGATGCCGCCGAGGCCGTATTCGAGATTCGCGGGGCGGATGATGCCTTGCGGGCAGCTCGCGACACAGAGGTGGCAGGCCGTGCAGAGCTCAGAAAATGATGCATAGGAAAGCGCGCCGGGCGGGCGCACGACTTTTTCGGGCGCGGCCGCAAGCGCCGTGCCGCGTGCGCCTTTCGTGAGCGCGCCAGCAGCTGCGAGGGTGGCAAGGGCGGAGCCTGCAATCATCTGCCGCCGCGTCAGGTCGGGGGCACCATTCGAAGCATTGGGATCGGCCACGTCGCTTTGTCCCTTCGCGGTTGCGTTTGCTTTCGGCGGCCGGCCAAAGGCGAGCGCGCCCTTCGGGCAGACGGAGACGCACGTGAAGCAGTCGATGCAGCGGCTGGCATCGACGCGATGGTGCGCGACGTCGATGCAGGAGGATGGGCAGCTTTTCGCGCAGAGGCCGCACGAGATGCAGTCCGCGCCGAAGTGCAGGCGGAAGGCCGCATGGCGGCTGACGGTGCCGAGCAGCGTGCCGACGGGGCAGAACGCTTGGCAGTATAGCCGTCCATAGCGCCAGGCGACAACGCTGATGATGACGAGGTACGCGGTCGCGACGGCGATCGCCGCCATGCCGAATGTGACGACATCCGTGTGCGCGAGCCCGACGTCCGGCCCGTCATACACGATCTGCCAGTGGATGAGCTGGTTCGCGCCGCTGTGCACGGCGGGCGCGAAGAGGTGCGTCGCCATCCGTCCGAAGATCGTATACGGGTCGAGCAGCAGCGGGACGGCCGCCGCGCCGCCGAGCAGGCCGAAGGCAAGCATGGCGAGCACGCCATAGCGGAGCTTTCGCGATTCCTGCCGATATGCATAGCGCCGCTTGCCGCCCTTTCGCCGCTCGGCGAGGAAGCTCACGAAGTCCTGAAAGAGCCCGAGCGGGCAGAGGATGGAGCAATACGCGCGGCCGAAGAACAACGTCAGCAGCAGGAGGATGGCAGCCGTGAACACGTTTCCTGCCAAGAGCGCGGGCAAGAGCTGCCAGTGCGCGAGCACGTCCGCACCTGCGACCCCGAGGAAGCCGAGCAGGAACGCGCTCATGACAAGCCAGCCGAGCAGGATGCGGAGCGGGCGTCCGAAGTGTTTCTGCATCATGCGGAAGCCCCCTTTCTGCCAGACGCGCCAGCCAGCTGGTTCACTTTCGCGAGGAGGTCGGGAATCGGCAGATGCTGCGGGCATTTCGGGAGACATTCGTTGCAATGGATGCACATGTCAGCGCGCGCTTTCTTTGCAACTTCATTGTGGTAGTGGCGAAGAAATTCTGTGCGCTCGCTGTCGCTTGCAGCGGCATCTTCGCCCTCGCCGAGGTGCAGGCGCTCCGCCCACGTATTGTAGACGTGGAACGTGCCAGCGATGTCGACGCCATACGGGCATGGGTCGCAGTAGCGGCAATACGTGCAGTTGATTGCGCTGCCCGTGCCCTTTCCCTGCGACATGGCGAGCGCGTGCCGCTCGACGGGCGTCAGCGGCTCGAAATCCGCCATCGTCTGCACATTCTCGACGACCTGCGCAAGCGTGCTCATGCCGGAGAGCAGCGTCACGACGCCGGGGAAGCTCGCGACATAGCGGAGCGCCCACGAGGTCGGGCTCCAGTCTGGCTGCCGCGCGCGCAGGACACTTTCCGCGCTCGAAGAAATATCGGCGAGGCGGCCGCCCTTGACGGGCTCCATGACGAAACACGGCGTGTTTTTCTCCATGGCCTTGCGGTAGAGCGAACCGCCCTGGCGTGCACCGTCCGGCGCTTCGTCCGGCTCGTTCCAGTCGAGGTAGTTCAGCTGGATCATCACGCAGTCCCAGGTGAAATTATCCATGAGGTAGTCGAAAAACGGCGGATCCCCATGGAACGAGAAGCCGAGATAGCGGATGCGGCCGACCGCTTTCTGCTGGCGCAGGTAGTCGAGCCCGCCGCCGTCGAGGTAGATGCGCTCGAAGTCTGCGCGGCTGCTCAGCGAATGCAGCAGGTAGTTGTCGAAATACGTCGTCCGGCAGCGCCGCAGCTGCTCTTCGAAAATCTGCGGCACGTCCGCGGGATCCGTAATCATGAACGTCGGCATCTTGTCGACGAGGAAATAGCTTTCGCGCGGGTATTTGCTGAGCGCACGCCCGATGAAAGCTTCGGATTCGCCGCCATGGTACATGTAGGCCGTGTCGTAGTAGTTCACGCCGTGGCGGTAGGCGTAGTCCACCATCTTCTGCGCGAGCTCCTCATCGATGTCGCCTTGACGCGTCGGCAGGCGCATGGCGCCAAAGCCGAGCAGGCTGAGCTCCGTACCGCTCGCGGGATAGAGGCGGCGCTTCACATGGACGCTGTCATCGCCATTTTCATGCGCCGCTGCATCGCGGTCGAGGAACGCGATGATCTGCTCGCGGTTCCACCCCGCCATGCCCGCGAGCCCGAGGATGCCGGCGCCCATGAGCTTCAGCGCCGTGCGCCTGCTGATCTTTTTCATAACGATCGCCTCGTTTCTCGCTCTGTCCTTTGGTATGGAAAGAGCCGGAGACACGCCATGGTGCGTGCTCCAGCTCGCAAATCATTTGTTCCTATTATATCGCAGTCCGATGCGTTTGCCAAGGCGCACGGTTTCATTTGTTCACGAGCGCGAGGCGGAAGCCGATCGTCCAGTCCGTGCTGCCGTAGAAGTAGCGGCCCGTCGTCGTGAAAAGGTAGCTCTCGTCGCTGAAGCGATGGTAATTGCTACCGCCGCGCTTGACGTAGCGGCCGGATGGTGTCGTGTTCTGCGGATCGACCTGATCTTCGGCCGAGTAGTTTCCCGCGTAGTCATCGACCCATTCATACGCATTGCCGCTCATGTCGTAGAGACCGAGCTCATTCGGCTGCTTCGTCTTCACGTTGCTCGGATGATCGCTTCCGGAGTTCTCGCGCGTGACGGCGACCTCGTTGATGTCGTTGCTGCCGGAGTAGCGATAGCCTTTGCTCCTCTTGCCGCCCTTGGCCGCGTATTCCCACTGTGCTTCCGTCGGGAGGCAGAACGACTGCGAGGCGGCGATGATGCCTTGCGCGTGCGCGATCTCATTCAGGCGGTCGACGAACGCATGCGCGTCTTCCCACGTCACGCTCGTCTGCGGCAGCGTGCTCTTGCTCGTGCCTTTGCCCATCACAGCGTTCCAGAGCGCCTGTGTCACTTCCGTCTCGCCGATGAGGTAATCTTTCGTCAGCGTCACGTTGTGCGCCGGTGATTCGCTGAATTCCACGTTCCGATCGTCCGATCCCATGCGGAACGTCCCGCCCTCGACGAGGATCATCTTGAACTTTACGCCATTCACTTCATACGTCGTCGTCTGCAATGTTTCCATCGGTGCCCCTTTCTGCGCATCGCTCGCCGTGCTCTCGCTCGTCTCCGCCTTTGCCGACGCGGAAACTGTGGACGCAGGTACACTTTCCTTTGCCACGTCCGCGCCGCCGCATCCTGCAAACATCCCCGCCATCAGCAGGCCTGCCGCCACTACCCAAAAAAGTTTGCGGGCATGAGTTGTCTGGATTTTCATGATGACTGCTCCTCGTTTGCTGTTTTAATCGACGTCAATCAATTCATACTGGTCATTCCCAAGCTTCAAGTTGGCCATGGCCGTGAGCTGGTGCAGGCCGTGGCGGGATTCCATGCGTTCGACGATGTCGTGGCGCTCGTTTTCCGGACGCGAGTAGACGAGGTCGACGCTCGCCTGGTCGATGGCCATGAGGTCGGTCGAGGCGAGGATGCCGATGTCGGGGATCGTCGGGACGGCCGCCGTCGTGCCGGCGCAGTCGCAGTCGACCGACATCTTGCGCAGCACGTTCACGAATACGATGTGCTTGCCGAAGTAATCGCAAGTCGCCTTCGCGGAGTCCGCCATGCGCTCCATGAAGCCTTCTTTCAGCACGCCCCAGTGGATACCGTCGGGCGGGTTCGTGTCGAAGTAGCCATGCACCTGGCGCTTGCCCACCTGCCCGCTGGCGTTGCCGATGGCGATGTTCTTGAGCGAGCCGCCGTAGCCGCCCATCGCGTGGCCTTTGAAATGCGTCAGGACGACCATGGAATCGTAGTTCGTGATATGGCTGCCCATCGTCACGTGGTCGAGCACTTTGCCGCCGCGCACGGGCAGGTCGACGCCGCCGTCCTCGTCGAGGATGTCGACGCGCGAGAACGTCCAGCCGTTCAGCTTCTGCGTCTCATGGTTTTTCTCCGTGGTGTCGCGCCCGAAGACATAGAGCGTGTTCGTGTCGCAGATCGTGCTGTGTGGGACGTGCTGCTGGAATTCTTTGATCCAGTCCACGGGCAGGATGTAAGGTCCGTTCGGCTCGCCGGTGTGCAGCTTCAATGCGACGTTGCCGTAGATGCCCTCATTGATGCGGTCATACATGGAGATCAGGTGCTTCGCGTCGAGATGGCGCGTGAAGTAGACCTTGGCGACGGAGCCGTTCGCCGCGCCTTCCGTGACGAGGCGGCTGGCGACGACGGGGGCCTGCGATGCGAGCTTTATGCGCTTTCCTGCCGCTTCAGCAGGCGTTGCCTGTGGCAGGATGCTGTCGAGCGCCGCGCCAGCGGCTGTCAGTCCGGCCATTTTCACAAAATTGCGTCTGGAAAGATTCATGGGGAATGCCTCCTTCTGTTCATTGATACCATCCGAACAAGCTCCGTTCCTGGTCGAGCCGCTTCAGCCGCCGCATGTCCGCATCCGAGAGTGCAAAGTCGAACACGGCGAGGTTTTCTGCCATGCGATTCGGGTGGCGCGTCTTCGGGATGACGACGATGCCTTGCTGCACGAAAAAGCGCAAGATGATCTGCGCCGGCGTGCGGCGGTAGGAGGCGGCGAGCTCTTCGACGAGCGGCAGGCGGAACATGTTTTCCCTTCCTTCGCCGAACGGCGCCCAGGCTTCGAGCGTGACGCCCTGGCGCTGGTAGATTTTTTGCCGTTCCTGGTTTTGCAGATAGAGATGCGTCTCCTGCTGGATGACGGACGGGCAGATCGCGTAATGCGCGATGATCTCATCGTACACATGCCCGTAGAAGTTCGAGAGGCCGAGCGCGCGCACGCGGCCGCGCCGCACGAGGGCTTCCATCGCGTGATAAATGGCGAGACTTTCGCCCATCGGCCAATGGATCAGCAGGAGGTCGAGGTAGTCCGTGCGGAGCTTTCGCAGGGACGCTTCGACGGAGGCGGCCACGTTGTGGCCGCTTTGGAGCTTCGTCGTCAAAAAGAGGTCTTCGCGCGGCACGCCGGATGCGGCAATTGCGCGGCCGACGTCCGCCTCGTTTCCGTAATACTGCGCCGTGTCGATCGAGCGGTAGCCGCAGGCGAGCGCCTCGCGCACGCACCGCTCCGTCTTGCCACCGAGCTGGTACGTGCCGTAGCCGACGAGCGGCATCCGCTCGCCGCAGGAAAGCGTTGCGTATTCCATGTGCCGTCCCTCCTCAGAGCGACATCCGAAGAATCTCTTCGACATCTGCCTGCTGGAGCGGGCGGAAGCCTGGCAGGACGTCGCCGCCGCAGGCGCGCTTTGCCATCAAGGCGAAATGCTGGTCGTCGATGCCGATGGCCGAAAGCGTGGACGCGAGGCCAAGCGTTTCATAGAAGAAGCGTTCCGTCGCAGCGATGGCCTGCTTTGCGACGTCCATCGGCGCCTGCGTGCCGTCGATGCCGAAGACATGCACGCCATAGTCATAGAAGCGGCCGACCGTCTTTTCATCGAGGATGTATTTCATCCATTTCGGCGTAATGATCGCGAGGCCGAGGCCGTGCGTGATGTCATAGATGGCTGAGAGCTCGTGCTCGATGGGGTGGCACGTCCAGGCCACGTTCTGAAGCGCGCTCGTGAAGCCGTTGATGGCCCAGCTGGCAGCCCACTGCAGGTTCGCGCGCGCCTCATAGTTTTCAGGTTCTTCCATGGCGATCGGCGCATATCTCACGACGGTCTGCATCAGGCCTTCCTTGAAGCGGTCGAGCAGGAACATGCTGCCGTCCTCCGGCACGAAGTACGTCTCGATGATGTGCGAAAGGATGTCGGCGCTGCCGCAGGCCGTCTGGCGCTGGCTCACGCTGTACGTCAGCGTCGGGTCGAGGAACGAGACTTTCGGCTGCAACAGGCCGGGGATGGAAAAGCCGATCTTTTCCTGCGTCGCCTCGTTCGAGATCACGCCGCCGGCGTCCATGTCCGAACCCGTCGCAGAAATCGTCGAGATGTCGAGGAGCGGCAGCGCCTTTGTCGGCTCGTATTTGTGCTCCATGATGTCCCAGGCGTCGCCGTCATAGAAAGCCGCGACGCTGACGAATTTCGCGCAGTCGATGACGGAGCCGCCGCCGACCGCGAGGATGACGTCGATGCGCTCGCGCTTGCAGATGGCTGCGCCCTCGTTCACGGACGTCACGCGCGGATTCGGCGCGATGCCGGAAAGCTCGAACGCCGTGAGCCCGGCGCGCCGGATTTCCGCTATCACCTGGTCGTAGAGGCCGCTCTTCTTGATGGAGCCGCCGCCATAGCAGACGAGGACGTTCTTGCCATAGTTCGAGAGCTCCTCGCCGAGGTGCGCGAGCTGGCCTGCACCGAAGTAGACTTTCGTTGGGATATCGTAGATGAAGCTGTTCATGATGGTTCCTCCTCAGGCTTGCTTGGCTTCTGTGTTGTTTTCTCTTGATGGCTACATCATACCAGCTTTCCGCCAGTATTACCAACACTTCATTTTGATATAAAACCATGTATTTTATTCATGGTTTGTGGTATCATGAAAGCAAAGCGAAAGGGGACAGCGCTATGGAAATCCGCATCTTGAAATACTTCCTCGCCGTCGCGCAGGAAGGGAACATCACGCGCGCGGCGGAGCGACTGCTGACGTCGCAGTCGAACTTGTCGCGCCAGCTCGCTGACCTCGAGAACCAGCTCGGCAAGAGGCTTTTTGAGCGCGGCAGCCGCAAAATCCATCTGACGGAGGAAGGACTCTTCTTGCAGCGCCGCGCGCAGGAGATCGTCGATCTCGAGGAGCGTACGGCGAAGGAGATTGCGGCGTTTGACGACATGACGAGCGGCGAGGTGCATCTCGGCGGCGCGGAGACGAATATGATGCATTTTATCGCGGACGTCATCCGCCATCTGCGCGAAAAGCAGCCGCATGTGACATTCGACCTCATGAGCGGCAGCACGATCGAGATGACGGAGCTCCTCGACCGCGGCCTGCTGGATTTCGCCGTCCTCGTCGAGCCCATCGATATGAAGAAGTACGACTATTTGCAGCTGCCGGCAAACGACCATTTCGGCCTCTTGATGCGCGCGGATAACCCGCTTGCAGCAAAATCCGTCATCACGCCAAGCGACATCCAGAATCAGCCGCTCCTCTGCGCAAGGCAGCAACTCGACGGCAACGTGCTGAACGGTTGGCTCGGCCGCCCTGTCGAAGGACTGAACGTCGTCGCCCGCTTCAACCTCATCACGACGCCCGCCATGATGGTCGAGCAGGGGCTCGGCAGCGCCGTGACGTTCGCGAACCTCGTCCCGACGCCCGAGAACGGCACGCTCTGCTTCCGTCCGTTCGACCCCGTCATCGAGGCGCGGCTCTACCTCGTCTGGAAGAAGCACCAGGTCTTCACGCGGCCAGCGACGGTATTTCTGGAAGAGATGCGAACAGCCATCCGCGCTTGAGGATGGCTGCAAAGGGGATCGTTGTGTCATTTCCTCCCACCACGGCTGGAAGTCTCCGGCCTTTGCCCAGCCGATGGGCACGGCTTCGCCGATGCGGGGCGTCAGGAGTTCATATGGCTTTTCCGTGCTTGCTGCGGTGAGCCGCTCGAGCGGTTCTTCCCAGGGATGGCGCGCGAGCGCGAATTTCGAGTTGTGTCCGGCAATCACGGATTTCGCGCCGACATCGACGGCCATCTGCGCCGTCTCTTCCGGCAGCATATGGATCGGATGCCACGCCAGGTTGTACTGGCCGCACTCCGCGAGCACGAGATCGAAGCCACCGAATTTCTTGCCGATGGCTGCGAAATGCTGCTCATAGCCGCCGTCGCCCGTATAGTAGACCATGTGCTTCTTCGTCTCGAACACCATGCCGCACCATTCCGTGAGGTTCGGCTGGAGGAAGCGCCCCGAAAAATGCTGCGATGGGACGATGTGGATCGTGAGGTCGTCGAAAAGCGGAATCGCCGTGTCCCAGTCCTCCTCATGGATGCGAGAGGCATCAAAGCCCCATTGCTCGAAGTATTCGCCGACGCCGAGCGGGCAGACGACATGGGCGATTTTCTCCTTCAGCGCCAGCACGGTTGGATAGTCGAGGTGATCCCAATGGTCGTGGCTGATGGCGAGCACGTCGAGCGGCGGGATGTCCTCCGCCGTGTAGACGTTGCTGCCAGGGAACGCCTTGTTGATGAAAAAGACCGGCGAGGCGTACGAGCCGAACGTCGGGTCGATGAGGATGCGCCGTCCGCCGAGCTGCAGGTAAAAGTTCGAATGCCCCATCCAGACGGCGAGATCCTCGTCGCGCGGCAGGGAAAACAAATCCGTCTTTCGGGAAATCAGCGGCACGGAGGGCGTGAGTGCCGATTTGTCGCCAAACAGGAATTTCCACATGGCCGTGAAACGGTTCTCGTGGTTCTTGGATTCGTCGGGGATGATCGGCACGGGCACGAGGTTTTCAAACTTCCCACTCACGAAATGCGGGGACTCCATCATGCGTTCGAGCCGCGCCCCGCGCGGCGAGCGCCCGAACGCTGCCGTATGTACAAAGCCGAAACCGCCGAGCCCTGCTGCGCCCATCATGCCGATGCCTCCCAAGATAAAATTGCGCCTTGAAATCTTTTGCATCATTTCAGAAATGCCTCTTTTCCGTCGCACCTTGCTTCACACCTGCATGACTTGGGTGCGCACCGCCCTCGTCTATGGAAGATGCAGGCCTTTTTGTTTCATGATCGACGTTCCCGCAGCCATCGTTTGAGCAAGAACGTCAGCGCGTACGGGAACGTGTAGAACGTCCCATCCCAGCCGATGTTTGCCGCGCCGAGCTTGATGCCGTAGCGGATGTCGGGGAAGCGCGCGTCTTCGATGAGACGACGCAGGCTTTTTGCCGTGCCGTTTTCCGCTTTGACTTCGACAGGGATGAGGGAGTCCGCATCGCGTACGAAGAAATCCATTTCGAGCGTGCCGGCCGCATTGCGGTAAAAATAGAGGCCGTAGCCCTGCGCGACGAGCATCTGCGCGACGACGTTCTCGAAGAGCGCGCCCTTGTACACGCCGAAATTGCGGTTTGCGCGCAGATCGTCCTGCGCTTCCTCGTCGAGCGCGGCGATGAGCAGGCCGGTGTCGCAGTAATACATGCGGTAATTGTCGGGATCGTAATTGCCGCGCAGCGGCAGCTCTGGATGCTCCATCGCGTACGAGAGCAGAACGATGCCTGCATCCGCGAGCCAATCCGTCACGCCGACGTACTCGCGCCGCCGCGCGCCGTGCGCGACTTTGGAAATCTGGAATTTCTTGTTGTCCTTGCCGAGGAAGACCGGCACTTTGCGATAGACGGCGAGGATGCGCCCTTTGTCAAGGCCGCCTGCGTATTTCGTGATGTCTTCTTCGTAGTCCGCGAGCAGCTGCCGCTGGAGTGCGAGGCTGCCGCTGTAATTGCCGCGCGTGAGAAATTGCCAGACGACGGCCGGCATGCCTCCAAGCACGAGATATTCGCGGAATGCGGCGCCGAGCGCCGCCATCTCGGCCGGAGTGAGCGGCGTGAGCTCCGCCATGTGCTGGTAGAGCGATTCGATCTGCTCGGCCCGATAGCCTTTCGCCCAGAGAAATTCTTCGAAGTCGAGCGGGTGCATCGTGTAGTCTTCCTTGTAACCGACGCTGTTCGATTCGATTTCTTGGTAGCTGATGCCCATGAGAGAGCCGGAGCATATGACGTCATAGCGCCCGTCCAGCGCGAAGGATTTGAGGCTTGCCGCGCACTCTGGACACGCCTGGAGCTCGTCGAAAAACAGCAGCGTTTCGTGTGGCTCGAAGACGAGAGCGGGATCGTGAAACGAAATCGCCTGCACGATTGCATCGACCGTGAGCCCGCTGTCAAAAATATCGCGGTATTCCTGCTGGAGCGCGAAATTGATCTCCACGACATGCGCATATGCCGCCTGCGCGAAGTGCTCGATGGCCTCTGTCTTTCCAATCTGCCGCGCACCTTTCACGATGAGCGGCAAGCGGTGCGCGTCCGCCTTCCATGACGCGAGCTTCACGTCCACTTTCCTCTGCAAACGTTCCATCACAAAAATCACCTCATTTTCTGCCATCATATCACATTTTTTCGGTAAAAAACAGTTGAGTGCTCACATTTTTTCGCGTTGCAGACGCAACTATTTCGCCGCTCGTACTTGTCTTTCTTTTCACGTACTCCGCTATGAGTTGACAAAAATCCCTGGACGAAACAATTACTTTTCGAGAAAGTGGTGCTTTTTGCTTGCATTTCTGCGGAAATGTGTTACGATAGGCTCTGTCAGAGAAAGTGACAACTTTCACGTGAAGAAAAGCACGTGAAGGATTGCACAAAACAGTCGCAATGAGCGAACAAGGATGCAAGGGAAAAAAGAGCCAAGCCTAGGAGGATGTTATCCATGCCAGAGCAGAGAAAGCCACATGTTGTCATCGTCGGTGCCGGATTCGGCGGCATCAAGCTCGCGAAGACGCTCGGAAAAGAGAATGTCGAGATCACGCTCGTCGACCGCCACAATTTCCAGCTGTTCCAGCCGCTCTTATATCAGGTCTCGACAGCCGTCCTGTCCGAGGACGAGATTGCGTACCCGGTTCGCGCGTTCTTCCGCAACTATCCGAATGTCGAGTTCTTCATGGCGAAAGCCGAGGGCGTCGACCAGGCGCGCCGGGTTCTCTTGACGAACCACGGCGAGATTCCGTATGACTATCTCGTGCTGGCCGCGGGCTCGACGACGAACTTCTTCGGCATGGAGAGCGTCGAGCGCAACTCGTATGGCATGAAGACGCTGCAGGAAGCGCTGCACATCCGCAACCATGTGCTCCACATGTTCGAGCGTGCGAACAAGCGCGAGGACAGCGAGGAGGAACGCCGCCGCATGCTGACGTTCGTCGTTGTCGGCGGCGGCCCGACGGGCATCGAGGAAGCAGGCGCACTTGCCGAGCTCGTCGACATCCAGAGGAAAGAGTTCCATCACCTCGATTTCAAGGATGTCAGCGTCAAACTCATCGAGGCGACGCCGCATGTCCTGCCGATGCTGACACAGGACCTGCAGGACGAGGTCGTCCGCGTGCTGCGCAGCAAGGGCGTGGAAGTCCTGCTCGACACGCAGGTGGTCGACAACGACGGCAACAACCTGAAGCTCAAGAGCGGCGAAGTCATCCCGACGAAGACCGTCATCTGGGCAGCCGGTGTCAAGGCTGTGCCGTTCATCGCGGAGTGCGGCGGCGATGTCGACCGCGGCGGCCGCATCCTCGTCGACGAGAACCTGCGCGTGCAGGGCAGCGAGCGCGTCTTCGCCATCGGCGACTGCTCGCATTTCCAGCTCGAAGGCATGAAGCGCCCGCTCGCGACGATCGCGCCGGTCGCTACGCAGGGCGCGCTCGTTTGCGCGCGCAACATCATGCACGTCATCCGCGGCGAGGCGCTTGAAAAGTTCGAGTACCACGACCTCGGCACGATGGCAACGATCGGCCGCGGCCGCGCCGTCGTGCAGAACGGCAGCTTCAAGATGAAGGGCTTCTTCGCTTGGGTTGCGTGGATGTTCGTTCATCTGCTCCGCCTTTCGGGCGCCCACACGAACATCACGGTCTGCCTCAAGTGGTTCTGGAATCTCTTCTCCGGCCTGCGCCTCGGCCGCATCATCACGAACATCCAGCTTGACGATGGCAAGACGCGCTGAAAAATTTTGTCCGAAATAATGAACGCACTGTCTTGCACAAAAACATTTTTGTGCTATAATAGTGCCTGTAGATGAGCAAAGGAGCCCAGGATGTATTCCGTGGGCTCTTTTGTGTAAAATGATGTTGTGTACAAAAGAAAGCGGGGATCTTATGTTCCAATGGAAGAAACTTCTCACCGTCGGCGCGCTCTGCATCGCGTCGGTCATGACGCTTGCCGGCTGCGGCGGCCAGCAGGCCGCGACGTCGTCCTCTTCTTCGTCGTCTTCGAGCGCGAGCTCGTCTGCGGCGCAGACCATCAAGGTCGGCTCGGCCGTTGATTTCGCACCGTTCGAGTTCCAGGATGAAGGCCAGGCCGAGTACCAGGGCTTCGACATGGACCTCATCCGCGCGATTGCCAAGGAGATGGGCGTCGAGGTCGAGATTCAGAACATCGGCTTTGACGGCCTGATCCCGGCACTGCAGGCCAAGACGGTCGATGTGCTGATTTCCGGCATGACGATCAACGACGAGCGCAAGCAGAACGTCACGTTCTCCGATCCGTACTATGAATCCGGCCTGACGATGGTCGTCCGCGAGGATGAGCAGAACATCAAGAGCTTCCAGGACCTCAAGGGCCACAAGGTTGCCGTCCAGATCGGCACGACGAGTGCGAAGGAAGTCAAGAAGATCGAGGGCGTCGAGGTCAAGGAGTTCAATACGCCGGCTGACTGCTTCATGGAGCTGAAGTCCGGCGGTGCGGACGCCGTCATCAACGACCGCCCGGTCAATGACTACTTCATCACGAAGAGCGGCCAGACGGGCGTCAAGGAGCTCGAAGAGAAGCTCACGTCCGAGAACTACGGCATCGCTGTTGCCAAGGACAACACGGAGCTCGCGAACAAGATCAACGCGGCGCTCAAGAAGCTCAAGGAAAATGGCGAATACGACAAGATCTATGCGAAATGGTTCGGCGGCGCAAAGAAATAACGCGCTTCTGGCATGAAAAAATCACTCCGGCAGAAATGCCGGGGCGATTTTGTTTTCCGTGTGAAATTCTGCAATCAGAACCAGACGCGCACGCCGGCCCAGGGGCCTGCGAGCTTGAACTGGCCGTAGTCATCATCGCGGTCGATCTTGAGGTCGATGATGCGGTAGCCGGCCTGGATGTCGACGTTGTCAGCCGGGAAGTAGGCAATGCCGAGCTCGCTGTCAAAGATGTGGCCGTAGTTGCCGAGCGGCAGGCCGGAGATGGCGGCATGTGCCGAGAAGTTGTTGCCGATAGCAGCTGACGCCTTGAGTCCGATCATCGGAATCGGTGCTGCGAAGTCGGCGGTCTCGCTGCGGTGTTCGTTGTAGGCCACCTGGCCGCTCTTGCGCACCGTGGCATCGCCCTGGACTTTTGCCTTCCAGCGCATGCCCGTGAGGCCGTAGCTCCAGTCGAGGTGGAAGTTCGGCGTATGGAGGAGCGGATTCGTGATGTCGAATTTCAGATAGTCGAAGTCGAGATCGGTCTTGGCGCCGCCGTTGAATTCGTAGTCATTGACCTTGATCGGCTCGCTTGCGAGGTTTGCCTTGCCGTCCGTACTGAAGTGGATGTAGTCGAGCTTCATGTTGCGGAACGAGAAGATGAGCTCCGGAGCGCTCGACGTGTCGTCGATGTTCAGCGTATCGACGAGGTCGACCTGCTTGCCCGTATAATATTGCTGGATGTCGTCCGATTTGACTTTCGCCGTGAGCTTCGGGCGGAAGTAGCGCGCGGAGACCGCGATGTTCTGGCTGGCACCGCGTGCATCGTCAAAGAGTTTCGGATCCTCGTACGAGACCGACGAGGCAGCTTCCGTCATTTCGGCATCGTCAAAGATGGCATCTTCTGCCGCAGCCGTGTCGGCCGTCGCATCTGTCACTGCGTCTGCAGCGACGGCTTCCGTGCTGGCAGCGTCTTCTGTGAGCGGGGCCGCCGATGCCGTAGCTGCAACGGCACTCATGGCGAGTGCCAGGGCAAGCGTTGTTTTCTTCATCGTGAATCTTCCTTTCCCAATATGGAGTTCCAACATAGATTCCTATTTTCTGTGTCCCCTCAGAAATCTGCGCATGACTTCATGACCTTCCTGATGTTGAACAAGAAAAGTATAAGATATTTTAATGATGATTTTCTTAGAATCTAGGGACGGATGTTTTTTCATCGTCCGAGCTCGTAGAGGCGCAGCAGGAAGTAGAGCTGCTCGTAGACGTCTTCTGTGCCGATGACGGGTTCCAAGAGGCTTTCGGCTTTCTTGAGACGGTAGCGGATGGTGTTCGGGTGCTGGTAGAGCGCGGCGGCGGTTTTTGAGATTTCGCCGTGGTGCGCGACATAGGCGCGGCAGGTGTCGAGGAGGCTCGAGGTATATTTTTCGTCATACGCCTCGAGGATGGCGATGGCTTCGCGGGCGATGGCGCGGAGCGTTTCGTCGCGGCTCATGGGGAAGAGCAGGCGGTGGATGCCGAGGCTGCCGTAGCCCGTGGGCGTCTCCCTTTCGCGCGCCATCTGGCAGGCGTCGATGCTCTGCTGGATGGCCGTCGGCAGCGCGCGGAACGTCGGCAGCGTCTCGCTGCTGCCGCAGAAAAATTCTTCGAGCCGCGTGTCATAGCGCGAGAGAAGCCGCTGGCAGAAGACTTCGGGCGCAGAAGGGAGCTCGTGCTCGCGGGACGTGTAGAGCACGAGCAGGCCGTTCTGGTATTTGCGGTACGTGACGTTGTCGAGCGCCTGGCCACTGTACTGCTTGTACGTCGTGCGCGCGAGGAAGGCGGCGACTTCGCGCGGCGAGCCGGGATAGCGGCGGTGGATGAGGTAGAACGCGGTCACGTAGCTCTGGAACGCCGGATTGATCTCGCGCACGGCGGCCTCGACGGCGTAGGGCGAGCGGGCGGGGGCGAGCAGGGCCAGCAGGTCGTGAATCTGCTGCTCGCTCTGGAGGTGGCTCTGCTGGAGTTTCAGGACGTCGTTGAAGTTGACGATGATGTCTTCCATGAAGGCGCCATCGAAGAGGAAGAGCGGCAGGTCGTGCGCGTCGCAGAACGAAAGCACTTCGCCGGGCAGTTCCGTGTAGAAGACGGTCTTGACGGCGATGGCTGTGACGGCGCGGGCCGCGAGCTTCTCGAAGCTCTTCTCGATCAGCGATGGATCGTCCTTGGCGAAGAACAGCGACGTCAAAACGAGGTCGTCGGGGTGGAAGACGTCGAAGTTGCGGCTCATCCATTCGTATTCGAGGATGTCGACGTTGCGGACTTCGCGCGAGAGGCCCGTGAGGCCGGCGACGAGGCGGAAGTTCTGGAAGATCGGGAGTTCGAGGAGCTCTTTCAGGCGGATCATGGCGACCATTCCTTTCCAAAGGGAAATATTTCCTCTATGATAATGTCTGCTCAATAAGCCCAATTTTTCAGCTTGCTTGGCAAACGGACAATATCGATACAAA
>Ga0256405_10006898_pt1 | contig 17654 bp, 13 predicted proteins | sample RumenRJG_02DNA_FD_189096 | JGI IMG/M metagenome (GOLD analysis project Ga0256405, IMG submission 189096) | Bovine rumen microbial communities from Lethbridge, Alberta, Canada - RJG_02 | ecosystem: Host-associated > Mammals > Digestive system > Stomach > Rumen | place: Canada: Alberta...
AAACCGCCATTCAGGAAGCAACCCTCCAGGCAGACTGTGTGGTGGTCAGCTTCCATTCCCATCAGATGAGCGGAAGTGCCGACAAACCGGCACCGTTTATCGTCGAGTTTTGTCACGCCTGTATTGATGCTGGTGCGAACGTTATATTCGGCCACGGCTCCCATGAGTTAAGAGGATTGGAGATATACAAGAATGCACCTATTTTCTATGGGCTTAATGAGTTTATCCTGCATAATGAAATGCAAGAGGTACAACCTTTCGAGTTTTATGAGCGGGTTCATCAGGAGCCATCTAAATATGATTATGTAGGATTAGGGATGGATCTCAGGAGTAAGGGTGGCACACGCGGGCTTTCTGCCGACCGCAAGGCATGGGAGGCCGTAGCGGCAAGTGTTTCCATGAAAGATCATGAAGTAAAGGAAGTGAGAGTCTATCCCATTTCTTTAGGATTTGAGCTGAGCAGAGCGCAGCGTGGCTGGCCAGTGATTGATAAATCGGGAAAAATCCTCGACTATTTCTGCCAATTGTCAAATAATCAATACGGAACCCAATTTGAGTTGGCGGATGGTTATGCCAGAGTGATACTGTAAACTCGAAACAAGTGTATTAAAAGTAAACAAAGATGTACGTAGAGCCCGTAAATAGACCAATCTTGACATTTATGTTGAAGGTTGCACGCAAGTTATATAACAGGAAGCATACGGAATATTGGACGGAGGCCTATTGTGAAGCCATCAATCAAGACGGCAACGACCTCATTCTGGAAATGCTTAACAGAAAGGGGGCATCGGGCTTCATGCTGTCAAAATGGGGCACGATAGAGTTCAATCAGGCACTGAGTTCCTATCTGTGCCGAAATAAGCCGGGATGGAAGCTCTACAAGGACATGATTCGCGGCGAGGTGCCCATCCCAGAACCCGTGGCCAAACACTATCTGTACTACAATGCCGGGGTGTTTCCTTTAAGCGCAGAAACAGCCGACCGCTTCGGGATGCAGGCGTTGGAAGACTGCCAAATGATTGACATCATTGCATCGTATATACCCAACGAGCGGTATCTGGCGCACTACTGGCGTGGGGCTGTCAAGGTGAATCTGGATGCGTTTTATGCGCCGTGGCTTTTTCGCAACCCCTGGACGAAATGGCTAAAAGGCAAGCGTGTCGTGGTGGTTCACCCATTTGTGGAGAGCATCAGGCACCAATATGAGAATAACCGCGAGCGGCTGTTCACCAACCCCGAGGTGCTGCCCGAGTTCAAGGAGCTTATCTGCATCAAGGCCGTACAGACGCTGGCAGGCGAGCCATCTCAGTTCAGAGATTGGTTTGAGGCCTTGCACTACATGGAGGACGAGATTGACCGATGCGAATACGATGCGGCCATCATCGGATGTGGCGCCTACGGCATGAGCCTGGCAGCGCATGTGAAGCGCCGGGGAAAGGTGGCAATCCACCTTGCAGGATGGACGCAGATGCTCTTTGGCGTTTACGGCGAACGATGGGTCAGCCAGCAGCCTAAGTACAGCAGTGTGATCAACGAATATTGGATACGTCCGAACAACAACGAGAAAATCAAGAACGGCTCGAAGGTTGAGAACGGATGTTATTGGTAAGAACACGTTTTGAGGAATGGCAGAATCACTAAAAGATAAGACGGTAAAGGGTTTAGGTTGGTCGGCCTTGGACAATGCCGCGCGCTACGGCATGCAGTTCATGATAAGCATTGTGTTGGCCCGTCTGCTGTCGCCCGACGACTACGGTCTGTTGGGACTCGTGGGCATCGTCACCGTGGTATGCACAGCACTGGTCAATGGTGGGTTTACGACTGCCCTGATTCGCAAGAAGAATGCTACCGAGGAGGACTACAACACCGTGTTCTTCTGCAACCTCACGATGAGTCTGCTGCTCTACGGGGTGACATTCCTCTGTGCGCCGCTGATAGCCGGCTTTTTCGAGCGTGAAGAACTCATCCCACTGGTACGGGTCTCTTCGTTAGGGCTAATCATCGGGGCTTTGGGCATGGTGCAGCAGACGCGCCTGACCAAGCGTATCGACTTCAAGACACAGACAAAGATTACGATTGCTGCCACTGCCTTGAGCGGCATTGTAGGCATCGGCATGGCCCTGACGGGCTTTGGCGTATGGGCACTGGTTGCCCAGCAACTCACTTCACAAGCCGTGACCACCATGCTGTTACATATATATAATAGGTGGTTGCCCAGACTGCACTTCTCTATGGATAGTTTCCACGACCTTTTTGGCTTCGGGTGGAAAATGATGGTGAGTGTACTCCTGGATGCAGTGTGGAAAGAACTGCACCAGGTGGTGGTGGGAAAATTCTACAGCCCTGCAACGTTGGGGCAATATACCCGAGCAAAGCACTATGCCGGGCTGTGCTCGTCAAACCTGACAAGCGTAGTAGAACGAGTGACGTATCCTGTGCTGAGCAGTATTCAGGACGACAAGGAACGTATGACATCTGCCTACCGCCGCATCATCCGCACCAGTATGTTCATCACCACCGTGGCCCTGTTCTCTCTCGGTGCTGTCAGCGAACCGCTTATCTACTGCATGATAGGGCCCAAATGGCATGAGGCCTCCACCTATCTACCGCTCATCTGCATCACTTACAGCCTCTATCCGCTCCATGCCATCAACCTGAACATGCTGCAGGTGCAAGGGCGCAGCGACCTGTTCCTCGGACTCGAGGTCATTAAGAAAATCATCATCTTGGCCCCCCTGTTCATTGGTGCTTTCATAGGCATCATCCCCATGCTCTTAACCAACATGGTGGTTGGCATCATAGCCTACTTCCTCAACTCCCATTACTCAGGTCGTCTGCTGGGGTATAGCTCTTGGATGCAGTTGCGCGACATTGCCCCCTCCTACGCTTTGGCGATAGCCATCGCCCTGCCGGTCTGGTTCCTGAAGTTCCTGCCCCTGAGCTACTGGATTGTATTGCCCATGCAAATTGCTGTAGGGGCGACAGTGTTTTTCGCCTGCTGCAAGTTGTTCAAGATGAACGAATATAAAGAGATTATAGATATTCTGAAGAAAAGAAAATAGTATAATGGCACAAGTTCAAACTATAAGTCACTTTAAGGTGTCTGTGTATTGCAACACATTCAACCAAACATCGTATATCAAAGACACCATGGACGGCTTCTGCATGCAGCAGACAAACTTTCCTTTCGTCTGCATGATTATGGACGATGCCAGCACCGACGGGGAGCCTGAGGTTATCAAACAATACCTGAACGACTACTTTGACACAGAGTGGACAAAGGAAACCGATGACTACCACCTGACGCTGGCTCGCCATCAGGAGAACAAAAACTGCTACTTTGCGGTTTATCTGCTAAAATACAATCATTATAGTATTAAGAAGCGAAGACTGAGATATTATAAGGAATTGACGGATGAGATAGATTATGTGGCTTTGTGTGAGGGTGACGACTATTGGACCGACAAGCATAAATTGCAAAAGCAAGCTGACGCCTTAGATGCCAACCCTCAAGCGACACTAGTCTATACCAACTTTCAAACAATTGATGCCGAAGGCAATCCGATAATCAGGCCTTTTATCAAAGATTTTCCTGGCCGTTCCCATTCCGGTGACAATCTGCCTACGCTGCTCCGTTACGGCAACTACATCATGGTGCTTACCAGCATGTACCGCTATAAAGTGTTTGAATCTGAATTCCTCACCAACTGCCCCGTAAGAATGGATTTTAACACCACAATGTGTGCCGCCCTGATGGGAGACTTCATCTGGTTGCCGGAACAGATGGGGTGCTACCGCATACTGGAGAGCGGAATCATACAATCAGGCCGGCGGAAAGGTGCTTCGGACTGGGGGTACGATATCTACCGCTACTATGCCGGATTGGTGATGAATGGGCAAGGCAAGCCGTTGTCATTAGGTCAGCACATTCATTACACGATTCTTATCCTCATAAACGCGCTTAACAAAAAAGATGTTCAGCTTATAAATAACACGCTGAAATCCAATTGGCTGTCTTGTCTTTTGCTGCCAGTGGCTTACGCAAAACTGAAATGTGTGAGGTTGAAAAACAGAATCAATAAAATCATTAAGTAATGAGGATAGTAGCTATCATAGTCACACTGGTGTGCTGCCTCCTGATGTTCTACGTGAAGCGAGAATGGAAGGCGGCCATGCTCGTCATGGGTGCTATGACGCTGACGCTGGTGAATATACCCGTTATCCCTTTGCACAAGGCTAACTTACTGCTGCAAGTGGCTTTCCTGCTATCAGAATGGAGAGATATTCCACGATATTTCAAAAGATTGCGATATACGCCCTATCTGTGGATTCCGCTTCTGATAGTTTGTTTCTCGGCACTGTTCGCCACTTTGACCAGTCCATATACAGGAATAAAAGAAACCTTAAAGTCCGAACTTCTGTTCAAGTATTTTGCCATCGCATACGCCTTCTGGGCTGTCAAGAACGAAAAGTCACTAAAGCCTATATTGCGCATTTCAATATATTGCTTAATTGTACTTACTTTCTTTGGAGTGCTTAATTACATGACAAAAAGTGCCATGTTTGTCAATGCGTTGACCGAAGGACAGACAAGTAACATACAAGAAGGTGTCGCTCTTGGTGATGTTTATAATGAAAGTGACCGGTTCAGGGTACAGTCAATGTTTCAGTATGGTTTTGATTATGGCTATATATGCGCTGCCATATTGTTGCTTCATTTACATGGATGGTACCGGCACTTGGAAAACAAGAGGGATTTTATTATCGCCATTGCATGTTGTTCAATAGGAATATTGATATGTGGATGTCGCACAGTATGGATGAGTGCAGCATTGTCAATAGCCTGTTATTCTATGTGGGTTTTCCAACTAAACAGGAATGTGATGTATGGCATTATTGCCATGATGCTCATGGTAATATCATATCATACCATTCCTGCGGTGGAGGAAAAAGTCAATCAGGTGACTGACATTTTCGCAGAAAACAGTGAGACAAGTGGAAGTTCTATACAATTGCGAATGTCCCAATACATGACTGTAGCTATCCACATAGAAGGACATGAATGGTTAGGGTTGGGAAAAGGATATTGGTGGCATACATATGCAAAGGATCGAGAGTCAATCCGTGGCCTCTATGGTGTAGAAAGTGTTATCTTGCAGACTTTGCTCGAACGGGGTATTATCGGTCTGGTTTTATGGGCGGCTTTTTATGCGATCATTTTCCTCTATTTTTGGAGGAATCGTAAAAGAAGAAAGAAACTAACAGGCTTGGGAGTTTCTATCCTTGCTTTGTACCTGTTATACTCAATAGGTACGGGAGAGTTAGGTTCTGTTTATCCTACCATGCTATTACTGGGCTTTGTCATCAAGGCTATCGAATATCAGAAACTCAAGAAACTGTATAAGTTGCTTGTAAGACTGAAACGAAAAAGGAGCGGCTCGCCATCATCATCTTCGCTAATCGGTCGGTTGCGCTTGGCTCTATTGCGGCATAAACGTGCAAGAACCTCAAACAACAACAAGTTATGAGAGAGAACAGCATGACACATCGACTTGCCATCATCATCCCTGCCTACAAGGCTACATTCCTGCCCGCTGCGCTTGACTCTATTGCCATGCAGACGTGCAAGGACTTCACCTTGTATATAGGAGACGATTGTAGCCCTGAGCCGATAAGTGATATTGTTGAGCAATACAGAGACAAGATAGAACTGGTATATCAGCGGTTCGACACCAATTTAGGAGGCAAAGACCTTGTTGCGCAATGGGAGCGGTGTATTGCCATGAGTCAGGATGAGCCTTACATCTGGTTGTTCTCTGATGATGATGTGATGGAGTCGAATTGTGTGGAGGAACTATTCAGACAGATAGAAAATACGAAGGGAGTTTATAACCTGTATCACTTCAATGTAGATGTAATTGATGAACGTGGAGCGTTTAAATGGCGGAAGCAAGATTATCCGGCAGTGCTTTCAGCATATCGTTTCTACTGTGGCAAGAACTCGATGAGACTTTCTGCTTTTGTAGTGGAGAATGTATTCTCACGAAAAGTTTATGAACGATTTGGCGGCTTTATGAAATATGATCTGGCATGGGGCAGTGACATAGCTACATGGATTGTGTTCTCCGGGGAAAAGGGAATGTGTACCGTACCTCATGCAAGGGTAAAATGGCGTCAGAGTTCACAGAATATTTCACCCAATTATTCACGACAGATATCAGAACGTAAGCTAAGGGCAGACCAAAATCTGCTGAATTGGGCATATCAGTATTTTGGCATGGAGCCAGACATCTATAATGTAAATAGAGCAATTTTTATTTGCAAGATACATCAATACAAGAAAAACGTGAGTAAGGTATGTCTCAAAGAAGCATTTACCTCTTTCTTTAAGGTTCATGGACGAAAATGGGATTGGCCACTGATATATCTGTTTGCTTTTCTTGTTGATGGGATTTACTTCCGAATCAGGGAAAGGTTTTCATGGCTGTATGGTGATATCAAAAATTGAAAGATGAAGATTATATATTATAGTTCACCTTTTTATGCAGATTGCGACTTCCCGTTGATAGGAGAGTTGCAGCGTAAAGGCCATGATGTGAGATATTACATCTCTATTGCATCTTTTAGCAAGAGGTCAACACTTATTGACTTAAAAGAGTTGTATCCGCATACAGGTATTTATCCCGCAACGGAAATATACAAGGAGTTTAACGACTTCCGTAATATTCTCGACCTTTCGCATGTATATATCGTTAATCAAAAGTACAAACAGAAATTTCATCCAGTCAACTTACTTTTGATGGTAAGATTGGTCATACATTTTTTGATGCAGAAGCCAGATGTTATTCATTTAACCACCCCGCCTTGCTTGACACAGAAATTATTATATCTAATAAAGAATAAATTGGTATTGACCGTTCATGATCCTTTCAGGCATTCAGGTTTTACAAATAAAATGGCAGAGAGAGATAGAAGAATGGCTTTTAAGAATATTTCCAAACTGGTATTACTCAATGAGAGGCAGTCTTCCTCATTTGCATCCTATTATGATGTTCCCCCAAATCATATCTTTATCAACAAACTGGGGATGTATAGTAGTATTCTGTATGTTGATCCACTGCCATTCCAGATTGACAGGCCTTTCATTCTCTTTTTCGGGCAAATTGTAGAATACAAAGGAGTGGAATATCTATTGGAGGCCATGAAGATAGTACATCGCCATTATCCCGAATTAATGCTGGTGATAGCCGGTGGCGGGAAATATTATTTCGACATTGAATCCTACAAGAAACTGGACTATGTTAAAATCATCAATCACTATATTGGTACCAGGGAGTTAGCAGGCATGCTTCGGGCTTGTGAATTCGGTGTATGCCCCTATAAGGACGCAACGCAAAGCGGTGTTGTTCAAACAGCCTTCACATTAGAGGTGCCGATGGTTGTTACCAATGTGGGCGCTCTTGCCGATGCTGTTCAACATAACAAGACGGGTATAGTTGTAAAGCCCTGTGATGTGAACGACTTGGCAAATGGAATCATGGAATTGCATTCCGACAAAGAAAAACTGAATGCGATGAGAAAGAATATCAAGGAAGAATGGATGAAGGATATGGGTTGGGAGTCTATCGCAGATGAATATCTAAAATGTTATCAAGTATGAAAATCCTTGAAGTTGTATTTACCCTTCGGCCTGGTGGCGCAGAACGTTTTGCTGTTGACCTGACTAACGAACTTTCAAAGGCCAATGAAGTAACCATAATGGCAATAAAGGATGATACTGTTGAGCCAGAACGAAATTTGTTTTATGCTTCCGAGTTGGCTGAGCGTGTAACATACAAAAGTGTTGGTATTAGTAAAGGTTATTCTTTACATAAAGTAATAAGAATCTACAAGGCCATAAAAAATGAGAAGGCGGATATTGTTCACTTGCACGGTGACAATATGCCTCACTATTGTATTCTGGCCATATTCCTGCTCTATCGGAAATCAAAGTTTTATCAAACCATTCATAGCGATATTCATAACGGATACGATTCTTTGTTCTATCGTTTTCTTGTTAAAACGTTTGGCTATCAAAAGAAAATGGGGTTTATAGCATTAAGCGAAACCAACTACCGCGACATGCTTGAGATTTATCCGAAAATCAAGGGAGTATGCATTGCCAATGGTCGGGCGCCTATAGTACCAACGGATAGATTTGATGAGACAAGAGAGGAAATAGCTTCATATAAAAGTGCAGCAGATAGTCGTATCTATCTTCATGTGGCACGATGTAGTCCCGTAAAGAACCAAACGCTTTTGGTAGAGGCTTTTGGCAAGTTTGTGGAGAAAGGTTACCATGCTGATTTGATAATCATCGGTTCCAATTTCGACAGCGAGTTAGGAAAATCCATTCAGGCAAAGGCGGGGAATAATGTACATTTCATAGGAACGCGTAAGAATGTGGGTGACTACATGCTCCATGCAGATGTATTCTGTTTATCATCGGATTTTGAGGGTATGCCTATAACCTTATTAGAGGCAAGTCTTGCGGGCTTACCAGTTGTATCAACACCCGTTTGTGGCGCAGTGGATATCATTGATAATAAGGTCAATGGTATATTAAGTAAAGGACACACAGTTGAGGAATACTTGGATGCTTTAGTATATTCTTATAAACATTTGAGTGAATTGAGACAGAATTCGCTCAAGATGAAAGATAATAGTTCTTATACGATAGAGAATTGTGCAAGAAAATACATGGATTTCTTCAATCGGTAATTAGAGAATTAATTTTTATATAGTTATGACAATAAGTAATTCTATAAAGCAGAATAGATTTATCAAAGGTTTATATTGCCTTTTGAGAGATTATATGGGTTATAGTAGGAAACGGTTTGGTTATATAGCCCCTGATTCTTTCATAACACCGCCTATTAAAATAACAAAGCCCGAAAATTGTTATCTGATGGGCAATAATACGCTTCGAGATGCGGTCATCCTTAATCTAAATGCAAAATTTGTTTTAGGCAAAGGATCTGGTGCTACTGAAGGTTTTAAAGTTGCAACAGGTAATCATGCACAAATAATAGGTAGATATTATCGCACAATTACCGAAGATGAAAAACCTGGAGGTTATGACAAGGATGTAATTGTGAAAGAAGATGTATGGATAGGTATGAATGTAACTCTACTCTGTGGCGTCACTATAGGAAGAGGTGCTATTATTTCCGCAGGAGCTGTAGTTACAAAAGACATACCGCCATATTGCATAGCAGGTGGAGTTCCTGCTAAACCCATAAAATTCAAGTGGACAATCGAACAGATTATGGAACACGAATTAGCCTTATATCCTGAAGAGGAGAGGTATTCAAAAGAAGAACTGGAATCAATTTTTGCAAGTACAACACTGAAAAAAAATCAATAGGCAAATGGATGTTATCATCGTCTCACCTTCACTTGACCCAACGAAGAATGTTAGCGGTTTATCCTCTGTGACAAGATTCATCATAGAGAACAACCCACACCACAACTATATACATTTTGAACTGGGACGGAAGGATGGCGAAAAGGGTGGCATTTATAGAGTTGGTTCCATTATAAGTGGGTATAGAGCATGGAAGCAATTACTCCGTATGCATCGAGATGCAATTGTACATTATAACTTCCCATTGGAGAAGCCTAGCATCATACGAGATACACCATATATGCGTGCGGTACTCAAAAATGGGAACAGGATGGTTATACACATTCATGGAGGTGTTTATCTTACATCTAAAAGCATCCCATTCCCATTCCGACAGATATTGAAATACGTATTTTCCTGGAATGTGCCTTTCATTACGCTGAGTGAGACGGAGACTGAGGTGCTTAGAAAGAGATTCCATGCAAAACACGTAGTGTCATTACCGAACTGTATAGATTTGAAAGATGCCCAAACCTTTGAACGCAAATACAAAGATGATTCTACTCCTCTTACCTTAGGCTATCTTGGCCGCATAGCCAAGACAAAGGGAATGGACTATCTCTTGCAGGCTTGCAGTATATTAAAAGAACGCCATATCCCGTTCTGTCTTAAAATCGCAGGAGCAGAAGAGGTCGAAGGACAATATTTACCACAGTTTAGCAAGATACTTGGAAATCAGTTTGTGTATGCTGGAATAGTTAGTGGAGAGAGCAAGAACTCTTTCCTGCGAAGCCTTGACGTACTTGCTATGCCTACCTTCTTTGAGGGACTACCAATGTCTCTACTCGAATGTATGAGCTATGGAGTGGTTCCTGTCATTACGCCTGTTGGCAGCATTCCAACGGTAGTGACCGACTATCAGAATGGCTTATTCATCAAAGTAGAAGATGCAGAATCCATCGTGGATGCAATTACTTACCTACATACTAACAGAGACAAGTTAGTACAAATGAGCAAATCATCTCGCAACTACATATACGAACAATTTGACTCTGATTGTTATATAGACAAACTCAATAATATCTATAGTACCTGTTTATGTCACTCCAACTCAAAGCGCTAAATATAGTCTGCTCGCAAACAGAATTGAGCAAGATTCCTGATGGTAAGGTCCTTATCAATACCATCAATGCGCATTCTTATAATACAGCCCAAAAGGATGAGGCATTTGCAGAGGCACTGAGGACGGTTCACGGTTCACGGTTAACGGTTAATGACAAAACGGTGTGTGTGAAGTTTCTGATTCCCGACGGAGCCTCGATAGTGAAAGCCTGCCGATGGCTGAAGGCAAAAAGCCAGCCAAAAGAGCGTATCGCGGGATGGGACCTTTTCGCCTTCGAAATGCGAAGGCTTGATGTAAGATGTAAGAAGGATGATGTAAGATGTAAGGTGATGTTTTTGGGGTCGAGCGAAAGGGTGCTGGCGCTGATTCGCCAGCAAGCTGCCATTGATTATCCGAATCTGGAAGTAGTGACCTATTCACCTCCATACAAACCTGAGTTTTCAGACGAGGACAATAAGGAAATGATACAGGCGATCAACAAGGCCAATCCAGACCTGCTATGGATAGGCATGACAGCACCCAAACAGGAGAAATGGACGTACCAGCACTGGAAGGAATTGGATATTCATTGTCATGTGGGCACCATCGGTGCAGTGTTCGACTTCTATGCAGGAACGGTGAAAAGGGCTCCCCTGTGGTGGCAGAAACACTCGATGGAATGGCTCTACAGGTTGCTTTTTGAGCCTAAGCGAATGTGGAGGAGGTATGTGATTGGAAATCCTTTGTTCCTGTGGAACATTCTTAAAGAGAAGATAGGAAAGGAATAAAATGAAAGAATTATAATACAAACAATTTTAAAAATATAACTTATGACAGACAAAGTAGAAATTGATTTGGAAGATCTCGACGACCTGAAAGACCTTATAGGCGACGAGAGAAAAGGAGCAAGTTTTAGCTTCCAGAAAGTATTTGCCCATCTGGTGCTGAACTGGCAGTGGTATCTGCTTTCATTAATCATCTGCATGAGTGCTGCCTACATCTATCTGCGCTATGCCCAACCCATCTATCAGGTATCGGCCAGAATGCTGGTGAAGGATGAGGAAAAGAATTCGAAGACTTCAATCAAGCAGACTCTCCCCAACATGGAAGACTTCGGCATCATGAACAACTCCAGCGGTTTCGACAATGAGATAGAGATACTGCAGTCGCCGGTGGTGGTACGCGATGCCGTGAAGCGCCTGAAACTCTATACAGAGTATTGGATAGAGGGACGTATCAGCGATCAATTGGTCTATTCCAACCAGCCTGTCAGTGTGGATCTGGACTCATTGTCTCTCGACTCATTGGACTATTATATGCTGGAGGGCAACCGTTCCATACAGATGGCTATCACGAAGAATGGGGAGGGCTATCATGCCAATATTACACTGTTCAGCAGTGGGAGGGTCGCGAATAAGTATAGCGAGGACATTGATTCACTTAACACATCACTCAGAACAGAATTTGGTATCATCTCCTTTATGAGTAATCCTAAGTATAACGCAAAAAAGGAAGACCGTTTCGCGAAGGGAGCAATGCTCTTTGTCACGATACGTCCACCCATGGCGGCGGCGCTCGACTATATGCGGCGGCTGAGCGTAGTGCCGATATCGAAGGAGACCACAATTGCTTCCATCGTAGTCAACGACGAGAACGTCAAACGTGGCATAGACTTTGTCAATATGCTCATGCTTTGTTATAACGACCAGGCCAATGTGGACAAGAACGAGATAGCAATGAAGACGGAGGAGTTTATCAATGGCCGTTTGGAGAAAATCAACGCAGAACTGGGTGCAACTGAAGGAGAACTGGAAAATTACAAACAACGCAATAATATAACCCAATTGCGCTTGGATGCTACTCAAGTGCTTGATATGTCGAACCAGTACACAAAAGAGTTGGCAGAGGCTAATATACAGATGCAGTTGTTGAACTACCTGAGCGAATATATTACAGATCCGGCAAATAAGTATCAGTTGATTCCGTCAAATGTAGGATTGACAGAGCCTGTCTCCGCTTCATTGATCAACACGTATAATCAAAGTGTTTTGAGTCGTAACAAATTGCTGCAAAGTGCTTCTGAGACTTCTCCACAGGTGATGGCACTTACCAACCTGCTTGATCGTACACAAGAAAGTGTTAAAGAGGCATTAATGCAGGCACGTAAGACTGCTGAGATCAAGCGTCAAGGCGTTCAGTCTCAGTTTAACCTGTATCAATCCAAGGTGGCAAAGACACCTAAGCAGGAGCGTGTGCTCACACAGATAGGCCGACAGCAGGAGGTACGTTCAGGCCTTTACCTGCTACTGCTGGAAAAGCGCGAGGAGAACAGCATCTCTCTGGCAGCTACGGCCGACAAGGGAAAAGTCATAGCCATGCCCATGTACCGGGGAAAGGTAAGCCCCCGGAAGGGCATGATTCTTGGAACTGCCTTCGTGATGGGGCTGCTCATCCCGTTTGTCATCCTGCTTGTCATAGAATTGCTACGCTATCGCATTGAGGGCCGCGAGGATGTCATCTCACTCACCGACGTGCCCATCGTGGCCGATGTGCCCATGGCTAACGAAAAGGCAAAGACCGCAGCGGGCATCGTGGTACAGGCCGACAAGAACAGCCTGATGGACGAGGTGTTCCGTTCGCTGCGCACCAATGTGCAGTTTATGATGAAGGAGAACGAGAAAATCATCCTCTTCACCTCTGGCACCTCCGGCGAAGGCAAGACGTTCCTCGCTGCCAACCTCGCAGTGTCGTTTGCACTGCTCGGCAAGAGGGTCATCCTTGTAGGATGCGACATCCGCAGGCCTGCACTCGGACGATTGTTCGGAATGTCAAACCAAAAACAAGGTCTCACCAACCTGCTCAGGGCAGAGCACGTAACGGCAGAGCTGCTGCACCAGGAGACGTGCAGTTATCAACTCTCAAGTCTCGACTCTCAACTCTCCATCGACCTTCTGCTGTCGGGTCCTATTCCCCCGAATCCCACGGAACTGTTGAGCCGAAAGAGCCTGAAGACGGTGCTCCACCTGCTCAGCGAGGAGTACGACTACGTCATCCTCGACACCGCTCCCGTAGGGCTGGTCACCGACACCTTGCAGCTGGCCCGCTATGCCAATGTCAGCTGCTTCGTCTGCCGTGCCGACTATTCCCCAAAGGCGAACGTCGCACTGCTCGACTCTTTGGCCCGGGAACACAAGCTTCCCAATGCCTGCGTGGTGCTCAACGCGGTGGATATGTCGAAGAGAAAATACGGCTACTATTACGGCTATGGCCGCTACGGCAAATACGGTCGCTACGGCTACGGCAAATACGGCTATAGCCGCTATGGCTATGGCAATTATGGCAGTTACGGCAACTACGCCAACTCCCATTATGGCAACAACGATGATAACAGTATAAAAAAGTGAAAATTGACAATAGGTCATCTTCAATATCAGAGTTCCCTGGAAGTAATAAAACATATTGATCCAGCACTTGACAAGGAGGCTGTTCGTGTACTTTCTCAGATGCCAAAATGGAATCCGGGTGCTATTCAAGGGCAGGCCGTAAGGGTAAAATATACGGTGCCAATTACGTTCAGGTTGCGGTAGAGAATCATAGGTATTCTGAGTGATGTGTATGCAGATGATATAATCAATCCATACTTGAAATAAGGTTATGTTTAATGTACCGTCTGATTCAGGTTCCGCTTCAGGAAGAAAGTCTTCGTGGCAAGGAAGAAGAGGGCCACACCACCACCGTTTATCAAGACAACGGTCCAGAAGGCGGCTGAATAGCCCAGCAGCTCGGCAATGACACCACCGAGAAGGATGCCCAGACCCATACCGATATCCCATGAGATGAGGATGGTGCTGTTGGCTGTGCCGCGCCGGTTGTTGCGTGCCACGTTGATGGTCATGTTCTGGAAGGCAGGCCATAAATGACCATTACCAAGTCCGATGAGCAGGGCAGAGCCGTAGTAGCCCACTTCAATTGAGAATTGAGAATTGAGAATTGAGAATTGATTCAGCGTAGGCATTAGGATAAACAGGGCGTAGCCAATGAGCGAGATGACCATGCCAGAGCCGGCATTATGGGTCAGGCGACCCTTTCGCAGGGCTCGTCCTCCTTGTAAGCGCGACAGGATGAGGCCTACGCTGCAAAGCATGAAATAGGTGCCTGTGCCGCCTGTGATACCCATCACTTCCTTGCCATAGATTGCCAGGTAGTTGCTCAGCACACCAAAGCTGAAGCCGAAAGCTACCATATTCAAGCCGAGAAGCCAGCCACGAAGGAGGAAGAAGCGGTCCCAGGAAAGTGAAGAGTGAAGAGTGAAGAGTGAAAAATTTGCTACCGCTGGTTTATTTATCTTGACAGTACTGTCTACCAGCAATCCAGCGAAAGCCACAATGAGTGCCATCCAGAAGAGCAGCTCAAAGCTGCCGCTCCACTGATAGACAAAGATGCCGATGGTAGGGGCAATAGCCATTGCCAGGTTGTTGGACAGGCCGTAATAGCCTATTCCCTCCGTACGCCTGCTGCTGGGCAGCACGTCGATGGCCACGGTGCTGTTGGCTACCGTCAAGGCCCCGAAAGGCCCGCCATGCAGAGTGCGTACAATCAAGAAAAGAAGAAGGGTGGAGGCTGCCAGATAGCCTGCAAAGAAGATGGCAAAGGCGGTGAAACAGATGAGGAGCACCTTCTTACGGGGAAAGGTGTCTACCACATAGCCACTGAAGGGACGGAACAGCAGTGCTGTCACCGTATAGCCGGAGAGCACCAGGCCTATCACGTCTTTGGTAGCCCCGAAGTGCTCGCTCAGATAGAGCGGCAAAAGCGGTGTCAGCACATAAAAGGCGAAGAACAGCGAGAAGTTCGCTGCCATCACCTTACAATAGTTGCTGTTCCAGAGTTGGTTAGCGCTGGGCAAAGCAGTTGTCGTTGTAGATGGCTTCGCGAACCTTCATCATACCAGCCTCGTCGTTGCTTACGGTCAGCTTCTGGCCATTCTGCAGGTTGGCCTGGATAGTACCGTCGGCATTGAAACGGAAAATCTCCTTGGTGATACCGTTCTGAGAGACAGACCAGGAATCGTTCTCGCTGTTGTGAGTGAAGAGGGTAATCTCGCCGTTGGGAGCCTTTACCTCGTAGCCGTTCTTCAGGGTCTTCACGGCATAGTAGCGGCCGTCCTGACCTTTCACGGTCTGCACCTTATTCACTGCCATGGGATTGCTGCCGGTCCAGAACTCAATGGTGTTGAGCACAACGGCATCCACGAAGAGGCAGACACCACCCACGATGGGCTGGAGGATCAGACCTACGATACCGTTCACGAACTTGTTGCCCGTCATGCTGCACTGCCACTTCTCGTAACCGTTGAAGAGGCTGAATGAACCAATGCATGAGCTGCACATCAGGCTACCGGCCAACAGCACAGCAACTGCGCTGAAACTAATCTTTTTCATATCAATTTGTTTTAAAGGGGTTTGTTTGAGCAGGCAAAATTACATATTTTCTGCGAATAACACTACTTTTTCACGGAAAAATTATCGATAAACTGCCGATAGAGCGGGTTTTGCCGGAGTATATCGGCTTGGCCCACCATCAGCATCTGACGGCGTGCACGTGTCAGGGCGACGTTGAGCTTGCGGTCAACTGTCCGACCGTCGGCATCGGTAAAGGTGCTGGCAGTGAGGAAATCGAGCTGGAACTGATGGCTGACACCCACATCATAGATGATGACTTCGCGCTGCGAACCCTGATAGCGCTCTACAGTATCGATGGTCACACCGGGCAGAGCCTCGCGGATGGCGGCTATCTGATGTCGGTAGGTCACGATGATGCCAAGGGTCTTCTCTGCATCGAAATGGTCGCCATAGAAGCGACGTATGCGCAAAGCCAGGTCGATGGTGAGGTTGCTTGCGTCCCTCCGGTAGCAAGCGTCCTTCGGCCGAGCGGAGGTTTGAGTATCAAAGAAGGCGATGCGTTGGGTTTTCAGAATATCATCAATGGCATCCTGGGAAGGCTGATCGTAATGGAGCGTGCTCTCCTGCTGATGAGGCAGGGGTACAGGCAGCAGCCAGTCGCCATAGAAGAGGGTACCGGCAAACTGCGCCACATCGGGGTGCATACGTCCCTGACGGCTCAGTGTGCCGATGAACTGCGTGCGTCCCTGGCATACCTCCCAGTTATAGAGACGCTGGAACAGCGACTGCCGACAGTCGGTGAGACCGATATGGCAAAGAAGAGGATTATCGACACGTGACTCCTCGGGGTTCTGCTGTACCACTGCCGGCAATTGCTTATGGTCGCCCACTAGTACGAAACGGTCTGTCTGCTCACTGCTCAACAGCCCGATGAGGCCTGGCTCCAGCACCTGCGAGGCCTCGTCGACGATAGCCAGTGAGAAATGGATTCCTTCTATCAGGAACGGACGGGCGAGCATCATCGACGTGGTGCCTACAACGATGCGCTCGTCGCGGTCGAGTCCGGCATCACGCAGCATCGAGCGAATCTCATCAACGGCGCGGTTGGTGTAGGCCATCAAAAGAATGCGTAATTCTAAATGCTTAATGCTCAATTGAAAGAGTTCTTCCTCTACCATGAAACGGAGGGCCATGGAGGTCTTTCCGGTGCCAGGAGGACCTACTAATAAGAAGTAGTCGCGAGCCTGACGTGACTTCAACAGGATGTCATCGTAATAGGGATTATAGGAATGCGACAGCATGATGGAGGTATCGCACTCAGGCGTGCGCTGTCCTAAGAGCAGGTCTTTCTTTCGCTGTGATGCCTGAATGAACTGGTGCAGACTGCGTATGTTGCTGCTGATGCCCACATCGCTGCCGCCATGCTCTACGGCCCAGGACTTGTCGGAAGGTGCGAAGACTTGCTCGTCCTGCTGACCGTCGTTCAGAATAATCGTCACCAGTCCGTCACGAATGTCCTGCAAAGTGCCTTTATAAAGGATACTTTTCCTGACATCGGGCTCGTCCTCGTATTGGTAGAGATAGACCATGTCGCCCTGACGGAAATTGAGGGAAGAGGGAAGAGGGAAGAGGGAAGAATGAAGAGGGAAGAGGGAAGAGGGAAGAGGGAAGAGGGAAGAGTGATGAGTGATAAGCGTAATCACATCATAGCCACCATTGGGGTCGGTCTTCTCACGCTTCTCTATCGTTAGGTTTAGAATAATAT
>Ga0256405_10006899_pt1 | contig 17651 bp, 43 predicted proteins | sample RumenRJG_02DNA_FD_189096 | JGI IMG/M metagenome (GOLD analysis project Ga0256405, IMG submission 189096) | Bovine rumen microbial communities from Lethbridge, Alberta, Canada - RJG_02 | ecosystem: Host-associated > Mammals > Digestive system > Stomach > Rumen | place: Canada: Alberta...
TCGGTGCAGCATACGAAATACCAGACGCAATCAAAGAAGCAAGAAAAGTAAGCAATGCACCAATCGACATTGAAGATTCATATGCTGGTTTCTCCAGATTATGCGTAGCGGAAAAACCTGACGATGCTGAAGCCGATACTGAAAACTTCATGGCAATGTTAGCAGAACTCGCAGGCATGAAAGTCACAAAACTCTTTGACGACAATGTACATTTCCTTGGCTACACCATGGAACCAATCGACAAGGAACTACGTGAATTCTTAGCAGCAGAATCAGCAAGTGAAAAATATGAAAACGAACTTGTAAATGCAATGGGCAGTTACCTGGAGGATGACTAAAAATGTCATCCCTCAACACTATTTTTGAAATGGAAACCGGAACCACTGGACACAATCCAATTTCAGAACTAGAACAAAAACGCTCCACCCTCAAAGCATTAAACCGCAGAAGAGACAACATCGCTGCAGAAATAGGCTACAGGGTAAAAGACACCATATCATCCTACCCATTATGGATAATGGATCAAGTCAACTTCGATGACCCACGAATTGCTGACATTAAAGATGAATTCTTCCGATTGGAAGAAAAAATCAGCAAACTCACATGGGAAGTCGACAGATTAGAAGCAATCCAAAATGAGGAACTACCAAGACATGAAGCCAAAGTTAAAGTCTACCAATTCCTACGTGGAATGGGTAATGATAAGAATCAAATTGAATTCTTACAAAGATACAGCGTATCAACAACATCTTTAACAGAATCCGTACTTTTATGTCCTAGTCTCTTAGATGACATGACTAATTTTGAGGAAAACCTTGAAATTATAAGGTCAAATCCACAGGTATGGTGGTAATATGAAATGGTTACCAATTGTCAGAACAGAAGAATCCTTTGTCTGTGTGAAAACAGACAGAGGAATTGAAGCTGCAAAAAAGCAGAATAATTTCTGCAACAATGCAGGTAATGGGGATTTTGCATTATGCAAATCTGTATCCGGTCATCTTGTAATGATGGATTACTGTAAAGAGGTGGAAGTATGAATCCAATATTCCAATTTATCCAAATGTTAATTGTGTTACTTGTAGGTGCAAGAACTGTACAACCAGTTCATGACCTCAGGAAAAAACCAACACGTGAAGATCATCTTAAGAAACTGAATTGTACTTTAAAGAAATATTCCTACATTTTTTTAGGATTATTCTTTTTAGGATTATTCATTATTGTACTTGTAGTGGCCATAGTCAGCATTGGCCCTTCAGCTGTGGACAGTGGTCTTGTCTATAATCATATGGACAAGATAATATGATTTTAATTGAGTGATTAATATGAGTGACAAATTTAAAAAGGCATGCGATGACATGACTGAACTGATTATCAGTTGCTGGGACAGTAACCAGGAACTCGATGAAAACGGAAACCCAGTAGATGGGTTAACCTTTGATGAAAGATTAGCAGCAAAAACTGCTAATCTCAAAGGTGAAGAGAAACTTGTTATGGATCAAGTTATAGGATGGTGAATTTTTTTATGAAATTTATAGGAACTTCATGGTCTCCTAATATGGTATCAATTAAGGATTGGGATATGCGTTGTCATCAATTAACTGAAGAAGAATTTAAATTCTTATGTTATGACGCTCATTCCTGCATCAATCAAGAGAATCTTGCAAAGATTCTTGGAGTTGATTATAATCCTGAGCATATTAGTTTAAGACCAAATGATGTATTGCTTGTAGCTCATCTCAAAGGTAAAATGAGATTAGCAGATGATGTGGAAGAGTTACCGCAAGGAATCGTATTAGAATTTTATTGTTATCAAATTTTGGAGTCTGAAACTCCTTTGATTCGTGAAGAGGAAGAAATTTTAATGGAGGAATAAATCATGGGTATGGGAGAAGAACCAACAACTGTACAAAACACCCTTGAAGAAATGGGTGATTTTACTGTAGATGAAAAATCTGACAATGAAATCATTGTCGAAGAAGTTAAAGAGGAAAAACAATTGCATAAAGACACAATTGATTTTAGTGAGACTGGTGGGGCAAAAGTTGAAGTAATCACAGAACATGACCCGTCTGATGAGGAAATATTTGATGCTGTTCTTGATGACAGTATTGAAGAACATGTTAAAAACAACCTTGATGAACAGGGTGAGTTGATCCAAGTCCCAGAAAGGAAAAATCAACTGATTGATGCGGATGTTTTAAATCCTATGATTAGTGTTGCAGACCGTGTAGTTATTGCTACACGTGTAGCAGATGCATTAAAATCAGTACTTGAATCACAACATTTGATTCAACGCATTGGTGACAATAATTACGTTACTGTATCAGGTTGGAGTACACTTGGTACAATGATTGGTATCAGAGTAGATATCATTAGCGTGGAACCATTCCCAACTAAATCACGTTACGGTTACAAAGCCAAAGTTGAATTAGTTGATGGACGTGGAAATAAAGTTGGTGAAGGTGAAGCTATTGCAACTTCAGCCGGTAGACAGAAAGAAGAACATGCTGTATACAGTATGGCAATTACCAGAGCAACTGGTAAAGCCTTCAGATTATCATTAGCATGGATTATGGAATTAGCAGGCTATTCCAGTACTCCTTATGAAGAAATGCCTGAAAGTATGACAAATTAAAAAAAAATTAAATAAAAAATGAGATGATTTAAAATGACAGACTTAAACAAAATGTTTGGAATGGAAACAGGAACAGAAGAAAATGACTTAGAAGACTACAAAAGATACTACCTCTCTGATATGGTAGAAGGACAATCATTCAGCGGTGAAGCAGATATTGAATTTTTCCCAGTAGTCACTAAAACAGACAACAATGGAAAAGAGGTAGTCAAAAAATACAGTCAAATCAGAGTACGTTTAATTGATGAACATGTTGAACCAAAAATGGTTGATGATGAAGTGGAAGTTGGAGAATTCTTAGACATTTACTTAAACTGTCCTAAATTTTCAGACAATGGTATTTGCACACGTATTCAAAAACCAAATGAAAGATTTGACTTCCACCGTAACTGCTGGAATTTTGTAACCGGCATTATGATGATTGTTGACCCTAAAAGTCTCATCGACCCTAAAACTGGTAATGAAATTAACATTATTAAGAAAATTAACTTGAAAAATGTTGCAGAATTCATTGAAGGTAAAAGGGTTAGTGTTGAACAGGTTGAGGTTCCTGATAGTGAGTATCCTACTTTCAAAATCACCAGCATTCAATAAATATTGGTGATTAACATTTTTTATCAACTGGACCAGGGGGTGAAAAACTATGGGATTAGGAGCTGCACCTGAAGTTGAATCATTATGGAGTCTTGACTATGGGATTAAATTAGCTGATGGTTTTACAGTTAAACCAGTTCCTTTTAAGAAAGGATGTATATATGACTTTTTTAATGAGGATAAGAAGTTAATCAATGAATTAAAAGGTGAAACACCATTAAGCATAACTGAAAGGTCAACTGTTGGAGTTGAAATCAAGAAACACTTAAACCCTGATGGAACATTAAACAAATTGGGTGTCACCAAATTGTTTGATGATCTGAAAGTTGCAATGAACAGTTTTGTTGATGAATATGTTGAAGTTGAAATTGAAACTCAAAAACAGAATGAACAAGAAGAGTTAGCTCAGAACAAACAAGCTTATGAGGAAGGTTTAGAAATCTTCAATAAGCAATATAGGCCTTTGATTTATACAGCGTCATTAGTTGACTGGTATACTGCTGGTGAAAGAACTAATATCATGATTACTTTCTTATGTTATTGTAGTCAAGTTATCCTAAAAAATCCGATTAGTGTTATTGGTTTAGGTGATGGTAGTAGTGGGAAAACTCATATTGAGAATGTAGCTTTATCTATGATTCCTGAAGATTTCATTAGATATGAGAAGAAACCTACTATGGCTTCTATGTTCCGTCGTGCTGAAGAAAATCAAAGATATTATGATGGTAAAATTGTAGTATATGGGGACCTTGGAGGTAATAGTGACCAGGATGAGGTTGAAGATACAAAAAATCTTCTGAAAGAGTTACAGACTGACGGTTACTTGGCAAGGCCTATTACAATAAAAGTGGATGGGGAATTCCAAGTTGTTGATCTAATATTGAAAGGTTTTCCTTGTTTAACTTACACTACTGTTCCAAATTATAACTTTGATAGTCAGGAGTTATCTCGTAGTTTTATTTTCACACCTAGAACTGATAATAGAGCAGTGTTTAATGCTCGTAAATCTTATTTGGAGTTAAAAGGGGGTAAAACAGAACAAATATATCAATCTATGCTTAGTTTTAAAACAGATATTCAAAAAATGGTTCTTGGTTTAAGATATAAATTTAGTGATATTAATATTGTTAATCCTTATTCTGATGCTATATTGAATTTGATTGGTGCATCTGAATATTATAAAAGGGATTATGATAAGTATAATGGGATATTGAAAGTTATTACTGCTTTTAATAGTACTAATCGTGAAGTTCATGAGATTAATGGTGAAAAAGTTATTTTCACTAGTCCTGAAGATTTACAGTACTTTGTTACATTACTTAGGCCGTATATGGCTAGTATTACAAGGAATTTATCTAAGAAAGCAGCTGAATTACTTGATGATATTGTTGAAAATAGTCATGAATGGATTTATCAAGCAGATTCAAGTTATAAGTTTGATTCTGGTGAAGATTTTGGATTTACTATTAATGATTATATTGAAGAGGGTAATGTCAATATTGCCAAGAGATCATTGTATCGTTATTTCACTGAGTTAAATCAGGAAGGTTTTTTGAAAGTTGTTGGTAAACATGGTAAGAGTAACATGTATGCTCTGGTGGAACATGTTGATGAGGTTCATCAGAATGAGATGCTGGTTTTATCTGATGCTGGTAAGCGTCGTTTAGAGTATGAATATCCGTCTGATATTGTGGATTATATTGTTTTAAATGATGTTATTGTTGATGAGGAGTGTAGTATTTTAAATCAGAGTGATGATGTTCTTAAACCTTTTTGGTTGGATTATGATAAGGAGTAGTTTTGGTAGTGGCAATAAACGAGGGGTTTATGATGAATTTTAGTATTGTTTTCATGGTTTTTTTGTTTCATTGCCAAATTGCCAAAACCTGTTTTTCATTGCCAATTAAAAATGGCAATAAAGAAAAGCATGGAAAATGGTTTATTTTGTGAAAGGGGAGTGATATGAGTTTATTCAATTTTTGATATTTTTTTCATTGCCAAAATGTCATTGAATTTTGGAAGCTAATGAATTTGAATTAACTTCTTTTATTTCATGTACATGTTTTTGGCAATGTGGCAATCAAAATTTGAATAAGCTTTGTGAATGTTTGGTTTGGCTTGTAATGTCTTGTGAAGTCTTGGTTTTAATTTGGCAATGAAAAATTCATTTTGGCAATGAAAAATTACCAATTTTTAAACAAGGTTCCATTGGGCTTATTTTGCAAAACTAAACAATTTAAAGAGAGATTCTTATTGCCAAATTTTTTTGGCAATGAACTGGCAATGAAATTTTTTTTAGGATGGTATGCAGCATGATTGACTACAAAAAAATTAACAAGGAAATTTCCCAGAGCAAATGGGATAGGATTCACAATAAACATGTTGATGAGTTCACTTGTTATTATTGTCCTGGAAGTGGTCATGACCTCTGCACACATCCAGATCATTGCGTGTTAAATGAAGATTTCCAATATTTGAAGGGTAAAATCAGGTGGGAGCGTGATTATGTGAATAAGTTGGAAAGGATTTATGATGATGCAATGGAGTTAAAGAAGGAGTTTCCGGATAAGGATTATTCGGAGTTTTATGTTGGTTTTAATCCTAAGGAGAATAGGGTTAGAAGAGCGGTGATTAAGAAGAGTATTAGTAAATCTTATAAGGATTTACATGAGTTAAAAACAAAAAAAGGAGGATTTTAGAATGGCGTATAATCGTAATTACATTACAGAAAAGTTTAATGAATTCCAATCTTGTTTTGAAAATAAATTAGAACTTGATGAGGTTTCTTCAATTAAAAAGGATATGGAACAACAAATTCCTAAAGATATTCTTTTTGAATTGAATAGAGTTTCATTTAAGATATATAAAACTGGTAAATTTTCATTTCAAGTTGATATTGGATGTGGCAAAATAGGTTCATTCCATTATATGGAATTGCATTCTGTTAAAGAAGAATTAGATGATTTAATATGGGAAGGATATTCTTTAGAGCAAGCTCATGCAATTCTTCATAAAAAATATACTAATCATAACATTAGGAAAGGAATGAAAACACATAAGTGGATTCGTATTCTTTCAGAAATGAAAGAAGATATAGATCATGATGAGTTGGATGTTGAAGACATATTATCAGAAGTATTTTCATAAAAATTGAGGGGTTAATGGAGTAGATTTTAATGTTAATTGAGTATGATCCAACTGATTATGAAGTTGTTGAAACACAAAACATGGACCCTGAACTAACATTCAAAATGGTAAAATTCACAACAGGATACTACGGAATCATCAGCTATAACCCAACAAACGACCTTGAAGAAGTAGTATTAGTTTCACCTGATAAAGACAATAATTTTGATTTATTTGATGGTTTAGGTTGCAGAAGTTTCATAGTATTTGCACGTGATGCTAAAAAATACATGGAAAATGCTCCAAGAGAATTATTAGTCATTTTAGGAGATGAAACACCAGAAGAGTTTCGTGAAATAATCACAAAAGATGATGAACGTACATTAAAAGAAAAAGTGGAGTTATGTATTGAAAGAATGGAAATGAAACATGAAAATTCATTTTTCAATAGGTATGCGGATATATTTGCCACTATCTTTTTGTGCGTTACTGCTATGTTAATAATTATCTGTATTTTGAATATTTTACATATTGTGGGATTACTATGAGTCAAAAAGATGAAATTTCCTATTTAAAACAGAAATTAAACTTTGAAAGGAAAATTAACGAAGTAGATATTAAAAGAACAATTCTTGTTCATATCAATAATGCTGCTGATGAAAAAATTGCAAAAGCATTGCAAGAATTATTCCTTGATATATACGTTTATCCTGAGGATATATTTGAAAGGGAAACAATCAGCACATTATTAGCAGATACTGAAGTAAAAAGGAGGATGTTAACTAATGGAAAATGAAACAATTTGTAACGCAAGAATAGAAAGTTGTTTACTTGGATTTTTCACAATTGCTGCAGATATGCCTAATTTCATTGTAAGAATGGAATTAAAATTAGCTACTGGCGGAGTTGTCGTTGTTGATATGAATCCAGTGAAAATTCCTGTATTGTTGGAATTATTAGATGTACGTGGGTTTAATCTAATTGAAGGAAAATATGTTCAGGTTAAATTTAAAGGAAATGAAAGGCCTAATTTCATCAAATCAATTATGGCCCATCCATCTGATTCTTGGTTTGAATTAGATAATGGAAAGTACTTTGGTCGCAGAATCAATCTATTTGAATCTGAACCTAAAAAAGAAGAGGAAAAAGGAGTATAAAACTATGAGTTTTGAAGTTTTAAAAGACGCATTACTTGACAGTAAATGCGATGATGTAATGGTATGGGTTCAAAACCCATACTATCAAGACGAAGCAAGCAACGTTAAAGTAGATTATATCGAAGACAATAACGGCAACATGGTAAAACATGTAACAATACTCTTTGATGGATTAAGTGATGAATATGCTCCAATCATGGAAAACTTAAACGAATGGAGCAGACTTGTCACAGAATTATCCCGTAAAGAAATTGAATTGTACAATAAAAAAGAAGATTATAATACATCTTCTGAAAAATTATTGGAAGATGCAGCAAAAGAAAAAGCTGAAACAGACTATGATGTCATTAAAGAAAAATATGGTGGCAACAATGATAAAACACGTAAGAAATATGTTAAAGATTCTTTGGCAGATGAAGCTATGGAACTTAAACAATTAGAATGGAGTATTGATTATATTAAACGAAGAATATCTTTTTTGAAACAGTTAATCCATACTAAAACCATTCTTAAGGAAGTGAAAGAATGATTGAATGTTGTGAAACTTGTGGACACTATCAAAATCCGAAATATTGTATATTAATGGATGAATTAGTAGAACCTCTTGATAACTGTGGCATGTATGATAATGGAGAAAAGAAATGACTCTCACTAATCTTAATGATCTAATCAGGAAATTGCATGATGAAGTTCAAAGTTTTAAACATGAATTCTGGAATGCAATCGATGGTGAACCAACTTGTATTTGCATAAGAATTCAAGCAAGAGCAGCGTATCATGGTTATAATTTCTATTTGGAAGTTGAAATTCCTGGAGAAAATAGTTGGACACGTGAATGGCATGACAAGTTCTGTAAAAAATTTAATGTAGTATTAGATTGCATTCAAAAAAGAAGTGTTAAAACTAAGAATAATTATGGTGATGGGTTTAATGAAAAATGGATTTATATTTACAAACCTGCTGAATGGGAAGATTACCGTAATTTGGAATATGATGATATGAAAGTTGTTGAATTTAAAAGTACAGGTAAAATGAACACTCTCTGGTTAGATGTAACTATCCGAGAGCATTGTTTCACAGATACATTACCTTGTACTGTTAAATTTTATAATGCTTTGAAAGATTGCAGTCCGAACAATTCACATGTAAGAATTACACGGGAGGTTCATCAGAAATTAAGTGAAGCTGCAATTGGTGATCGTGAAAAAGGGTTAATGGGATTACTTGCAATTGATGATGTGATTAAATTTAAAAAACACAGACGATAAAAGGAAAGGAGGAATGTTATTTTATGAGTTTATATCATGACTACTTAAATAGTAAAACTGAAGTATTCAGTAAAGAATTAAAATTCAAAACAGCAGTAACTGAATGGTTTGATAAACATAATCTCCGTTTATTACAACCAGTTGAATTAAGTGACAGTATAACATTAGATTTAGTTATTATTTCCACTACAAAAGAATTTGAGAAATATTTAGGAGATTTTGAAAATGAATTTGGTATCAAATGTATTCGTATCTTTCATAAGGAAGTCATTATTCCAAATGAAGAATCTAAGGAATATTGGAAATTCCATTTTAAAGAACAATAACATTACTGATGAGATAAATGAGGATTACTACGTTAATATGAAAGAATTAATGAATTCTAATTTGCCTCGTCCAAAACACAAATCCAAATATATTGTAAATGATGGTGAAATATTGCCAATAGTCACAATAACAGTGGGGTTATGGGAATGGTGAAATACATTTACTATGATGGAGTTTTCACAAAACTCCCATCATACATTTATCAAAATAAAAAGAACAGGAGATTTGAAATAAGAAAAAGAATCGGTGGAATGCTCCAATATTGGGGTAGTTTCATCACACTTGAAGAAGCACGAATGTGGAGAGCATACTACATGGGTAAAAATTGGAATGCAAATCCAAGTTTCAGAGCAACAGAATATATCCGCAGACAAGGAGGGAAATTCCTTGTTATTAAAGAGATTGATGGTAAACAACAATACTTCGGTTCATTTGATAAACTCAAAGATGCACAACATGAAAGAGATATCTGTTTAGCTTGTAATTGGGATTATGATTTAATAGTAGAGATGGAAGCATGAATAAAACAGAATTTTTGAATCAGAATTATAATTCAAGTGATGAGTTAATGAGTTTAGCAGCATATGTTTTAATTTCAAGTTATCGTGAAAGAACACTTGCATTATTGTTTAAGAATAATGCAATGACTCCTAAATTCATTGCATATCATGCTGGATTTAGACAGAATCATGTTAGTAAAGTTTTAGGTGAATTAAAAGAGAAAGAACTTGTTGTTTGTATTAATGAGGAAGCACGTAAAGGTAGATTATATAAATTAACTGATATGGGTAAAAAGGTTTATCCAATTTTGCTTAATTTAAAGGGATGTGCAGGAAGTGAGTTGAATGACTTATCGTTGTAATGATTGTGTTTATTCTGAAATTATAGACAAGAATAAATGTGATATGAAATGTTTAAAGCATGGAGATATTGTTCAATGTATGAATAATCATTGTGATGATCTAATCCTGAAACCATTCCAATTTGTATCACATTTATGTTATGCAAGTAATTATGAAAAATATGTTAAAGCAGGTAAATTTGATTGGAGTGATGCGGATTCAATGGCTAGTGATATATTGCATGTTCATGGATTTGCAGGAATGGTATTGCCTGATAAATTGGAAATATTCAGAGATGCCTCTGGTGATAATGATGATATCAACATCCCGAGCACTAAACTCAGGGAATCCATAGAAACATTAACCCAATTAATGGGAGATGCCTATTATGGTTTACCTAAAGAGTTATATGACATCAGATTTAATGAATTAAACCATTTCATCAACACACAAGGAAAATATAATAAACACTTTGGTTTAACAACACAAAAAGAAGTAGAAAAAATACTAGCAAAATATGGAGAGGAGATAAAATGAGTGGAGAATATTGGGCAGAACTGGAGAATAATCATCATTATATCATAGTAGATGAAGAGCATGACAGAACATATTATTGTCCTTCTAAATCTGTAGCAACTACTCTTTCTCATATTTTGAATAATAAAAATAAAATTATTCGAAGACAACGAGAAGAGTTACGTAAATTTAAGGAAAATAATCATTAAAGGGGATTACTATGACTTGTGGAATTTATATGATTACTAATCTTGTCAATGGAAAGAAATACATTGGGCAATCCATTTGTATTGAACGAAGATTTAGACAGCATTGTAATAATGGGAAATATACTGATAAATCTTTAATAGATACCGCAATTCAAAAATATGGTGTTTCTAATTTTAGATTTGATATCCTTGAAGTATTGCCTGAAAATAATGAAATTTTAGACGAAAAAGAAAGGTTATGGATTAAATATTATAACACCTATGAAAACCATGATGATTATAATTTAACTGATGGGGGGATGAGTGGTAGGAAACTTTCAGAAGAAACAAAAAATAAGCTTTCGAAAATAAACACTGGTAAAAAACTTTCCCCTGAAACTCGAAAAAAGATTGGTCAATCATGCAGAGGGAAAAAATGGTCTGAAGAAAGTAAAAAACGATTTAGTGAGAAAATAAAAGGGAAAAACCACCATAATTATGGAAAACCTCCTAAATTAGAAACTAGATTAAAACTTTCTAAAAAATCAAATACTAGTGGTATTTTTAGAGTATTTAAGGATAAACAGAAAAAAGCTAAGGGAGGATTTCTTTGGAAATATAGATTTAGAGAAAATAAAAAGAGTATAACACTCATTTCTACGGATTTGATTAAATTGAAGAAAAAAGTAATTTCTAAAGGATATGATTGGGTAATCATAGATGAGGAAAAGGCAAACCAGTCTTTTCATGAGAATTCATTAAGAAATATGTCTTAAGGGGGAAAAATGATACCAATAGAAATAACAGAAGACTTAAGGAATGGAATGGGGTTAGAAGAATGCTTAATAAAGCATAATACTAACCTCTCCACTTTATTTGAAAGTAACTATCCTGAAATTATCAACCATGATAGTGAACGTAAATACATTGAAGAAAAATCAAATGGATTCTATATTAAAAAGAAAAGAATGCGTTCAACATATTATTTTGGAAAATATGCTACTTTAGAAGATGCACAGAAAGTAAGGAATGAATTAGTTCGCACCGGTTGGAAACAGAATAAAGTTGATGAAATCTGTAAAAAATTAGGTGTTAAGAGGATTCCTAATAAAAGGAATAATCATATCTATGGAAGTGATGGAAAATGAATGATATTTCTAAAATAATGTTGATATGTGTCATAGGTATGGGTATATCTGTTATTTGTTCTTATTTAGTTGATTGGACTGTTAATAGGAATATGTTTAGTATGATTTCAATGTGGTTTATGTTTTTATATTTAGGATTGCTTGCAGGAAAGGAATTAAGAGAAAAAGAGAGATGAGACAAATGAAACTTGAAGATGCATGGAAAAAATTTTTGAAGAAAATAATTGAAACTGGAGAAGAACATGAAAAAGACGATGGTGATGTACTCGTAGAATCATTAATCAATCATTGTTTTATTGACAGTCCATTAAAACAATTCGGCGGTCAAAATATTACAAGTAAAATGTTTATTAGTATGATTCGTAAAGGGGTTTTTAATATAAATGGATATCCAATTAAGGACCTTGCACTTGCTGAATATGTGGAAAGTCTTGATGATCCATACATGATTGATGGAGGAGATTTCGTCTATACATACCCTCAGAGATTATGCTGTTATCATACTATTGACAGATTTGATGAAGAAATAGATGCAAACCAATTAGAAATCATGGAGTACCGGTTACTTGAACATGCTGGCAGTAATCGAGCTGTAGCAACATTATATAATTGTGGATTGGATGCAACAGAACAACACATCCCATGTTTGCAGGTTGTTCAAGCTACAATCAGGAATAATAAATTAATCTTGCATATCTTCTTCCGCAGCAACGACGCCTACTCCGCATTTCCTTCAAATATACTTTTTATTAGCTACGTCGGAATCAAACTGGTTGAAGCATTGAAAGAAGAGTATCCTACCCTTGAATTCTATGGAATCAACTACAATTCAAGCAGTCTCCATATTTATGAGGGAGACATGGAAGCAGCTAAAAAGGTGATAAAATGAAACTCAACCCAGATGATCTTCATATTCACCCGACCAAGCAGCATAAAGACTGTGACTGGTATGACCATAAGGAATATGAATGTACCAATTGGGGAGAATTCTGGGAGGATACTGAACCAGCTTTTGTTGAATGTTTTGCACCAATAGGCAGCATATTCAAAGAGGTGGAAAAATGAGTAATAATTATGATGTATTATTTGCAGTAATATTAAGAATACCTGACGAAAGAGGAAGTAAAATCTACAAAAACATTGATGAAATAACACAAAAATTAGGAGAATCCATCAAAACAAGTGAATATGAAAATTACGCAGTATATCCATTAGGAATGGAACTAGTTGAACCTGATAAAAAAATTCGCATTCTCAACCGTTTAAAATATGATGAAGATGCTTTTGAAGATGACGAGTTGATTGAAGATGAGGAGTCCGAGGCATAAAATTATTGATTCAAAATTCACTCCAGGTGTTGAAATCTACGATTCCCTACTTGATAAGGTTGTTGTGGAAATCAACACCAACAACAAACAAATAGACCGGAAAATTGCAGAAAAAGCAATGGAAATAATGGGGTATGCAATATGAACATGAAACTTACAAACAGGAAATTTGTTAAGGATGAAATTGAAGCTGGGCGGATCATTAATGGAGTAATATGTTATGCTTTGAGAATTGGAAATCGTGAAATCTTTGAAATATGTAAAATGGTTCCTGATTTAATAAGGATACATGATTCAGAAAGAAAAATGACCGAAAGACCAGAATATGGATGGGGACATTATGAAGTTATCGGAAACAAATAATGGAATGGCCTTTGCAGGTTTATTATGGGTACTCTATTTCGGAAGATTAAGTATTGGAGGAGAAGTTGACGATTATTATTATGCCGGAATAGGTAATGGTTTCTTTGAATCTGATATAAGAGTAACAATCCGAAAAGTACCCACAGAAGAAGAAAAACAACAATTAAGTGAAATGTTCAACTTGGACATTGATGAATTATTAAAAGATTTCCAAGTATTCCATGAAAACGAAGATACAACAATGGAGGAGAACTGGTATAATCAGATTCAAAATAGTAAGGAACGATACGAAAAAGACATTAAAAGATACGAAGAGAAAATACGAGAATTCTTTGGAAAAGAAGCAGATATGGTGGAATTTGATGTTGAGCGTAATATTGTTAAAGTACGTGGATATTATGAACATCCAATCTCTCCCAAATTAATAATGGAATTCTGTGACAAATTCGGTTATTACATGCCAAATTATGAGAAAGACTGGATTAATGATTCATTGTTCCGTTATATGCATTATAAATTTCATAAAAAAGGAAAATATGGTGATTTAAAATGAAAAAAGAGGATGATAAATGCAGATACTGTTACTATAACACAGTATTATCTTGTAGTGAAGACCCAAATGAATGTGAAGATTATGAGTATAATCATTTAGCAGAAAAATATGAAAACAAAAGATACCAAGTAAAATGGGAAGACGGGAATGACGTCAGGGTTCTTATGACTGATAAGTTAGATGATTTGCCGGACTGGTATTTTGAAAATGTTGAGGATGCAGAACAATTAGCAGACCACTTGAATAAAAAAGAAGAACTGATACAAGATATTGAGGATGATTATGTAGACAGCATATTAGATTTATTGGATAAAAATCTCAAGTTAAAATCCGAACAAGAGGGTTTACTAATGGGAGATACTTATATGGATAAAATTAATGTGTTGTTGGAGTTATTGGAAGATGTGGGTAAGGAACATTTGGTTGTTGAGTTCATGGACAAAATCCATGATACCAATCCTCACTTAATAATGAAAAAGGAGGATTCCTGATGAATAGTGAATTATGGCCAACTAAAGAAGAAGTATCTGAAATTCGTAAAAAATACCCTAAAGGCACAATTATAAAATTACTCAAAATGGATGATCCAACACCAGTTCCATCAGGAACATACGGAATTGTCAACCATATTGATGATGGCGGTCAAATCCATTGTGACTATTTAAATTACCGTAGCAGTTTAGCTATTGTTCCAAGTAAAGACAAATTCAGAAAAGTACCCGCAATCAGAATTATTTATCCTTGTGAATGTTGTCCTTCTTGTGTTTTAGATATGAATAGTCCTGAACCGTATATGTGTCATGTTGATGGTCATCATAGTGGAATAAAAGAAGGTTTAGCTGATAATTGTCCGGAAAAGAAAGAACCATATATTGTGGAGATGAGGGAAAATGAGATTAGGTGAATTTAGAACATTGTCTCGTGAGTTTGATAATAAGTTAAAAATAAGATTATCTTGCTATGATGAAGTTAAAGGAGTAACTACTCATGACCTTGAATTTGACATGAGCAATGATAATGAATTATATTTCAGAATAGTGGATGAGTGATTCAGAATGAGCAGTATAAGGAATAAATTAACTGTTAAAGATTTTATTGAAGTATTGAAAACATTTCCTCAAGATTGGGAAATCTGTATAGGGGATGGTAGTGATGAAGGAGGCTACCCTATCAAAGGAGTATTCCACAGTAGCGAAACAGATTATGAAATGCCACGTTACAGTTACGCATATGTTCAAATAGAACCATTTGACCCATTCTATGGTTTAGATTTGGAGGACATAATCTCTGAAGAAAGTGTTGAAATGTTTGGGGACAAAAACTGGTACAATACCGGTGAAGTGTATGGACGAAGATTTAAGAATGGGATCGTAAGTTTTCATTTAACTGATGAGGGTAAAATTGAAGTTCTTGGTTGTAGGGATTTTGATTGGAATGATATGAGTTTGGATGATATTGAAGAGTATACCTGTGATGTTTTAATTGGTGGTGGGTATCTGGAGGATTTGAATAATCTTGAAAATGCAATTGAAACTGTTCGGGATGAGTATAAGGATAATTCTGATGTGCAGGATGCTATTCAGAAGATAGTTGAATTGAAGAAGGAGTTGAGCTCATGACTGATAATAATGAAGCTATGTTTTACGGACAATCAACAGATGATTATCATTATGTGAATATTTTTAAACCCGATGGTGAATTCCTATTCATAGTTAATGTGGAGTCAGCGGATAAATTGTTAAAAGTTTTAAATGATTTGAATATTGGTAAAATAAATGCTGAGAATGTTTTAACTGATTTTATGAATGTTTTAAATGAACTTATAGGTTTTCTTCATAAAGATATTGGACTTTCAAAGTTGGATAATTTTGATGAAGTGATTCAGTTAATTCATGTTTCTAAAGACATGTTACAAAATATGAATATGGAGTTAAAAGAATGATAATGAGGATAATATTAGCATTATTTCTCATTGGTATTCTTATAGTAATGTGGAGGTATTATTGATGACTGATCTGTTTGTGAATTATCGTAGTGAAATTCAGAAGGAGAATCATCATTTTGCGTTTGCGGATACTCGTAAAGATGCAATAACTATTTGTGAAGAATTGAATAGGGTGTATGAAGAGAATAGGGTGTTGCGGTTGGAGAATAGTAGGTTGTCTCATGATTTGTTTTGGGCAAATAAAGAGGTAGAGGAGTTAAAAGAAGAAGTAGAATCACAAAATCTTAATATTTGGCGAATGCGTGAGAAAATTACTGATTGTAAGAACATATTAAACGATTGAAGAGGAGATAGAATGACTGAAACTTATACTCATACTATGAATTGGTATTGTATTAATATTGGTTGTCCAAAATGTCCTTTTCGACAAGGAAATCTCTGTACTTATGAAAAGGAGTTGAAAGAATGACTTGTAGATGGTGCAAGTATTTATTTTTCTGTTTGATTTTTAATGACGGATTTAAAAAAAAGAATTGTATATATGAAAAGGAGTTAGAAGAATGAATTTTAATAAAAGAGAAGCATTGAGCTGTACATTAATTATGGAAGATTTCAGATGCAGGTATACTGGGAAACATTGTACTGATGAAAAAGCAAAAACTTGCAAGGATTATAAATCTGATGAGGGATTATATGAATGTCCTCATTGTAATCGTAAAGGATTAAAATTAATGGATTATGGTAATGATAAGGTTTGGGAATGTGTAAGATGTGGAGCAGAATTATGGTACTGTGAAAGCATTGAAGAAATGAAACAAAGATGTAAGGAGTTAGAAGAATGAGTAAGTATATGATTACTGGGAGTTTCAAAGTAGTATTTGAAGATGATGATGAGGAAAATGCAGTTATGCAAACGATGGATAATTATCTTGAAGCAGTAAAAGATGATTGTGATGATTGGTTTAAATCTGTTGAATTTGAGTTTTTAGAGGTTAAGGAGTTAGAAAAATGACTGATAATGAATGTTTTTTTGTGAAAGGGAGAGAATGTCCAAAAGGAAATGATAAGTGTATTTATGTATGGAATACTCAATGCAGAATTAAAGAAAAGGAGTTAGAAGAATGACTATTAAAATTGACAAATACTATTTAGGGGAACACAAAGGGAATTATTATATCTTCGACAGAACCTTTGGAAATAAACTTGTAAGTCTTGAAAGTAGTAATCACTATTTTAATAAAAAATTAGGTGAAGCTATTTTAAAGGAATTGAATACTGGAAATTATGAGGAGTTAGAAGAATGACTAAACGATTTGATATTTATTTTGATTGTATTCACGATAAAAAAACTGATGAAAGATTACCAAAAAGCATATATCCATTAGTGGATAAATTAAATGAATTTGCAATAGAAATAGAACAATTAAATCATAATTTAAAATTATGTGAAGAAAATAATACTAATGAAGTATTAAATGATTTGAGAATTGAATTAACTTCAAGATTGAATGATTGTATTGAGGAGTTTAAACAATGACTGCGGAACGATTTAAAAGATACTTATTTGATGGAGGATTTTCATTTGGTGAGGAATATGTTCCTCCAAAATGGAGTATAAGTGATGAAAACACTAAGGGTAGCCCTTTTGGGTTTCTTGA
>Ga0256405_10006901_pt1 | contig 17648 bp, 11 predicted proteins | sample RumenRJG_02DNA_FD_189096 | JGI IMG/M metagenome (GOLD analysis project Ga0256405, IMG submission 189096) | Bovine rumen microbial communities from Lethbridge, Alberta, Canada - RJG_02 | ecosystem: Host-associated > Mammals > Digestive system > Stomach > Rumen | place: Canada: Alberta...
GTCTATCTGGTTTGCTCTGATTTACGAGTTCCATTACCCAATCGTAGATTGAAAACCGCTTGATCCGCATAATTACTGGGATTGTGGGTGATTTTCATCCACTATCACCCCCGAAGAGCCGATTTTTAAAGCGTTTTTTGATGACGCAACATTTACCGATGGCACGTATAATCTGCCCATAGAAGCCCGGTGGTCTACTATTATCAACACACCAGCCCCAGGCTTGAATGTTGCCCTCGATACTGCCTTGCATAGTATAGCTTCCAGCAGCCCGCAGCTAAAAGGGTGCTTTGTCGAAGGTACATTTACTACGCGAAATCTTGCGCCGAACGATATCAAAAAGCTCATTGACGAGGTCAACAAGATTAGCCATAAGGCCTTCGGGGAGGAAAAAGACCTGATCGGTCGCGTCTATGAGTACTTCCTCAAGGAGTTTGCAGTCAACGCAACCAAGGAGGAAGGCGAATACTATACGCCGCATGACGTGGTACAGATGATCGCCGCTATGATCGAGCCTTTTGACGGAACGCTGTATGACCCCTGCTGCGGCTCCGGCGGTATGTTCATCCAAAGTGCGGAGCTTGTGAAGGCAAAACGCGGCGACATTAGCCGGATCAATGTATACGGTCAGGAGAAAGAGCCCGCAACCTATCGTCTTGCAAAAATGAATCTCGCTCTGCGCGGAATCAGCCACAATCTCGGCGGCGAGGCGGATTCTTCCTTTACACACGATCTCCACAAGGGGCTGTACTTTAACTACATCATGGCCAATCCACCTTTCAATCTGAAAGGCTGGTATAACGACAATCTGAAAAGCGACTCCCGTTGGATCGATTACACGACGCCGCCGGAGAGCAACGCAAACTACGCCTGGATTCTGCACATTCTTTCTCACTTGAAGCCACTGGATGGCGTGGCGGGATTCCTGCTTGCCAACGGTGCACTAGGCGACAGCGATACACTGGCAATACGGCAGAAGCTGATCCAGAATGATAAGGTGGAGGCCATCATCATCCTGCCGCGGGAGCTGTTTATCACAACGGATATCAGCGTTACGCTCTGGATCCTGAACCAGAACAAAAAGGGCGGAAACTATCATGGCAGGACTCTACGCAACCGCGAGCATGAGATCCTGTTTATGGATCTGCGCACCTGGACAGAGAACCCGGTTAAGTACGAAAACAAAAAGAAAGTCCGCCTGATCACGGAGCAGATCGAGCGGGCAGCGGATATCTACCACACTTGGCAAGGTGAAGGCGTTGACGGGACAAAGTACGAAGTGCCGGAGCTCTACCGCAGTGTCGGCATGGAGGAGATCAAGCAGAACAGCTGGAGCCTGATCCCCAGCAAGTATATCGAGTTCATCGACCATGATTTGGAGATCTACTTCCCGGCGGAGATGCGCCGCATCCAGCAGGAAATGCGGGAGGTGCTGGCACAGGAGAAGGCGTCGCAAAAGATGCTGGAAGAGGCATTCAGGGGGATCGGTTATGGGATTGAATAATTGTACCCTTGGTGAGCATATCGAACTCCGTACAGTGACGAATGACGACCTCCTTTATGGTGTTGAAGATGTGCGCGGGGTCAATAATCTAAAGATGCTAATGCCGACAAAAGCAGATATCAACGGGCGCGATCTGAGCAAGTTTCAAATCGTGTACCCTGGCGAGTTCGTTTTCAATCACAGAACCTCAAGAAACGGAAGTAAATTCAGCATTGCTTACAATGACGGAGATCGTCCTGTGATTTGCACAGAAGACTACGTGCTGTTTCGGATTAAGGAGGGGTCCAAAAAAACAATTCTTGCCGAATGGCTATATATGTTTTTCAACCGTGCGGAGTTTGACCGTTATGTGATTACTAATTCATGGGGCAGTTCCACGGAGTTCTATAACTGGGAGGACATTTGTTCTGTAGAATTAAATCTCCCGCCCCTCCCCGTTCAGCAGAAATATGTGGATATCTACAAAGCCATGGTTGCCAACCAGCAAAGCTATGAGCGCGGGCTGGAGGATTTGAAGCTCGTCTGTGACGGCTATATCGAAGACCTGAGGCGCAGGATACCATGCGCGAAGATCGGGCCATTTATTAGACCATGCAATGAGCGAAACGATGACAACTCAATAGCTCTTTTTCAGGGAGTAAATGTTGATCATGTCTTTACCGACCCGAAACGCATTGCCGAAGATGCTGAAAATGGTAGTGTGGTTCGGACAGGACAGTTTGCGTTCAACAAGGTTATGAAAGCGCATAACACGAAGCTTCCTATAGCATTGCGCGAAGGTCCCGATTGCGTTGTATCAAGCTCATACCAGGTCTTTGAAATCGTGAACCAGAAAAGACTATTACCAAAATATCTTCTTCTTTGGATGAATCGAGCAGAAACGCAGAGATATGCAGGTTTTATCTCTTTTGGAACAACACGAGACATTTTTTCGTTTGAAGATCTTTGCGAAGTAGCAATCCCAATTCCTGATATAAAGATACAGAAAAGTATTGTTGAAGTCTTTGAAGTCTATCAAAAGAGGTTTTCAATCAACGAGCAGATGAAAACTCAAATCAAAGACATCTGCCCGATTCTGATTAAAGGATCGTTGGAGGACACTAAGTGAATAACATAACTGATATTACCAGACAGGACATCGAGGATATCATCAAAGACGGCTTTGTTGAGGCATTTGACGAGCCCGTTTATGATGGTGATACCGGTGAGTATATTGCAGAAAGAAGGGTCTATATGCCTTTTTGCGGACGGCTCGATGAAATTGCATTTTTCTCCAGACTGTATGATCTCAAATCATTGCCGTCCCATGATAGCCGGTACCGTGATGCATTAGGTGATATCAGTTGTCACTTGCGTTGGGGAGATTATGAGGAGGGGTGGTTCTTCCAGGATCGCAGGTTTAATCTGCTTCATGGAGACGGTGACGAACCGCTGCTCAGTTTTATCTGTGAGATGCTGCATCCTGCTGTTCGAATCGAAAAATCGCCATGGAAGTCTTATTTGAAGAAGTTCAATGAGCTTCTACGCGCCGACGGTTATGAACTGTATGCAGCTCAGCATATTTCCGGAAGAGACATTTATAAAGCGCGTGCATATACCCAGCGCGATGTCCCTATTTTGCCGGACAGCCTTTTCTCTGAAAGATATAAGGAATTAATCGCCTATGGCAATGGAGAAGCGGTAGATAATATAAGTGGAAGTGTTGGCTACGATGCAAAAAAGCATCTCTGCAAGGTGATGTTTGAATTTGCAGAGCCAATGAGGATACAAAGGAACCGTTACGATAGTTGGACTGAAAATAGCGACGCTTTGAAAGAGGCAGTCGCACAACATCTAAATGAGTTTATGGAGATTCCTGTTATCGACCTTACCGGAGCCTTGTTTTCTCCATGCCCAGTGGAGGAATTTCTTGCAAGTCACTTTACTCCTTTCATTTTTGATGTCATCGAATACCAGTTTGACGAATTATCAAACGGCGAGAAAGCCCCATTTCAGGCGGCAATCAACGATTCCTTGCGCAAGGACAATCTTTCGTTTCGCCTTTCGGACAGCGGCCTAATCGAACTTCAGGCCGATCATGAAGTTTTATCCCCTGAGATTATAGCGAATGTTGATCTTATTACCGAGCCTGGAGTCCATGATCTGCTGACAGAGGCAATTGAAAAACATATGCAGCCTACCTTCCAAGCACATCGCGATGCGGTTGAGAAGATATGGGATGCGCTCGAACGGCTCAAAACATATTACACAACTCTGGACAAAAAAACCTCCGCATCAAAAATAGTTACCGATATGGCGAGCGGAAATACAAACTTTATTGATATGTTCAATACTGAATTCGAAGCACTTACTAAGATAGGAAATAACTATCGTATCCGACACCATGAAACAAACAAAATAGATATTACTGACCCAAGACACTATGATTATTTCTTTAACCGCTGCCTATCTTTGATCGCTTTGGCAATACAGTATCTACAGTAGATAAATAGGTGAACAACGCACGGAGGATGAATGAAATGGCAAAGCTGCAAAACTACAACGGCCGCTATTGCGAGTCGGAATATGAAAACGCATTCCTCACCTATTTAGAGGCGGAGGACTGGCAGTATCTTGCCGGAAACAGCCTTGTGCGCGATTCAAAACGCGACGTGTTGTATGCCGACGATCTGGAGCAGTTTCTGAGCAAGACGAATCCGGATCTGCTTGCCGAAGAGGTGCGGCAGATCATGGATACTGTCCGCCTGGCCGGCGCTGAGAGCGACTTTGCTACGCTGCATAAGGTCTATGGCTGGATGGTGAACGGCATTCAGTTTACTCCGCAGAGCGGGATTGCCCGCATGGTGGCCTTGATCGACTATGACAATCCGGACAACAACATTTTCCGAGCTGTCAATCAGTTCACAGTTGAATATACGAATAATGGGCAAGTTGAGAACCGCCGCCCGGATATTCTGCTGTTTGTCAATGGGCTGCCGCTGTGCATCATCGAACTGAAAAACCCGGCAGATGCCAATGCGACGATCTATGACGCTTGGGAACAGATCAATACCCGTTATTGGCGTGATATTCCCCATTTGCTGCATTATTGCCCATTGGCCTGCATCTCTGATGGGGTAAAAACCCGCCTCGGTACTGTACGCACGCCGTATGAACACTTCTATGGCTGGCGTCGTGTGAACGACGGGGATAAGGTCTCGACGCTGCCTTTTGATGAAGTGCAGACCATGATCAAAGGTGTGTACAGCCCCACGCGCTTTCTCGAAATTTTCCGTGACTATATCTATTTCCAGGACAGCGAGTACGACAGCGATGAAGTGGAAATCGTCTGTAGATATCCGCAGTTTTTCGCCGCTCGGCTGCTTAAACGGAGCATTGTAAAATCTGTTATAGAAAAGAGCGGCAAAGGTGGCACATATTTTGGGGCTACTGGTTGCGGTAAGACGTATACAATGGCTTTTCTTGCCCGTCAGCTCGCTTTACGCTGCACAGATGTACCGGAAATAGGTTCCCCTACCATCGTAATGATAGTGGATCGTGAGGACCTCCAAAAGCAGGGTGCAAAGCTGTTTACCAAAAGTAAGGAGTTTTTGAACCTTGGGGAAGTTTGTGTGGTACAGAACAGGAGGAAACTGCGCGAAGAGCTCGGCGCTAGAGAAAGCGGCGGTTTCTATATTTGTACGATACAGAAGTTCTGTGACCGCGAAGATGATAAGATTGGACTCATCAACAGCCGCGCCAATATTATTTGTTTCTCGGATGAGGCGCACAGAACACAGCTTGAACACTCCAAAAAGATCCAATTCAGTAAAGACGCAGATGAAAACATGCGGGCTATGATCACCAAACCGTATGCTAAGGTATTGCGAGAGGCTTTTCCCCAGGCTACGTTTGTCGGCTTTACTGGAACGCCTATAGCAGAAACATATCAGACTTTCGGTGAAGAAATTGACCGATATTCTATGGATCAAGCTGTTGCTGACGGACAGACTGTGCCCATCAAGTATCATCCTCGTATTGCAAAGGTACTTCTGGATCAGGAAAAGGTTAAACAGATCGAAGCATATTATAAACAGTGCGCAGAAGACGGTGCAACAGAAGAGGATATTGAAGCCAGCAAGAAGGCTATGAGCTCGATGGAAATCATCCTGGGAGAGCCCTCTCGTTTGGCACGGCTTGCCGTGGATATTCATGATCATTATGTATCTTCCTGTGCGAATGATCCTGATCGTGTGCAAAAAGCTATGGTTGTGTGTTCCAGCAGGAAAATAGCCTATGATCTGTTGAAACAATTCCAGGCCAAGTATCCTGAATGGTTCGTCGAAAAGAAAACTGCAGATGGAATACCTGTAACAGCTGAAGATCTGAGTAAGCTGAAGCCCATGCCTTTTATTGCTATGGTAGCAAGTGTTGGCAGCAACGATCCCGCAGATATGTATAACTACCTCGGCGGGGTTAAAAATGACAAGCGATCTGATGATCTTGACGCCATGTTCAAGGAGGAAAAATCAAACTTCCATATTGTCATTGTCGTAGATATGTGGATCACCGGTTTTAGCGTTGATACCCTTACATACATGTACAATGATAAACCGCTGAAGAAACATATGCTTATTCAGACAATCAGTCGCGTGAACAGATTGTATGCAGGGAAAGACTATGGTCTGATTGTCGATTATATCGGTATTCGCGATAATATGCGCGAGGCTATGAAAATTTATGGCGGCGATAATTCAGTCGCACCAACTGCCGATGACGTTGAACAGGCTACCGGTGTGTTCCGAGAGGAATTGTCTATCCTAAAAGATCTGTTTGCTGGGTATGATCTTATGCCGTTCCTCGATCCAAACAGAGACCCTGCGGAACGATATATGTTATTGGCAAAAACCGCAGAATACGTGTTTATTTCTACTCAGGAACTTCAATCAGAGAGTGGCAGCGGCAAGAGTGTTCAAAAGGTCTCTTTTAAGACATATTTTCTGAAAACCGTCAAGAGAATGCGGGCAGCCTACGATATATGTCAGCCCTCCGGCGAATTGGGAGAAGATGAATCCGCACTTGCTCAATGCTTTATGGCAATCGCAGGTTTTGTAAGAAAAATGAGCGGAACCAGCGAAGTGGATACTGATACTATGAATCGCCGCGTGGCGAAAATGGTAGAAGAAGCATTAAAGTACAATAAGGTCGAAAGCGTTCTGGAAGACGGAGAACAGGAGGATATTTTTAGCCCGGAGTATTTTGAAAAACTGTCTGACGTGAAGATGCCTGCATCTAAGCTGGAACTGTTGGTCAAAATGCTGCGGAAGCAGATTAAGGAATACGGCAAAACAAATCAGATGGCAGCAAAGAGGTTCCAGGAAATGCTGGAAGAGACCATCAAGCAGTATCATGAACGGCGTAAACACCTTACCGCGGAGGAGGCTGGGGCTGCACAGGAGCAAACCTCAGAAGAGATCATCCGAAATGCCACAGAGCAGGCTCTGCGGATCCTCAAAGAAATGAATGCCGACAGAGAGAGTTTTCGTAAGGTTGGACTGACTTTTGAAGAAAAGGCGTTCTATGATATTTTGATGGCGTTGCGGGATCAGTATAACTTTGAATACGGTGAAGATAAGGTTGTTGGTGGTGTTACCGTCAATGATAAGTGTAAGTCGTTGGCAAAAAAGATAAAAGAAATCATAGATACAAAATCCTCATTTGCTGATTGGCTCAATAACCAAATCGTTCGAGATCAGCTAAAGTTTGATATAAAAGTTTGCTTGATCAAGAACGGATACCCGCCACAGTACAGTCCGGAAGTTTTCCGGAAGGTCATGGAGCAAGTTGAGAATTTTGAGGAGAACAGTGATTATGCATTTCACTCTTCTGAAACAACTGCCGGCGATACAATAACAGCAAAGTCTGCGGTCGTATACGATATCAGTCCAGCTCCGGCACTGATGGTTGCTGAAGAGACCACTGAATACGGAAAGGGAGAAGAATAGTAAAAGGAGATATTATCATGGCATACGGAAAAGCAATCGAATTGTTCCTTGTTAACGGTACTGCTTGAGAGTCTGATTACGGCAGAACTGTCAAACTGGAATGGGAAGGCGATTAAGATTCCGCGTACGGAAGTTCCTGCTTGTGACCGAGAAGATATAAAAGGTGTTGGCATCTATTTTCTGATTTGCCAGGAAGACGATGGGACCGACTCAGTTTATATCGGAGAAGCGGAGAATGTGCTGGATCGCCTGACGCAGCACCTTCGGGATTATCAATCCGGGAAAGAAAAGTATTATTGGAATACCGCCGTAATCTTTGTCGGAAGAGATTTGAACAAGGCTCTGATCCAATATCTAGAAAATCGTTTTGTCGAGATTGCAAAAGAATGTGGCCGGTACACTGTTCTTACAAAGAATACATACAAGAATACTGTCCTCAAAGAAGCGCAGATTGCAAGCATGGAGGAATTCATAGGCAACGTAAAAATCCTCATCAACACCTTGGGCTATAAAGTGCTTGTGCCTGTTCCGAAAGCAACCGATGAGACGATATATCTATTCTGCAAAGGGTCAGGAGCGTCTGCAAAAGGATTTGTCAGTACCGGAGGATTCACCGTTTTGGAAGGATCGACCGTGTCTGATCATACGGTTCCCTCGTTGGAGACAAAGGGAAAATCGTATTATAATCTTCGGAATGCTCTGATCAAAGATGGAACAATTTCTGATCGTGTATTCACCAGGGATTATGAATTAAAAGCGCCATCGGCGGCGTCTGCTGTGATTTTGGGGCATACATCCAACGGTAATGTGGATTGGAAAACCGCAGACGGGGTTAAGCTCAAAGATCTATAATTTGAAAATTATGAGCATCTGAAATCTGCAAAAATCATTTTTTGCATTTGTATGAAGCGTCAAAAGACGCGTGGCTCGCACTTGTGCGATCATAAGGGTTTGGGATTATCCCAACAAGCCAGAATTGGCGAAAGTGGTTCCAATCTGGATCGGAACACTGCTCGCCAAGTTCTGAAAGCATAGCCGGACTTGGCGCAGAAATGTGTAGACTCTTACGAGTCTACCCTGCTTGCCAAGTACAACATGGACGGCAATGCACTGCTTGCCAAATAGTGAAGTGCTGAAAACGTACTGTTTGCCAGATTAATACAACTCAAGTTCAAACCTTTTTATCAAAGCTTGGAGGAATTGCTATATAAAGCAGGACTAAAAAGCTGAAAAAGCTATTATATCATGCGATAATGGAATAATGATTGATGGGGAAAATCCATCAAAGGAAGGGAGAATATACTTTATGCCGTCATTGTTATCTAAACTTAGCGGGGTATCAAAGTCTCTGCCAATTGAACCAAGAGAGATATTTATGTCACTTCCTCAGAAGAATAAACGGTACGAATATCCGAGAGACGTTCAAACAGAGGTCTGGAGGAAGTGGTTCTCCGAGCGCGATAAAAAGAACAATATTATTAAGATGAATACCGGTAGCGGGAAAACTGTGGTCGGCTTGATGATACTGCAGAGTTGCCTCAATGAAGGAAAAGGTCCTGCTGTATATGTTGTACCGGATAATTATTTGGTAGATCAAGTATGCAAAACAGCGCAAGACTTAGGTATTGCCGCTACAACCGAAAGAGACAATTATCAATACACTGAAAACCGAGCTATTCTAGTAACAAACATTCATGCTCTGATTAACGGACGTAGCGTTTTCGGCATGCGTAGTGAGGGAAACTATCCTATCGGTAGTATTGTAATAGATGATGTTCACTCATGCCTTGATACAATTACATCTCAATACTCGATGAAGATTCCCTCCAATCATAAGCTTTATAACCGGATAATCGGTCTGTTCGATTCCCAATGGAAAAGCTATAACCACAAATCATATACTGATATCGTTGAAAATTCTGATCCAACCAAGATTGAAATAATACCTTTCTGGATGTGGCAGGAAAAACAGGCTGAACTGTATTCAATTCTCTCACAATACAATAACCAAGACGAAGATAATAAGTGTGTATATTTTAACTTGCCACTAATTCAAGATATATTATCAACCTGCGATTGCTTTGTTTCTTCGAGAGGAATAGAGATAATACCCGAAGGCGTTTCCATTTCAAAGATTCAGAGCTTTGAAAATGCCCAGCGTAGGATTTTTATGAGCGCTACTTTATCTGACGATAGCATATTTGTTTCTACGATAGGTTTGGATGAAAACGAAGTTCGTAGTATCATTACTCCTGATAATGCGAATGACATTGGAGATCGCCTTATTCTTTTCCCTAGGCATCTAAACAGTAAAATTTCTGACGAACAGATTAGAGAAGCGGTTCTTTCACTGGCAAATAATAATAATATTGTTGTAATCGTTCCTTCTTTCGAAAGAGCAAGATTCTGGGATGCTACTGGTAATAGAGTTGTCAGTAAAGAAAATATCGAAAAAGCCGTAACAAAACTAAAACAAGGCCATATTGGGCTTGTTGTACTTGTGAACAGATATGATGGAATTGACTTGCCGGACGACGCCTGTCGAATCCTAGTAATCGACGGACTGCCTCCATTGAAAAATGAAAAAGATAAATATATGCAAAGCATAGATCCCAACAGCAAAATACTGCTGAGGGAGCAAATTCAACGCATAGAACAAGGAATGGGGCGTGGAGTTAGATCAAATGGTGACTATTGCTGTGTTGTTTTAATGGGAGACAGCTTATCTAACGTATTACTGCATAACAATGGAACATCCTTTTTCAGCTCCGCAACAAAAGCGCAGTATGATTTGTCGAAGGATTTATGGAATTTGCTTTTACAGGATACTCCAGCACCAACAATAACAGAAGTCTTTGACTTAGCTTCGTTTTCACTTAATCGCGAAATCGAATGGATAAAAAACAGTAAAGAAAGGTTATCCACCATTCGATATGCTTCAAGCATGGTTTTAGACAGGAAGACGGTTGCTTTGCGAAAAGCATTTGACTATTCAGACCAATTACAATGGCAGAAAGCCATTTCTGAAATTGACAATGCAATTAACGTCGAGGAACAGAGAACCACAAAAGCATATCTGCTTCAAATAAAAGCTAAATACACAAATATGATTGACCGTTCGAAAGCTCAGCAGATTTTACTTTCGGGAAGGTCACTAAGCAAAGCCATTCTTGCGCCAATAGACGGAATAGTATATGACAAATTGATAAATAACACTCCACAAGCAAAAGGGATTTGTGTGTTTATACAAAACGAAAATATATCTCAAAACAACTTTGTGATATACGCAAATACCCTAACTGACTCGTTGGTATTCTCTCAAAACACAGAAGCCTTTGAACAAGCGTTGATGAAGCTAGGCGAAATGCTAGGCTTTTGCTCTACCAGGCCTGATAAAGAAACAAATGGTGAGGGACCGGATAATCTATGGGCAATCGGAGATAATACATATTTTGTTATCGAATGTAAAAGTGGCGCTACCGCAACAACGATTTCAAAGGAGTACTGTAATCAGCTTGGTGGATCAATGCGATGGTTTGAAAAAGGATATCCTTCTTCTTCTGGAATTCCCATCATGGTGCATCCGTCTCTTATGACTGATCGGCAAGCAACCGCCGTATCAAATATGAGAGTAATAAATAAAAGCAAGTTAGAAGAATTGAAAAAGGCGATTGGCGAGTTTGTTGTTGCACTTGCTCAAAAAGACAACTGGCTCTATCCCACCCCAATAGAGTCCTTGCTAGCACATTACAAGCTTAGAGGAAGGGATATTGTAGATCATTACACCTTGCCGTATAAATGTGAATGAAGCTATGGTATCAAAACAGCAAGGTATGCTCCGTAGTTCTCAAAGATAATAGAATTCAGTAAGCGTAATGCGTGTTATGATCAAAAGCAGTAACATGACAGAACTTTCAGTAGAAAACGTATTTCTGTTGACAATGTTTTGACAACACCCGGTCAGATAGCCCTTGCTTTTAGACTAATCAGAACATCTGAAATACTGTAGTCAACAAAGATAACCAAATATGCTTAGTAAAACTCTTTCTGGAGTCGAGTACGAATGAGCAACGGACAGAGCCAACCGGAAAATGCAGCCTTGCACACGAAGTGTGTGAGGCTGTATTTTTGTGAGACAGTGCGACAGGCAGCCTTCGAGCGCCAAAAGACGCAGGTATGGGCAAGCCGCTGGTGTCCCGGGACAGACAAAAACAGACCATAATGCTGTGAAGCAATGAGCGATTCTGTAAAAAACAGAGTCGTTATTTTTGACGATCAACCTAAAGTTTACAAAAGATGAACTTTATCCGCTTGAGTTCTCCCCCTGAGAGCGTTGTATAATGAACGTGCCAATTGGATCCATGGACCACAAAGATCATGAAGTAAAAAGCAGTGTAGGAAGGAGCCTTATTATCATGAGCATACAGATGATTCTGACAGCGCTGACGATTGCTATAGTCACCTTCATGTTTTTCAGTCCGAGATTTCCGAATGCCGTCACCGCGACGATCGGCGCAATTGCCGTTTCACTGATCGGTGTTGTTCCCTTTAAATCCGTCTTTAACAGTTATGCCGGGACATCGATTGTGCTGATGTGCGGCATGATGGTTGTGGGCGGAGGTATGTTCCATACCGGTTTCGCGGGCTGGCTGGGAAATATGATCGTTAAGAAGACGGGAAAAAATGAAAGAGGACTTCAGATTGCGGCGATCCTTGGCGCAGCAGTACTTTCCACCTTTTGTAACGGGAACGCGGCGGTCATGATCCTTTACCCGATCTTCTCCTCTGTCTGCCTTGCAGCACATGTGTCCATGAGCCGCATCATGCTTCCAATGTTCATCGGGATCAATTACGGAACCTTCATGTCTCTGGCAGGTTCCGGTATGGCACCGGCGACCTCCTCTATTCTGATGGATGCAGGCTATGAAGGCTGGTCGTTCTTTGCCCCCACCACGGTTGGACTCCCCCGTGCCATCATTTCCTTCGTTCTCATGCTTCTCTTTATGAATAAGATACTTCCTGATACTTTTGTCCTTCCGGATGTCGCGGAAGCGGCCAAAGCGAAAGACCTTCCGGAAAAATTAACCGGAAAGATGATCGTTTCCGGTGTTATCATGGTCGCCAGTGTGGTAGGTATGGTTATTAACAGCCCGGTCTGCCCGATGCATATATGCGCAGCGATCGGTGCCGTTGCATCTGTTCTTACCGGCTGCCTTTCCCAGAAGCAGATGTTTGCCAGCATTGACTGGGGGGCTGTCTTCATGATCGGCGGCATGACCGCAGTTGCGAGCGGCGTTGCTGCAAGCGGCCTGGGCGATGTGATCGCGAACGGTGTTTTCGCTCTGGGCGGCGGCAAAGCATCAAAATTTACGATTATGATGATCCTGCTCCTTACCACCGGCCTGATCACACAGTTCATGTCCAACAACTCTGCGGCGACGCTGATGGCCCCGATTGGTATCGCTGTTGCGGAAAGCATGGGAACCGACCCACATGCGTTTGTCATGGCCTGCCTTTTCGGCAGCGGTGTCGCCGCGCTTACCCCGATGGCTACGCCGGTTCTGGCCTTCATCATGGAAGGCGGAAAATATTCCGCAAAGGATCTTTTCAAAATGGGCCTTCTCTCGCTGATTTCCGGCATTATCGCGTCCGCCATCTTTATTCCTCTTTTCTGGAAATGAATTCGGTTCCGGCTCCTGCTGTCACGCAGGAGCCGGAAACAGTAAGACCGCTGCCACGGATCTGTTTTGGAGGCTGTATTATGGAAATCGGATTGATCGTTCTGACCCAGACTTTGACGATGTTTCTCCTGATGGCGCTTGGGATTGCTCTTTACCGTGCAAAGGTCATCACTGATACCGGAAGCGCGGAGCTCAGTAAACTGTTAATCACAGTGATTATCCCTGCAGCGATTCTAAAATCCTACGCGGTGAAATACACTGCGGAGAAGGGAGCCGGCCTTGTATACTCGTCTCTGTATACCGCTGTTTCCCTGCTTTTGGCGATGGCGATCTGTCATTTCTTCTACGGGAGCAGAAGGAGAATCGATAATTTTGGCGTTTCCTTCTCCAATGCGGGCTTTGTGGGAATCCCGCTGGTCTCAGCGGTCCTCGGAGAGGAAAATATCTTTTTCGTTGCGATTTATGTAGCGCTGCTCAATTTCCTTCAGCAGACTTACGGTGTCATGGTGATGACAGGGGAGCGCAGGGCAGAGGCAGGAAAAATAGCGAAAAATCCCGTGCTGCTCTCTCTCCTTGCGGGCATTGCCGTCTTCTATCTTCAGATCCCGGTACCGAAGATCCTGACATCCTGCATTTCCTTCGTAGCAGGCCTGAACACCCCGGTCGCGATGATTGTTCTGGGCGTGTTCCTTGCACAGACCAGTTTTCTGGAAATCATCACGGATCGGAATGTCATGACCGCATCGTTTTACCGGTTGATCCTGATCCCTGCCGTCACACTTCTTGTGCTCATCATTCTGCCCGGACCGGGCACGATTAAGCTTGTAGTCCTCATAGCTGCGGCCACTCCGATTGGCTCCAATGTCGCTGTTTTCGCACGTCTGTACGGGCAGGACTATACCTATGCTGTAAAAACAGTCTGTGCAAGCACGTTATATTCGATCATTACGCTTCCGCTGATTGTCGCTGCAGCTTCACATTTATTTCATTGATAGAGAGAACATATTGCCATTCTGAAATCATGGAGGTGCTCAGACGATGGAAAAATATATCACCTGTTCCGCACCCTGCGGTACTGTCCGGGGGATCGAAGATGAGGCCGGGATTGCGGCGTTTCTGGGAATTCCCTATGGAAAAGCGGAGCGTTTCTGTCCACCGGAACCGGTGGCATGGGAGGGAACACTGGATTGCTTCGCGTATGGTAGCAAGCCGCTCCAGCCGAATTTCAAGGGCGTCCGGCCGGCTGGCACAGAATTTCAGCTTGAAGGCGGCCCGGACTGCCTGAACCTGAATGTCTGGAGCGCGGGCGTTTCAGCTGAAGATAAGCTCCCTGTGGTCGTCTATGTCTTTGGAGGCGCTTACCAGAAAGGAAGCAATTCCCAGACCGTCCGTGCGGGAGACCGGTTTATGGGGCAGGAGCAGATGGTTTTCGTTTCTGTCAATTACCGGGTGGGTGTTTTCGGCTTTCTGCAGCTTTCCGACGATGCGCATCAGACTTCTGGCAACAACGGCGCACTGGATCTCCTCCTGGCGCTCCGCTGGGTCAGGGAAAATATTTCCGCATTCGGAGGAGATCCGGATCAGGTTACGGTTCTGGGAATCTCCGCAGGAGCGAAGATGACCGCTTCCCTGCTCACACATCCGGATTTTGGAAAGTACTGCAGCCGGATATTTCTGGAAAGCGGCGCCATGCAGTCCTTTCGGACAGTGGAGACCGCGCGGAAGGTCACTGAAAAATTCATGCGGATCCTCGGGAGAGAGGATGAACAGGAGCTCTTCGCGCTATCGGATGAAATATTGGCACGCGCACAGTCGCAGCTTTGCGACGCACCTGGAACCACCTGTTTCTTTGGTCCGGTGCTCGATGAAAAAGTCTTCCATTCGGATTGGATGGAACGCTGGGAGCGGGGGGAAGGCTGGAGAGGTAATGCAGTTCTCGGCAGCAACAAAACGGAGCTGTATAATACTGTAAACGCAGAGAATTTTATGGAAATAAAGGATCAGCTCCTTAAGAACCTGTTCGGAGACAATGCGCCGGCGGGGGAGCAGGCATTCGGTGCCTGCCGCTTCGAGGCCCGGACGGACCGGGAAGCCTGGCTCAGGGCACTCTCTGACTTTATGTACAGGTTCTATACCGATCGCCTGACAGAAGCGCTGGAAAAGGCGGGCTGCAGGGTCTGGAATTATTCTTTTGAGTTCGGAATGGCTTGCCATGGGATGGGATTCGGATTTATCATGGGCCAGCAGCATGAGGCAAGATTTCACATTCCTCCGGAGGAGGAGCTGATTGCGGACAATATCTCAGATGCCATGCGGCGCGCTGCACATCACTTTATCCTTACGGGAGAACCGGCAGACAGCTCGGCATGGCGCTGCTACCATGGAGGGAATAAAATGATTTTTGACCGGGTGATCCGGATGGAATATCGACCGGAAGATACGCTGATCGGATTCCCGGTACGCAATTTCAGCCTTTCGTAATACCCGGGACAATTAGATGCATAATGCCGGAAGGTCCTCCTCTGGAGGGCTTCCGGCATTATGCTATACTTATCCTTGTGGAAGCAACCTCGGGAAAGGAGATATTCTGGTATGTACCTGAGAGATTATGAATATGTAATAGAACTGGCAAAGAGCGGAAGCATCCTGAAGGCTGCTCAGAAACTGAGCATTTCCAGGTCTGCCCTGAGCAAGCATATCCTGAAAATAGAGGAGGAGGTGGGGATGCCTCTATTTGAGCGGGGCGGAAAGACATTTACCTTGACCTATGCCGGAGAGCGCTATCTCAGCTGGGCTGTACGAATTCAGGAACTGAACCAGCAGCTGGATAAGGAAATGCGGGATATCCAGCACGAACAGTCCGGCCGGATCCGGCTGGGCTGCCCCAAGAGCAGGGCCCCGTTTATTATCAATTCAATTCTTCCGGAATTTCGAAAAAAGTATCCAAAGTTGTCCATTATGCTGCGGGAAAATTCGACCAGGATCATAGAGCGGATGATGATGAACAATGAACTTGATCTTGTTTTGGCCCAGTCAGACATGAAACGTCCGGAATTTGAATATATTCCTCTTACAAAAGAAGAGCAGGTTCTGGTGGTTCCCAGGGAACATCCGCTTGCTGACTGCGGTGTAAGAAAGCCGGGATTCAAATATCCCTGGATTGATCTCCGGCGGTTCCGGGATGATGGTTTTGTCGTCTGCTATCCGGATCAGGCTATGCGCCAGATCACAGAAGAGGAATTCCGGAAGCATGGGATTCCTCTCCGGATTTCCCTGCAGCTCAGGGATATCGATTCCTGTATTCTTGCAGCGGCGCGCGGTCTTGGGAATACGGTGCTGTCATCTGACAACCTGATCAGAGAGGAATCGCTCCGCTCCAGCGTCCGGATATTTTCTTTTGGCGACGTGCCGGTGGAAAGAATGCTGGTTTTGGAGTACCGCAGCGCCTCCTACATCGACTCTTCCGAAAAGGACCTGATTGCGCTTTTCCGCGAAAAGTGCGGATGATCCCGAAGTGCAGCCACATGCTTCCGGCCGCGTCCATCTTTGACCACTATCTTTGAGTACCATGAAAATTCGAGAGAGTGAAATTATACTTATATCCAGGTGCATATTCCGGCAAAACAGCATATCCGCACTGAAAAAGAAGACTATTACATTGATCTCGTGTTTTATAACTACATACTGAAATGCTTCGTTCTCTTCGACCTCAAGACGGATAAGATCACGCATAAAGATGTAGGCCAAATGGATATGTATGTCCGCATGTATGACGAAATGAAACGGGGAGAAGGTGATAATCCTACCCTTGGTGTAGTATTATGCGCTGATACAGATGATGACATTGCCAGGTATTCTGTTATGCACGGAGGCGAGCAGCTGTTTGCGGTAAAATACAAATTGTATCTGCCGAGCGAGGCAGAATTGAGAGAAGAAATTGAAACGCAGAAGATGCTCTTTTACCTACAGCAGCAGGAACGGAACGAACAATTGGATGAAGAAATATAGAGCGTCCTTGAAAAATACTTCTGAGCCGAACCGTCTAAGTCAGATAGATAAGAAGATGGATCTCCGGGGATTGATGAAGTATGCGAAGAATAAAGGCGTAAAGGTCGCTGAACTTTACCCACAGGAGAAAGCTGCATTTGTCAAGTGATAACAAAACGCTGATAACATTTTGATAACATTAATTCAGATAGCCCATAGATGCAGGATAATTGAACGCAAATGGAATCAATAGGAATCAAATGCCCTTAGCAAAAATATTTAGAACCACTTTTGACTTAGCGAGCTGGAATAAACTCATTATAAGCTGTTTCTTCCGCCGATGGAAATGCGCCTGCTGTCGAAACGGAGCAGAATCTGAAAAAGTGTGACCGGAAAAAGTGTGACTGGAAAACGGCATTGTCAGTTTTCCGGTCACACTTTTTTTGTCTGCGGGGTTTGCTATGCTTGAATGTGGAAGTCAATGACTCAGGA
>Ga0256405_10006903_pt1 | contig 17643 bp, 12 predicted proteins | sample RumenRJG_02DNA_FD_189096 | JGI IMG/M metagenome (GOLD analysis project Ga0256405, IMG submission 189096) | Bovine rumen microbial communities from Lethbridge, Alberta, Canada - RJG_02 | ecosystem: Host-associated > Mammals > Digestive system > Stomach > Rumen | place: Canada: Alberta...
TAGAGTAATGGTTACTTTTAGTTGCTCTTTACATAGAGTAGTAAAAATAATTGATTACGTGACATTACGTGCTATTCAAAATAACTTATTGATTTTTCTAGTTTGGAATATTTCTGCCCCTGCCACTAATCTTAAGTTCTCAAAATCTCCCAATCAATTTTGAAAGTCAATGCAAGATCTTGTAAGATCGTTGTATCTTTTCGTGTGCCTTAAAACTAAAGATAGATTATGGTTTTTAAATCAAAAGTTGTGACTTGGGAATTAAAGCAAGGTGTGGTTCCTTTATTTGCTAAAGCAAATGAGCAAACATCTCAAGTTCAAGTACAACCTTCTAATCAAGTAAGCCCTGTTGTAAATAATCAAAACAATCAAGAAGTTGCAACTCAAGTTGTAGCTACATCTGAAAATAAGGTTGCACCAATACCTCCTGTAGCAACTGTAAATATTGCAGAAGTATCGCGCGCTGAGCCTATAAAAGAAGATATTCCTCTATACAATCAAGTAACACAAAATCAAGAAACAGTTACACCTATTTCTAACAATTCTGATCCTTTATTACAAGAAAAGCCACAAGACATAACAGAAGAGCCTGCCTCTCAAGATAATCTACAGCCTGATGTAACAACTCTTGCTAAAGTAGAGCTTAAAGCTAATTTGCAAGAGAAGTCTCAAGAAGAAAGCCCTAAAGTAGTACCTCAAGTACAGCCACAGCATATTGATGAGCACAAGTTTGTACCAAGTGCGCAAAATGCCGTAGTTGATGGTATTGAGGTCAACACTCAAGCTGTAGCTCCAACTGGTCCTAAGTGGATGTCGCTTCCTTATAAATTAAGAAAGTTAAGAGCTGATGTCTTTATCAATAAGAAATCTGATGTTGATTATCTAGAGGGCTTAGTAAACTTTCTTGTCTCAAAGGGACTTGATGTTAAAGACTATGATGACAGCGTGCATTATCTACCATCAGATGTTTTACTTTTAGATAAAACTGATTTAGTAACTCAAGGTACAGTGTATATTCTACAAGCTGGTAAAAAAGCAATTTGGCAAGATTTAAAACAAGAATTTGGAGATAGGCTTAAATAAGATGGCACAAAGCTTTACTACAAGAGTAGTCACTACCTCTGAATTTAACTTGATCCCTTCAATGATCAAAGTTGAAATTCGCTGCCATAAAGATCCATGGCCAGAGGATGCAATTAAAGAGTGCTTTGCTGACAGCTATTTAATTGTCGGATTGTTTGATAAAAACACCCAAGGTGATGAGGTGCATGAGAAACTGATAGGTTTTTCTGTCATCTATAACACCAAATTTACAACAGATATTTTAACTATTGGCGTGGATCCTGATTATCAAGGTAAAAAGCTAGGTACTAAGCTTTTAAAAGACACCTTATTAGAGGCAATTAAGATTGGCGTTGAAGAATGTTATCTTGAGGTAAGGGTAAGTAATATTATTGCTATCAATTTATATGAAAAGTTTGGCTTTGAAAAAGTAGGATTACGTAAAGAATACTACTCTCCACTTCATCTTGGGGAGAAAGGCGAAGACGCTCACACCATGTCTTTAATTAACTTCGATGAAAAGATGCTAAATGCCATTAACTAGTCTTACAAGAGGCGATTTAATTTCTTTAAATTTAACTATTTTGTAAATTCTAGATACACTCCACAAATTTAAACCTTCCTTGAAAAAAGTCCTTTTTTATCTAGAAATTCAAAAAAATCTAGATAATTTAAACGGTTACATAAAATTCATTGCACTAAATCAATGCAATGCGTTTAATAAAACTTATACCTAGAAAATTTAATAATCCTTTATAAATCAATAACATATCAGTATATTATACGAAAAATACCTTGTTAAGGCTCATTTTTTACTATTTTGTCATATGCAATTCAAATAAGAACCTATAATATGAAAGATACTAAGACAGAAGTCTTTGATTTTCTGAGGGAGTAGATCCTTTTCTCAAGGCTCAAGCCTTAGCAGGGGAATTGAAACTATACTAAATTCTAAGGTCGCATTGTGCGACTACTACAAACAAGGAAATGCAATGTTAATAGGTATTCCTAAAGAGAGCTTGAAAGGTGAAACAAGAGTTGCTGCAACTCCTGATACCGTTGCTAAGCTTTTAAAATTAGGCTTTGACGTAGCTGTTCAAAGCGGTGCTGGTGCGCTAGCAAGTTTTGACGATGCTTCTTACGAGGCAGCTGGCGCTAAGGTTGTAAATGAGAAGGAAGCTTGGAAAGCTGATATCATTTTCAAACTAAATGCTCCAACTGACGCTGAGATCGAATTAACTCATGAAGGCCAGACTCTTGTAAGTTTCATTCGTCCTGCTCAAAACCAAGAGTTAGTTGATAAGCTAAATGCTAAGAAAGTTACTTGCATGGCTATGGACATGGTGCCACGTATTTCACGTGCTCAGTCTCTAGATGCTTTATCATCAACTGCTAATATTTCTGGTTACCGTGCTGTAATTGAAGCTGCTCACGCATTTGGTCGCTTCTTTACAGGTCAGGTAACTGCTGCAGGTAAAGTACCTCCAGCTAAGGTTATGGTTATCGGTGCTGGTGTTGCAGGTCTTGCTGCAATTGGTACCGCTCACTCACTAGGCGCTATTGTTCGTGCATTTGATACTCGTTTAGAAGTAGCAGATCAGATTAAGTCAATGGGCGGTGAGTTCTTACGCTTAGACTTCAAGAATGAAGAAGGTGGCTCATCAGACGGTTACGCTAAGGTAATGTCAGACGAGTTCATCAAAGCTGAGATGGAGTTATTTGCTAAGCAGTGTAAAGAAGTTGATATTATCATTACCACTGCTGCAATTCCTGGCAAGAACGCACCTCGCCTAATTACTAAGGAAATGGTTGCATCAATGAAGGCTGGCTCTGTTATCGTTGATCTAGCAGCTGCAACTGGCGGTAACTGTGAAGGCACCGTAGCAGGTGAGGTTATCACCACTGAAAACGGCGTAAAGATGATTGGTTATACTGATCTAGCAGCTCGTCTTCCTGCTCAATCTTCACAGCTATACTCAACTAACTTAGTAAATCTAGCTAAACTTCTTTGCAAGAACAAAGATGGCAACATCAATGTTGACTTTGAAGATGTTGTATTACGCAACATGACTGTTACTAAGGATGGTGAGGTTACTTTCCCACCTCCAAAGATTTCAGTATCAGCAGCTCCTCAGCAGAAGAAAGCAGAAGCTCCTGCAAAGGTAGAGCCAAAGAAGGCAAATCCTGCTATCAAGATTGGCGCTTTAGTAGGTCTTGTTGTTCTATTCATGCTAATGGGCGCATACGCTCCAGAGAAGTTCTTACCTCACTTCACCGTATTCGTATTAGCTTGCGTAGTTGGTTACTATGTAGTTTGGAACGTATCTCATTCACTACACACTCCATTGATGTCAGTTACTAACGCTATCTCTGGTATCGTGATTGTAGGTGCAATGCTTCAGATCACCAATTCAATTGTAATTGGTATTTTAGCTTTCATCGGTGTGTTACTAGTATCTATCAATATCTTTGGTGGTTTCGCGGTAACTCGTCGTATGCTTGCAATGTTCCGTAAGCAGCAGTAGTAGGTTTTAAGGAGAATATATAAATGTTAGGTTTAACCCATATGGCCTACATCCTTGCAGCGCTATTATTCATTATGGCTCTTGCAGGATTATCTAAGCAGGAAACTGCAAAGCAAGGCTGCTTATCAGGTATGGTAGGTATGGCAATTGCTTTAATTGCTACCTTTGCTCACGTTACTGCAGTAGGCTTTGCAGCAATTATTGTTGCAATGCTAATCGGTGCTGTAATTGGTATCTACGTTGCTCGTAAGGTACAAATGACTCAGATGCCTGAGTTAATTGCTTGCTTACACAGCTTCGTAGGTTTAGCTGCTGTACTAGTTGGCTTTAATAGCTTCATTCACTTAGGTATTACCCCTGAGGCTGTTTGCCAAGTAGCAAAAGATGCAACCCCTGAAGAGGCTTTAAATACCTTAGCAGCATGTAAAGATGCTGTAGTTGATGCTGTAAAGAATGCTCCAACTAATGCAGAATTCAACACTGAATTAGTTGAGATCTTCTTAGGTATATTCATCGGTGCTGTAACCTTCACAGGTTCTATCGTTGCATACGGTAAGTTAAACGGTACCTATAAGTTACGAATCTTTAAGTCAGCTCCTTTAACCTTACCATTTGGTAATGCTCTAAACTTAGCAGCTTTAGTAGTTTCATTTGTACTAATGATTTGGTTCGTAGGTGCAGGTGATGTTACTAAGCTCTCAGCACCAGCTATCCCATTGATTGTAATGACAATTATTGCATTAGTATTTGGTGTTCACTTAGTAGCAGCTATTGGCGGCGCAGATATGCCTGTAGTGATCTCGATGCTAAACTCATACTCTGGTTGGGCTGCTGCTGCATCTGGCTTCATGTTAGAAAACGATCTTCTAATTGTGACCGGTGCTTTAGTAGGTTCATCTGGTGCTATTCTTTCTTACATTATGTGTAAGGCAATGAATCGTTCATTTATCTCTGTTATCGCTGGTGGCTTTGGTAATGCTCCTGCTAAGAAGCAAGATGCTGAAGAGATGGGCGAGTATCATGAGTTAAAGGCTCCAGAAGTTGCAGAACTATTAAAGAACTCTAGCTCTGTTATCATCACCCCAGGCTATGGTATGGCTGTGTCTCAAGCACAGGCAGCTGTTGCTTCAATGACTGAGAAGTTAAAGGCTCGTGGTGTTGAAGTTCGCTTTGCAATTCACCCTGTAGCAGGTCGTCTACCAGGTCATATGAATGTTCTATTAGCTGAGGCTAAGGTTCCATATGATATCGTATTCGAGATGGATGAGATCAATGATGATTTCGAGAACACCGATACCGTTCTAGTTATCGGTGCTAACGATACTGTAAACCCTGCAGCATCTGAAGATCCTTCATCACCAATTGCAGGTATGCCTGTTCTTGAAGTTTGGAAGGCTAAGAATGTAGTTGTATTCAAGCGTTCAATGAACGTTGGCTACGCCGGTGTGCAGAATCCTTTATTCTTTAAGGAAAATACCTCAATGTGCTTTGGCGATGCTAAGAAGACAGTTGAAGACATCGTTGCTAACTTATAGTTTTTAGCAAATCTGTAAATAAAAGGCTTCAGTCAAAACTGAGGCCTTTTTTAATGATATTTTATTTGATAAAATGTTATCGAAACGATCACTGGCATGTCGTTGTAGCTTCCTTTGTTTTCCTGACAAAGCTATTACGTAAAGCTGTGTGATCTTTCAAATCCTTTCTCTTGTATTTTCTTCTTTAAAAGAATCATATACATTACCCAATAAATCAACGTTTAGTTTCTTAATATAGTCAACTTGCATATAGGCCACACGTTGCTCAAGGAGTTCATTCCTGTCATGAGATTTGATTAAGATACTGCATCTGTGTCTATCAAATTCAGCGTAGTATCCCCTAATTATTTTTCCTTTTGTACTAATTTCTAAAAAGTCATTTTTATAAACAGAAAAACAGAATTTGTAAGAGGCATCTAAAGTTAGCCAATCGCATTCTCTCTTACCTTTCACTGCAATTTTATTTGGTAACTCTTGTTGCCATGAATAGACTGGTATTGCGTAGTACTTTTCATTTTTCTTAAAAAAGTCTACACGGTGCAATTCTCCGTTAATTGCAATACCTCCTCTTACTGGTATTCCTGTTTTCACTTGAATTATGCTAACTTTCTTAATAATTGGCCCTTGTGAAGAATTTTTGCAAGGCATGTAAATAGGCTCTAAAAAAGCTTTTTCTCCATTATCATTAAAAGCAATTAAACGCTCTTTTAGAAGATTATAGAGATTGATATTCCTGTCTTTATCAACCATTAGCTCTAACTTTTTCAAGTTTAGATTTTGTAGAGGAATTCTTACTACAACTTCATCTTTTTCTTTATTTTTAATTTTGTAGACGGTGTCGCCATGAATCACACCTTTTTTAATGCGTCTTACAGCCCTGGAAATAATCAAGGGTCGACAACTTTCAATTTGCTCTTTAGAATAATTACCAAGTTTTGTTAACTCACATTTTAACTTATCTTGCTCATCCTCATTAACTCTAAGATTTACTTCTTTGGAAAAACTATCCCAAGGTAAATGCATTAGTTCATTAATTTGTTTACAAGTGCTAGAAAGATAATTTTCATTAAGCTCATCAAGAGAGCACATTAGATTTTGGGAATAGAGAGTCTTTAACAAATTTATAAGATCTTCAGAGCAAGAAGCTATGGTTACAGCATCTATAGCGTGATGACGGTCATTGGTATCTCTGTTTTTAATAAGCTCCCATTTATTACGTAGGAAAGATGTAAGGTTCGCTGCAATTGACACACAGCCTGCTCCTTTATCTAGTGTTTTTAGATGGGATTCTATATAGAATTTTGCATACGAACACAAATAGCTAGTATCAACTAAATTAGCATTTTTAAAACCTAAAAAACTAGCTCTTGAGAAGCTTTCGGTCAGCAATCTTTCTTTTTTACCATTAGATAAAAATCTTAGGTTTAAAATTCTATTTTTATAAGCCTCAACATTAAATTTTGATAATAATACATATTCAAGCGGAGCCTTATTACCTTTGGCTTTGTTTTCATTAGTTAAAACTAACACACGATTGTGTTTTGAGTTGTCAAAGCTTTTAGAAAAAGGAAGAATATGATCTATTTGCACATAAGCGTCATCTAGAAGTTTTTCCAAATTTATAGTAGAACCTGAATAGAGACTAATTCCTTCTTGATCATTGTACAACTTGTATTTTTCAAGATTTATATCATTTAATCGATCCTCTCCAAAATGCTTTATAAAGTCATTTTTGAGAATCGTGTTTCTTTTTGTATTTGCATAAATTGCTTTTTGTATTTCTTGTCTATTAACTATGCTTTTAGATAACTCTCTAGCTAATTCAATGTGAACAGTTGATGGAGTTCCGTACTTTTTAATAACAGCGTTTACCACTTTAATAGTCTGATTTAAAGCCTTTAAGATCACATGGTTGCATGGTAAGTCTGCATGCTGATTATTAAGAATAAGATTACCTTTCTTATCTTTATAGTATAAAGAAGGAAGATACTTTGTCTTTTCGTATTTTGTTTGACATTTTAGATATACATCATACCCAGCTTTAGTACATGCTTCTTCATAGGAAAATCCTACTTCCATATAAGGTACAAAATTGCTTAAGGCTTTTTCTGAAAAAGAGTAAAACTTAGTAAATCTAATTTTAAGTAACGCTGCAATTTCATCATCAGTTAAATCGATTTTTTTAAGATGTGATGCAATTTCATCATCTTCTTTATAAGCAGTGAGTACCAAAGCAATGTAATTAAATCTTGAAAAAGCTCCTGCTTTAATTTCATCAATAAGTCTATTCCAAGAAGATTCAAGACCGCTAGATGTAAAAGTATTCTTTAATTGTATCCAATAATGAAGTCCGTCAAATTCAATAGAATTTCTGATATTAGAGTCAAATTCTGAACTTTGAATTTTGAATTGACCTTTTTTCCAAATTTTAGACTTGATGAGTGCATTTTCTAGTGATTTGAAAGTTGGTATTTTACTCAGAGTAAAAAGATATTCTTTCAGAACTTTAAATTCATCTTTATGAAGAAACCTTTTAAAAAATTTATTATCTACAACTTTTAATCTTACTAATTTTGTTATCCAAGCATGACGTATCGCAAGATAGTTAGCCTTTGGAGCACGAGTTTCTTGAGATTCAAAACGGCAACGTCCAACTTGATTTAAAATCTGATCCCCTTGTATAGCAGGTTTTTGTTGCCAAAGGTATCCTGATTTTCTATCACCAATACCGACGATAGCGGTAATTAGATCTGATGAGATAATGGTATTGCAAAGCTCTTGTTGCTTTGCAAAGATGGTTCTTAATTCTAAATCGAGTTCAATTCTAGAGATACACTTGCTGTAATCACCATCTTTGTTACGGTAGCTATTAGGATGCTCAGAGTAGATCATTTGACCTACAGTTAAGTAACCTTTATCTTTCATAAGCTGAGCATTTGTAGCTAATGATGACTTAATCTTGCCTTCTTCATCATTGCGCTCGCATGAGCTAACCCAATAGAATCCGCGGTGCTTACAAATGTGGTAGATGATAAGCGCTATTTCATCTGATGATAGCTTGTCTTTTAACGCTTTTGCTCTTAGTTGCCAAATATCCTTGTGTTGGGGATTTTTTAAGATGATATCTTGATCGTCAATAAGCTTAGATTCGACAAGATATGATAAAAGAGATTTAAGTCGAGACTTTCTGTGGTGATACTTAAGTCTTTGTCTTCTAGCAATGTGGCGAAGTCTATTAGCTGGAGTTTTGGTTACAGGATCTTCTGAAACATCAAAAGTTCTAACGCCTAAGTCAATAATGCGTTTACCTTCTTCAATTAAGGCCCAACCAACAGAGCCTATACCTATATCTAGGCCTAAAATCACTTTATTCATAAAAATACCAAAGGTTCAGTTTATTAACGTTTGAGGCCTTATTATATCGCATTTGTTAGATAAGGTGTATAAAAATAAGATTAAGTTTGCGGATTAGAAAATCTAGTAATCCTGTAAGATATAGAACTTTGAATAGTTAAAATGTAGATAAGATATAAGATGATATTGAAAACTAAAGTTAGATTACATATAATCTCTTTGTAATTACTTTGTCAGGAAAACAAACGTTGTTACAATAAGGCCTAAGTGGCTTCAGCAGCCCTGCTTCTTGCAGGGCTTTCTAATTATTAACTCACGAAAATTCACAAAATCAAAAAAAGCCCCATGATCTCTCATGAGGCCAATGTGAAAATATCAACGAAATGGTAAATCGCTTATAGCTTATGATCTAACTTAATAGTCATTAGCTTTTGAACTCTTTCGCTATCTGCGTTGTGGGTAAACTCTAGCTTTACATCAGCCTTTTTACCATCAAAGCTAAAGCTCTTATCTTGATTTAAAGTGTAATCTTTAATCTTAGCTTTCTTATGTTCTGTATCATGTACCTTAAGCTCAAGACCAAAATCATTGTCGTTAGTAACAATTAAGGTCTTTTCATCAGGTAGTACTACTAAGCCTTCAGCCTTTTCGATATCCCAGCCGTATTCACGCAGATCAACTAATAATTGTTTTTTAGCTAATTTAAAGCCACCTGCGTCTTTGAAAAATTCTGGCTCTAATCCATCTTTTAAAGCATTAGTTAAATCATCAGCTTTAGAAAAGTCCACGCGATAGATGCGGTTTTGCATCTTCTTGTTCTTATCTTTTGCCTGCTCAATGATTAAAAACTCGTGATCATTGATTACGGTAATGTCTCCAAGCTTAGCATCGCCTGGTTTCTTGTAATCGGTATTGATAGGGTAACCTACAGTTTTAACTTCATGGGTTAAAGGATCAAAGATCACAACACGGCAAAATGAAGCTGTGTTACCAGATTTCTTATCTCCACGCTTGATGTTTAAAACACTTTGCTCCATTAGAACAAGCTTGCCATTTGGAAGAATTGACACACCTTCAGCTCCACGATTTGGAGTACGGTATTTTAAAATCTCTGGTAAGCCATTACCTGGCCAGTATTTCTCTTCTAAAACACCATCAGGAGAGAACTTCATTAAAAATGGACCGTACTCATCACTAATCCACATATTGCCATCTTTATCAAAAACAAGACCTTCAGTATCTAAGCCATTATCGTCAAAGCCAAGCATTTGATTATTATCATCTAAAGCACGTTCTAGAGTAGAACCTGGTAGTCCTTGATGAATAGGAAGACCTGTAATTAAGCTACCATCAGCGTTTTTTAGGTGAATGATCTTATCAACATGAGCTAAACCGTCTTTAAAGGAGATCACGCCTACTTGTGGATTAAATTTTGGAGTTGGGAAATACTTTGATACTTGTACTTTGCCATTTTCATCGATAACGTTAGGACCGTCTGCATTAGGTCCGCGGTCTGTTAAGCCATATAAAACTACAGTGCCATCGTCTTTTACTTCTTTTAAAGCCAAAGCTGAGCCAAAACCTGTTAAAAAGCCATCTTTAAATAATGGGTTAGATCCTTCGTACTGTACGTAATCTTTTGCTGGTACTTGAACCTCTGCCCATGAAGTTTCAATAGCGTGTGCGTTAGAGCCAAATGCAATGGTAAAAGTGATTGCGCCTACTGCGTATAATGCGCTTGAGATTAGATTTGTTTTCATAATTTTCCTTTTTGTTATTAACCAAGGCTATTAAACACGTCTAAAGTTAAAAGCAAATGCTTATCTTGTTAAGGCAAAGTAAAAATCTAACTTATTGAAAACACGTTATTTTGCAAAATAGTTAAAAATTTTTCAAAAAAGTTTTAAAGTTTTGGGTATGAAATACCGATAATGTACGTAATAGGGTAGAAGCGTGTTTTACCCAAGGAGAGAATATGGCTATCGATTCAAGTGCATTAACTAGTATCAATAATGCTATTGCTAGCTATACTAAACAAGATAATAACGATTATAAAAAGCAACTTCAAAGCAATCAAAGTTCATTGGTAAATCGCGTATCAACAGCTGCTACCGATGCGCTAACCTATACTCGTCATAGAGTTGCATTTGAAGAGAAGATGAAGATTGCTAATGAGGCAGATGATACTGTTTCAATTAGCAAAGAGTCTTTAAAGAAGCTTCAAGATTACAATAAGTTTGGTGTGGCTTCAGATGATAAGAAAGCAAGTTCAAGCTCATCTGGTTACACCTATGATTATCAGGCAATTAAGAAAAAGAACCTAGAAAATCAAAAGGCTTTTGAATCTGACGTTGCCAAGCGTTATGGCAAGAAGAGTGATGCTGTAAATAGCGATAAGACTGATACTACAGTAAACAAAGATGCAACAGCTAATAAAGATGCTAATGTCAAAACTGATGCTGTCAAGGATACTGTAGCTAAGGTTGATTCTACTCAAAAGAGCGATACAACTACTAAGACTGATACTACTAAAACTGAGAGCAGCGCAACTGAGACTAAGAAAACTCAGTACAGCTATGACTACAACTCAATGAAAGCCAAAGACGCGCAAAACGCAGCTAAAATTGAGCAAGAGGTTAAAGCTCAGTTTAAAGGCCAAAATAGCCCTGACAGTATCGTAAGTTAACCTCTTTTGTCTTTAAGTTTATAAGGCCAGGCTTAGTCCTGGCTTTTTTCGTTTTCAGTCTGCAAAATCACCCAAGAGATAGCACTTACACCAGCTGTAGCCTCACCTGAGGTGGAAATTACACGAGCAATTTTAGCTGAGCTATTGATAACAATCATTGAGGTGACAGTAGACTCTAACTGCTCATTGACTTCATCAAAGTTTACAGTAAAGACAATATCGCCTTTAGCAACTGTATCGCCTAAGTGGAGCTTTGGAGTAAAACCTACACCGTTAAAAGAGTTAGTGCCAATACCACAGGTAACATACACTTCAACACCAGTTTCATTATTACGTACTGCAAAGGCATTGTTTGAAGCGATAAATCTAGAGATCACGCCAGAGCATGGAGCGACAACTTTATTATCAGTAGGCACTATAGCTACACCATCGCCCATCAGCTTTTCAGAGATCACTAAATCTGGTACTTCTTTTAAAGTAATAATCGAGCCACTTACAGGGGCGACTAGCTCTAAATCTGCCTCGTTTTTAGCATCTTCAGTGATGGTATCTTTGTGTTTGAAAAATGAAAATAAACCCATGGTAAATCCTTTAAGCAACTATAAATTTTGAATAACTTCAGTTAGCTCTTTTCCAGTGTAGATATTCATGATCTTTTGATAAAGCTCATTTGAAAAATGTGGGGCAATCTCATGCTCTAAGTTTAAGCGCTCCACATGTGCTTTTAAGTTGGTGATATTGTACGCACCAGTTACTAAATATGTAACACCTAGCTTGTAGAAAAAAGGTAAAAGCTCGGTGCGAGAGGCAAAGCGGCCTGCAATACCTAAGGTTGTCCCTGCTTCAAATGCAGCCTTGGCTGCCATCACAATCATTTTTGCTAATACAGGAGTAAAAGCATTATCTGGTGGACATGGGGCAGAGGCGTATTCAGCAAGCGATGAAGTACCAATGAGCATCATCGAGCCTTCTTTTGCAATAGCAGGTGCAGATAGTACAGCAGCCGGGGTTTCAATCATGAAAGATAATTCCATTGAACCGTGGCTAATACTCTCGTTTTCAAGCTCTTCAATAGCTTGATGGGCAAGGGAGACTAAATAGTCCTTTTCTGTTATTTTGGTAACTAGTGGGAAAACAATGGTGATCTTCTGCCCAATGCAGGCACGCAGTAGCGCTCTAATTTCCTTTTTTAAAAGGTTTGAGCCTACACAAGCACCATAATCTTTTAAAGGTCCTGATTCATCTAATTTGATGTTAAACAAAGGCTTTTTATCATCAGCAAAGTCAAAGGTTCTAGCTGTAATTGGGGCGTTTTTGTTGATAGTTTTAAAGATCTTGTAGAAAGTATCAGTCATCTCCTCTTCACTTGGCTCATAGGTAGAACTTAAAAACAAAAACTCGCTACGTAATAGTCCTAAACCATGAGTGGTAATTAAAGAGTTATTGATACTTTGTCCAACAGTACCTACGGCGCAGGCAATGGTGATATTTAAAAGTGAGTCATCGTTTATCTGATCAGCGTATAGATCTTGTCTTGATAACATCGAGTCAGTGATATCTTGCTCTGGCTCGACAATCACGACAGCAGAGTTACCATCAACTAAAACTGTAGTATCGTTTTTGATGGTGGTTGCATCAAACACACCAAAGATTGATGGAATATTAAGCTCACGTAAAACCACGCCTAAGTGACCGCTATCATGACCACCTTCTAGAATGACTCCTTTTATGTGCTTAGTCTCTAATGATAAAAGCTGGGCTGGAGTTAGATTTTTAGTAATTAAGATAACATCTTTTGTTAAAGTTGGAAACTCTAACTCATTACCGTGGGCATGCTCTAAAGTGTGGATAAACTCATTCATTAAAGAGGTGAGCTCTTCTTTGTCATCTTTTAAGTCATTATTGTGCTTATAAAAAGCCTCAAGATTACCTAACAGTACGGTACGGGCAGCCATGCAAGCACTGTAGCCTTGATTGATTAAATCAATAACCTCAGAGTTGTTATCTTTTGAGGTTAAAAAGCCTGCAGCTGCGCCTAATAAATCACGCACGCAGTCTTTAGCAGGATTGACAATTTGACGGAGCTTTTGGGCAAATAAGGTCGACTTTTTTAAATATCTATCAATCTCAGATTCTGTTTCATAGGCAAACTTTTCATCAGTTGCGTATTCATTTTTCTTTTTAGCAATCACTAAGGCAGGAGCTACACCAATGCCAGCACCTACGGCTACACCTGATAATGTATACATAATCTCTCCTTAACCTTTTGTTATTTGGTAGCGCTTTTGCAACTCAACAAAGTACTTAGTACCAGCGCACACTGCAGCAGGTGGAATTAAGATATTAAGTACTGGTACACACAAGCACACTGCAATACTTGCACCTATGGTGAAGGTTGGCAACATGTTATTGCGCAAGTCTTTTTGCATCATGGTAAAAGTAATTTTATGGTTGTCATAGGCATAATCGACATACTGCAAACAACCCATCCATGAGGTTAGGGCAAACCATAAAAATGGAGATAAGAAATTTAAAAAAGGAATGATGGTGATCATTAAGCAGATAAATGCCAAAGGTAAAAAGAACATCTGCTTTTTACACTCACGCAATAGAATTCTTGGGATATCTTTGATGATATCAACAACTCCCATATCATCACCGTGAGTACCGTTAATCTCACTTTCAACTTTATCTGCTAGAAGGCCATAAAAAGGGGAGGCAATAATCGTTGCAATGGTTGAGAAACAATAACAAGCCACGCAGAAAATGGTAAGTCCTAAGAGCGCGCAAATTACATAGGCAAAGAAGACTAAAAAGGCTGGGAACATGTCAAAAAGTTCAAACACTAAAGCCTTTAAATAAGTAAAGGTGCCATAGCCTAATAAAATTAAGAGCAGGATATTAACGATGATGGGAATGACCACATAAGCACGGCACTTTGGAGAGAGTGCAATTTTAAGACCATCTACTAAATAAAAAAGAGCCTTTGGTACGGTAATTTGCTCTACTTTAATTTCATCTGACATATATAAGCCTTCATCTAAAGTTCTTAATTTGCAATCTTATCATTTTCACCTAAGTAATTGAATTTTTTAGTGCAAACTTTGAGCTATGAAAAGACATGAGACAGTATTTAGTTTAAAATAGTAAGGTTGTATAAGTTTGTAATATTTGCATAAAAGATAAAAAATAATAAACACGGAGATCTACATGACACTTAACGATTCAAGCTCTTTAATTTTAATTGTAGGTGCCATTGCGATCTTAGCTTTTGTAGTTCACGGTCTATGGTTCTCAGGCCGTTCTACTAACCGTAAACTCAATAAAACTTCAAAAGAAGATCAAGAAATCGTTTTATCAAATACTGTAGGTAAGGTTCGTATCATCAGACCAAAGAGCCTTGATAACCCTGTGGATGTGACTGCAGTACGTAAAGATATTCCGCATTTAAACTCTAAAGCAAAATCAAAAGTTGAGCCTACAGTAAATCTCTCTCCATCATTTTCAATGCCTCAAAAAGAAAGTGTGCAAAATACTTATGAGCTCAACATCCTAGCTACCATGGGACGAGCTTATAAAGGCCTTGATTTAGAAGAGCTTTTTAATGCTTATGGTTTATTTAGAAATGACAAAGATATCTTTGTTGTTCACGAGAGTGCAAGTAGCAATAATGTAGTGTTTAGACTGTGCTCACTTGAAGCTCCATATTCTTTCCCTAAAGATATGAGTAACTTTGCAACCAAGCAGCTTGCTGTCTACATGCAATTACCTCCAAAAGGCAAAGCTCATACTTACTTTAAAGCAATGCGCATTGCAGCAGACACTATCATTGAGCACTTAGGTGGCTCAATTGTTGATAACTCTAATAAAGAAGTATCAACAGATAAGTTAGATAGAATTGAGAAGATCTTATATCACTACGATAAAGACGTTGAGTAGTCTGTAAGCTTGCTTTTACGTCACATCCATAAGTTTAAAATCTGAAATTAAGTTAGAAATTAAGGAGTCGTCATGGCTACTTTAGAAGAATATCGCACTTTAGTAGATACCTTAAACCGTTACTCTAAAGCTTATTATGTTGATGACAATCCCTTAGTTCCTGACGCTGAGTACGATAGACTTTATCGTGAGTTAGAGCTTATTGAATCTCAAGATCCATCCATTATCGCCAAAGACTCCCCAACTCATCGCGTTGGTGGCGCGGCCTTAACTTCTTTTGAGCAAGTTGAGCATCGCGTGCCTTTAATGTCGATGGGCGATATCTTTAATGACGCTGAGCTTATCGATTTTAATAACCGCATGATGAGCGATACTGATCATCAAAGCGTTGAGTACTGCGCTGAGCCAAAATTAGATGGTTTAGCTGTATCCTTAATCTATATAAACGGTGATTTAGTCCAGGCAGCAACCCGCGGTGATGGTAGAGTTGGTGAAAACATCACATCTAATGTAAAAACTATTAAGGCCATTCCTTTAAAGCTTACAGGTGACAGTATCCCAAGCTACTTAGATGTGCGTGGTGAAGTCATCATGACTCGCGATGGCTTTAACAAATGGAATGAAAATGCGCGCCTTCACGGGGGTAAAGTTTTTGCAAATCCGCGTAATGCTGCAGCAGGCTCTTTACGCCAATTAGATCCAAAGGTAACCGCCAAGCGCCCATTATCCTTCTATGCTTACTATGTAGGTGAGGTTGAAGGCTATGATCTTCCTCATGATCAATATCATCGCCTCTTAGAGCTTAAAAAGTTTGGCCTGCCAGTTAACCCTAATATTAAGTGCGTGCAAGGTTTAAAAGGCCTACAAGATTTTTATCAAGATATCTTATCTCGCCGTCAAAGTCTAAACTACGACATCGATGGTGTAGTTTTAAAAGTTAACTCATTAGATCTTCAGCAAAGCATGGGCTTTACTGCTAAAAATCCGCGTTGGGCAATTGCTTATAAGTTCCCTCCTGAAGAGATGATGACTAAGCTTTTAGATGTGGAGTTTCAAGTAGGTCGTACTGGTGCCATAACCCCAGTTGCTAAACTTGATCCTGTCTATGTTGGTGGTGCTACAGTTTCAAGTGCTACATTGCATAATCAAGATGAGATTAAGCGCTTAGGAATTAAAGTTGGCGACACTGTAATTGTACGTCGAGCAGGTGATGTGATCCCTCAAGTCTCAGGTGTAGTTGTCGAGCGTCGTAATGGTACTGAGCGCGATGTAGAGTTTCCAAAAGTTTGCCCTGTCTGTGGCTCTTTAATTGAAAAAGTTGAAGGGGAAGCGGTTGCTCGTTGCACTGGTGGTTTGGTGTGCTCTGCGCAGTTAACCCAGGCTATCATTCATTTTGTTTCTCGTGATGCGATGGACTTAGAAGGCTTTGGCGATAGAATTGTTGAGCAATTAGTAGCTACCAAAAAGATTTCGACAGTTGCTGACTTATACAGTCTTACAGAAGATGATTTAGCTACCTTAATCTTAGATGGAGGCGATGATAAGAAAGTGCGCTTCCTAGGTCATGTGGTAGCTAAAAAGTTAATTGCTGCTATTGATAAGTCACGCGTGATGCCTTTAAATCGCTTTATCTATGCTTTGGGTATTCGTGAGGTGGGCGCATCTACTGCTAGAACCTTAGCATCTCACTTTAAGACCATAGATGAGCTATCTCATGCTGCTTACTCAAAACTTTTAAATCTACCTGATGTAGGCCCTGTGGTGGCCCGTCATATTGTCGATTTCTTTATGGAAAAACACAATTTAGAGATCATCGACAGACTTGTAAAACATGAAGATGGTTTCTTATTTAGCGCAGGTATTGAATTAACTCCACTTCCACAGCAAAGTGAGCTTACAGCTGATAATCAGCCACTTTTAAATCAGACTTTTGTGATAACCGGTACCTTAGATTCAATGGGTAGAAATGATGCTAAGGCCAAGCTTTTAGCTCTAGGTGCTAAAGTTTCAGGCTCAGTTTCTAAGAAGACTACTGCAGTTATCTGTGGTGCTGATCCTGGCTCTAAGTTTACTAAGGCTCAAGAGCTAGGTGTAAAAGTAATTTACGAAGAAGAGTTTTTAGCGTTGCTTAAAAGCTTTGAATAGAAGTTAAATCTCATAGTGAGGAGGGGCTTTTCTTGCACTCCTCACTAATCTAACTATTCCTCTGAGTTTTCAAAAATCTCTGCGTATTCTTGCAGGTAATTAGCTTGATCACGGGTAAGCTTAACTTCTAAGGTCGCAGCTAATCTCTCGCCTTGACCACCAAAGTCTTTAGCATAAGCTTTGACCATCTCATCACGATATTTAATCCATTGGCGCTGTGCGGTCTTAAATTGAGCTTTAGCATCCTCTGTAGGTGCTACTTTCATTAAGTGTTTATCAATAAGCGCACGTAAAACACCGTCGTTTACGGCGGTGATATAAGTGCGCGGTAAAATAATTTGACAACTCTGTTGTAAGACTATAATATAACAGTTATGCGTGCAGAAGTAATCTCGAT
>Ga0256405_10006905_pt1 | contig 17636 bp, 21 predicted proteins | sample RumenRJG_02DNA_FD_189096 | JGI IMG/M metagenome (GOLD analysis project Ga0256405, IMG submission 189096) | Bovine rumen microbial communities from Lethbridge, Alberta, Canada - RJG_02 | ecosystem: Host-associated > Mammals > Digestive system > Stomach > Rumen | place: Canada: Alberta...
ACAAGAAAGAGTGGTACGTCGTCAATACCTACGCCGGTCATGAAAACCGCGTCAAAGACAACCTGGAAAAAAGACTTGAGACCATGGGTATCTCGGAAAACCTTTTCCGTATCGTCGTCGCTGAAGAGACGCAGATCGAAGTAAAGAACGAGAAATCCAAGGAAGTCGTCAAGAATATCTTCCCGGGTTACCTTTTCGTTGAAATGATCATGACGGACGAGGCATGGTACGTCGTCAGAAATACCCCGGGCGTTACCGGATTTATCGGTTCATCGGGTGGCGGTGCCAAACCGTTCCCGGTCAAGCAGGATGAGATTGAAAAGATCTTAAGAAGGATCGGCCAGTCCGACAAGTCGATCGAAGTCGATTTCGCTGTCGGCGATTCCGTCAAGATCCTTTCCGGTCCGTTCTCCGGCATGGAGGGCAAGGTCGAGTCAATGAACGACCAGACACAGGTCGCTACCGTCCTGATTATCCTTTTCGGCCGTGAAACACCGACTGATATCAACTATGTCGATCTGGCGAAAGCAGAATTCTAAGAGGTGAATTATGAAAGTATTATTACTTATCGTTGCAGTATTGCTGATACTGATCTCGCTCTTGCAGGGCGGTAAATCCGATGCCTTATCCGCATTTACCGGAAACGGCGATCTCGGTCTTTTCCAGAACGTGAAGGAACGCGGTCCGGAAAAAGTCATTTCGATCATCACGATGGTCTTAGGCATCATCTTCTTTGCCTTGGTCATCATCATTCGAATCAGCGAATAATTGTTAAAAAATAGCGGAATTTCAGATTTCGCTATTTTCTTCTTTATGTATTTATGAAAGACATTGCAGTAAACAGAAAAGCCTATCATGACTTCTTTATCGAGGAGACCTACGAGGCAGGCATGGCTTTGCTTGGATCGGAGATCAAATCACTCAGGAAGGGAAAAGTGTCACTTAAGGAAGCTTATGTGTCTTTTTCCGGTGGGGAAGCCTTCGTCAAGGGCATGCATATCGCATCGTACAAGGAAGCGACCTACAACGATCATGATGAAACAAGAGACCGCAAGCTGCTGCTTCATAAAAGCGAGATATCCCGCCTTGATTCCAAGTGCCGGATCAAGGGCTTTACCTGCATCCCTTTAAGGGTCTATCTCAAGGACGGCCGGGCAAAGCTGGAGATCGCTCTGGCCAAGGGCAAGACCCTCTATGACAAGAGAGAATCGGACAAGAAGAGGGATATGGACCGCATGGCAAAACAGGCCGTAAGAATCTAGAAAAACGTACTATAATAGAAGCGTAGAAAGATGAGGAATCCAATGGAAAAATTTATCGTTGAAATCAGTGCGCGTCACATCCACGTTACAAAAGAACAGGTCGCCATCCTTTTCGGTGAAGGCCACACTTTAACACCTAAGAAGGCTCTTTCCCAGCCGGGTCAGTTCGCCTGCGAAGAAAAGCTGACGATCGTCGGTCCAAGAGGCGAGCTCAAGGCTTCGATCTTAGGTCCGGAAAGAAAAGAAGCACAGGTCGAATTATCATTGACCGATGCCAGAACCCTTGGTGTTGAAGCCAAGATCAGAGAATCCGGTGATATCGAAGGCACTGCCGGCATCAAGCTGGTTGGCCCTTGCGGTGAAATCGAACTGGAAAAAGGCGTCATCGCTGCCAAGAGACACATCCATATGACTCCGGCTGATGCAGCAAACTACGGCGTCAGCAACGGTGAGATCGTCAATGTCAAGGTCGAGACCGAAGACAGAAGCCTGGTATTCGGCGACACTGTCGTAAGAGTCAGAGATGATTTCGCTTTGGCTATGCATATCGATACCGATGAAGGCAACGCTGCCGGCATCAAAGGTTCCGCCATGGGAGAAATAGTGAAGTAATTCACTATTTTTTGTATGATCTACACGCTGGAAAACGACATTGCCGTCTTGAAGGTCGACACCAAGGCCTGCGAGATCGCCAGCTTCAGACGAAAAGACAAGGATATCGAATACATGTGGGACGGGGATCCTGCCTATTGGGCAAACCGCAATCCTTTGCTGTTCCCGCATGTCAGTGCGCCGTCAAATAAGATTTTGAATTTCAAGGGAGAAGACTATAAGGTCAACAACCACGGTTTCTGCCGCAAGAGCGAATTCCAATTCGTTGAACAAAGTGAAGACTGTCTTCATTTCCGTCTTTGCGACAATGAAGAGACCCTGAAGGAATATCCGTATCATTTTGAACTGAATGTCTTCTATACCCTGAAGGACAACGAGGTGAAGATCGACTACGAAGTCATCAATAAGGAAGCGGGTCCTTTGTATTTCGGCTTCGGCCAGCATCCGGCTTTCAGGTGCCCTTTGGCTGCCTCGAAACAATTTGATGATTATTCCATCGAATTTGAAAAGGAAGATGTCCCGGGGAAGAAGCTTGCCTTAAGCTATGAGCTTTTCGAAAAGTATCCGACCTATATCGTCATGGATCCTGCCAGCCGGGTCTTTACACTGAGCGACGGGGAAAACAAGGTGGTCATGAAGGTCGATGAGAAATACAGGATCTTCGCCGTATGGACCCCGCATGCACCGTTTGTCTGTCTGGAACCCTGGGTCAACACTCTGGACAAGGAAGATCATGACACGCCGTTTGAGAAACGCGATGTCATAAAGCTGGATGAGGGGAAGACCTATAAGATCGGCTACAGCTTTGCGATCGTTTAGGCATTTCGCTTTTCAAAACAAAGTGACTCATGGATAATTGAAACAGGAGGAATTGCAGATGAAAATTATCAATACAGAAGAATTCAACGAACTGATTAAAGAAGGTACAACGCTCATCGATTTCTTTGCGGATTGGTGCGGTCCTTGCAAGATGCTGGGTCCGGTCATCGAAGAGCTGTCCAATGAATACACCGATATCAAATTTGCCAAGGTCAATGTCGACGACAATATGGATCTGGCGGAGAAGTTCTCCATCATGTCCATTCCGCAGGTCTACATGTTCAAAGACGGCGAAGTGATCGGCAAATTCGGCGGTTACCGCGACAAAGGCGGCGTCAAGGCTTTCATCGATCAGACGATCGCTTAATCAGCGTTTCAGGGAGCTTCGGCTCCCTTTTTTTGTTCCCTTGAAACAAATTGAAAAAATATTTTACAAATATCATGAAAACCGTAAAAAATAACGTATAATGTTTTTATTTGGAGGGCTTTGACTATGGAAAAGTTAATTGAGTTTAGAAACATTGTTAAGAGTTTCGATGGTCAAACGGTATTAAAGGGGATCAACCTTGATATTTATGAAAATGAATTCGTGACCCTTTTAGGACCGTCAGGTTGCGGCAAGACGACCCTGCTCAGGATCCTCGGCGGATTCCTTGATCAGGATGAGGGTTCCGTCGTCTTTAATGGTGAAGAGATCTCGAATGTCCCGGCCTATAAACGCCCGATCAATACGGTATTCCAGAAGTACGCACTCTTCCCGCATCTCAACGTTTATGAAAACGTCGCCTTCGGTCTTCGCATCAAGAAGATGTCCAACGACCTGATCAAGCCGAAAGTCGACAGGATGCTGGAACTGGTCGGTCTTGACGGATACCAGAAAAGAGATGTCACCATGTTGTCCGGTGGTCAGCAGCAGCGTGTGGCGATCGCCAGAGCGCTGGTCAATGAACCGGATGTACTGTTACTGGATGAACCGTTAAGTGCCTTGGATGCCAAGCTGCGCAAGGAAATGCAGCAGGAACTCAAGCGCATTCAGCAGGAAGTCGGCATCACCTTCATCTTTGTCACACATGACCAGGAAGAAGCACTGACAATGTCCGACAAGATCGTCGTCTTAAAGGACGGCGTCATCGAACAGATCGGTACGCCGACCGAGATCTACAACGAGCCGGCCAACCGCTATGTCGCCAACTTCATCGGTCAGTCCAATATCATGGACGGCATCATGAAGAAAGATTATCTGGTCAACTTCGACGATCACGATTTCGAATGTGTCGATTACGACTTCAAGCCGAATCAGCCGGTCGATGTCGTCATTCGTCCGGAAGACATTCAGATCAAGAAAAAATCCAGAGGCAAGATGAACGGTCAGGTCATCTCCGTGCTGTTCAAGGGTGTTCACTATGAGGTCATCGTGGAAACCAAGCGCGGTGCCGCCAAGACGATCAAGCTTCATGTCATGGGCAACGAAGATGTCTATAATGCCGAGGCCAACGAAAAGATGTCGGCTTCCGACTTCATGATGGACATCGCCGATGTACCGCTCATTACCAATGAAGATCTGATCATGTATGCCAACGCCCAGGCCTGGAAGGATGATGAAGATGAAACGGAAGTTTCCATCACTACCGTCACTCACGACATCAAGAACGAGCCGGGCCGTTATGAGATCGTCTTCAAGACGGCAGCCGGTACCAGTATCAGCGTTGACGTCGATGTCGTTTTGCCGGCAGTCAACGAAGATAAGGAAGAAAAGATCGGCATTCAGGCCTTCGATGTCTATAAATCCATCGATGAGATCAAAGAATCAATGGCCATCTCCGTCGACCTTAAAAACTGGGCGGGTGCATATGCCTGGGATCTGGAAACCGAAAACGAGGTTCAGATCGATGACGTACGTTTCGACTTCGATCCGATGACTATAAGCGAAGGCGTCTATGATGTGACATTTGTCACCGAAGGACGCACCTACAAGATCCATACGACCGAATACCAGAAGGAAGGCGATATCGTTTCCCTTGACTTCGATCCGGATGACATCCACGTCATGGAGAAGAGCATAGGATAATGAAGAGCTTTAGAAGACTGGTATATCCATACCTGATCTGGGCGGGCTTGCTCATCGTATTGCCGATGCTGATCATCGTGTTCTATGCGTTCTCAGCACAGGGCAACGTAGTGATCCCGGTCAAGATCACATTCGCTAACTTTGTCAGATTCTTCTCTGACACTATCTTCATTGAGGTCTTAGGCCGTTCTTTGAAGCTTGCGTTCATTACGACGATCATCTGCATCCTGATCGGCTATCCGGCTGCTTACTTCATCGCCAAGATGAAACCGGATTCCCAATCGGTCATGGTGCTGATGGTGACGCTGCCGCAGCTGATCAACATGCTGGTAAGGACCTACGCCTGGAGAGGCATTCTGTTAAATACGAATATCTCGCCGGAAATCAAAGTCTATATCGGCATGGTCTATAACTTTCTGCCGTACATGATCCTTCAGATCTACACGTCGCTGTCCAAGATGGATCCATCTCTGGTGCCGGCGGCCAACGATCTGGGCTGCGACAACAGGATGGCTTTCCTGAAGGTCACGCTGCCGTTAAGTGTTCCGGGAATCATTTCCGGCATCACCCTGGTTTTCCTGCCGGCGGTATCAAGCTTCTTTATTCCAAAGCTGCTGGGCGGCGGTTCCTATGTCCTGGTCGGTAACCTGATCGAAAACTACTTCGTCACCACCGGCGACTGGAACTTCGGTTCGGCGATTTCACTGATCATGGCTCTGGTCATCCTGATCTCCATGTACTTCACAAGGAAGTTCGATTACGATAAGGAGGCCGTCTGATGAAAAAGAAGAGCAGCAAGAAGATCTTCTCCAAGGTCTACCTGGCGGCGGTCATGGCATTCTTCTATCTGCCGATCGTCTATGTCGTATTCTTTTCGTTCAATGAATCCCGTTCATTGACCAACTTTACCGGTTTCTCTTTGCAATGGTATCAGAAGATGTTTGAGACCAGGGCAATGATGGAATCGATCTACTATTCTGTTTTGATCGCTGTCATCGCGACAGTGGTCTCGACGATTGCCGGCACGATCGTTGCGATCGGTTTGAGCAAGTCGAGCCCTTTGATCAAGCAGATCGTCACGCAGGTCAACAACCTGCCGATGCTCAACCCCGATATCGTCACGGCGATCGGACTGATGCTGCTGTTCTCAACGCTCAATATCCGGACAGGTTTCTGGACATTGTTACTGGCACACATCATCTTCTGTATCCCGTATGTGATGCTGTCGGTCATGCCAAAGCTGCGTCAGCTGGATGAAAACCTGGCAGAAGCGGCTCTGGATCTGGGCTGTACGCCTTTTGAAGCTTTATACAAGGTCATCATCCCGCAGATCAAGGAAGGTATCGTATCCGGTGCGTTAGTCGCCTTTACGATGTCGTTTGATGATTTCGTGATCTCGTACTTTACGACGGGTCCGGGCATCAACAATATTTCTACTTATGTCTACGCAACGACCAAGAGGATCAACCCGAGTGTCAATGCACTTTCGACGATCATCGTCTTAGCGATCACGATCGTCCTGATTTTCAGTAATGTAATGCCTATGCTTAAGGCGAGGAGGAAAAATGATGAAAAAACTGCTTAGTGTACTGGCTGTCCTGCTGCTTCTGGTCGGATGCTCCAACGGAAACGGTGGTGGCTCTTCCGGCAAAGAGGGCGGAGAGCTCTATATCTTTTTACCGGGTGAATACATCTCCAACGATGTAATCAACGCTTTCGAAGATGAGACCGGCATCAAGGTCTATATCACAACTTTTGATTCCAATGAAATGATGTATACGCAGCTGCTTGGCGGCACCGTATACGACATCATCATTCCGTCGGATTATATGATCGAACGTCTGATCAGCGAAGAAATGATCCAGCCTCTGGACAAATCGAAACTTCAGAACATGGACAAGATCTACGGACAGGTTCTGAATATGGACTTCGATCCGAACAACGATTACTCTGTTCCTTATTTCTGGGGAAATGTCGGCATCTGCTATGATGAGACACTGGTCGACAAGGCTGATGTTGAATCACAGGGCTGGAATGTTCTCAGAAACACCAAATACAAAGGCATGATCTACATGTACGACTCCATCCGTGATGCATTCATGATGGCAGAAAAGGCTTTAGGCTATTCCATGAACACGGACAAGGAAGAAGAACTCAATGCCGCTTATGAATGGCTCGTTGACATCGCTGTCAACATGGATCCGGCTTATGTCACTGATGAGGCGATCGACGGTCTGGCGAACGGCGAAAAGGCAATGGGTATGATGTATTCCGGCGATGCAGCTCTGATCGCTCTGGACAACGAAAACATCAAGTTCTGGGCACCGACTGAAGGCACCAACTACTTTGTCGATGCCATGGTCATCCACAAGGATGCCAAGAATGTCGATGCAGCCTACAAGTTCATCGACTACATCACCGATTACGATGCAGCGTATGAAAACTCTGTCTTTGTCGGTTACTCTTCTGTCAATGCGGAAGCTTTAAAAGCGATCTCGCAGGAAGACTATGCCGGCATCGACGCATATATCCCGCGTGACAAGACGGCTAAGGACGAAGTCTTCCACAACAATGAAGAAGTCCTCAAGACCATCTCCGAGCTTTGGGTAAAGGTCAAGAACACGAAATAAATGAGACTGATCGTACAGAGAGTATCTGAAGCATCCTGCAAAGTCGATGGCAAGATCACCGGTCAGATCGATCAGGGCTTTATGGTCCTGGTCGGACTGGGCCTGAATGATGATGAGGCCGTAGTGAAAAAGATGGCTGAGAAGTTTTCCAAGCTCAGGATCTTTGAAGATGAAAACGGCAAGATCAATCGTTCGATCTATGACGTTGAAGGAAGGGTGCTTTCGATCTCGCAGTTTACGCTTTATGCCGACTGTGCCAAGGGCAACCGTCCGAGTTTTACGGATGCTTTAGGGGGAGAGAAGGCGAAGCAGCTGTACGATCTTTTTAATACCTGCCTGAGAGATCTTGGTTTACAAGTGGAAGAGGGGATCTTCGGTGCAGATATGAAGATCGCATTAGTGAATGATGGTCCGGTCACGATCATCTTAGACAGCGAGGTTTTATGGTAGAGAATTACGGTTTATACGATATCGTGCAGATGAAGAAGGATCATCCCTGCCGCAAATCCCATTACTGGAAGATCATCCGCATGGGTGTCGATATCAAGATCAAGTGTGAAGGCTGCGGCGCCATCGTCATGATGGAAAGACCGGAGTTTGAGCGCAAGTGCAAGAAGATCATCGAGAAGGCGGAAGCGGTCAATGATTAAGGCGGTCATCTTCGATTTTGATGGGACGCTGTCCAACCGCATGAAGAACGCCTACGAGGTCTTCCGGGATTATTTCCGTCCCTTCTTCAAGGATATGAACGAGATGGAATACGAAGCAGTGTTGCAGGACATGATGTATTTTGACTGCAACGGCATCATCGATGTCGATGTCAGGCTCATTCCTTTCTTTCGCAAGTACGGTTCCTATCTGCCAAGTGATTTTGAAGAGAAGTTTGTCCCGTTTTATTACGAGAACATGTATACCTATACGATGCTTCGTGAAGAGACGATCGAGGTGCTGGAAAATCTGAAGAAGAAGTACAAGCTGGCGATCTTATCCAACGGCGATTCTTCTTCCCAGCACAACAAGATCAAAAAGGTCAACATCGAAGGCTATTTCGATGAAGTGATCGTATCAGGTGATCTGGGCATTCATAAGCCGGATGCGAGGATCTTCGACATCATGGCGAAAAGACTGGGTGTGAAAAACGAGGAATGTCTGATGATCGGCGATGTCTTCGCCACTGACATCCTTGGCGCCTACAGGGCAAATATGACGCCGGTCTGGGTAGTATCCGATCCCTTACGTCCGGCTGAGTCCTATAAAGGATACAGGATCGAAGACCTCAGAGGGATCTATCCGATCTTAGAAGAACTGAACAAGGCAGCTTAGTCTGCCTTTTCTTGTACCGAAAGTACAATATGGTTAGGTACCTTGACATATGGAATGTTTTTATTTAAAGTGTAGCTGTAAGATATTTAGGTACCTAATAGAAAGGAGTTCATGATGAGACATTTTATAGATGAAACAAACGGATCGGGATGCGAAGAAAGAAGACATCATCCTTTGAGACGGCATTGTCACAGACACAGGATGCATCATCCGTTCATGCGGGACCGCAATGATCTCGAGGGCATGTATATGGCGGTAGCCAGAATGATGGGCCACGAGGTCAGAAGACGCTTCGGCATGAGTCAGGACCGCATCATTGCCATATTAAAGGAAAACGGCGGCACGATGTCGCAGAGGACTTTACAAAGGCTTTTGGACATCAAGCCGGGTTCGATCTCCGAGATCCTGAGCAAGATGGAAGAGAAAGGACTGATTGAAAGAAGCAAAGACGATGAAGACAAGAGGGCTTCTTTGATCACTTTGATCAGTGAGGAAGAAGCGATGGAAGAAAGACCTTCTTTCTTTGAGATGCTGAGTGAAGAAGAAAAAGAGTCTTTGAAGGCGATCCTGAATAAGATTCTCGACAGTCGCAAAGAGAAGTTTGAAAATCAGGAAAATGAATAAGATGACGGGCGAAAGCCCGTTTTCTTATGTTAAAATTGCGCTATGAATATACTTATAACAAACGATGACGGCATCGATTTCAAGGGTCTGCGACAGCTGGTCAAGACTTTCAGTGAACTGGGCGATGTCTATGTGGTGGCGCCTAATGACGAAAGAAGCTCCAATTCCCATCATCTGACGGTCAAAGGGAAAGTCCGATATGAGGAAAGGGATGTTCCCTACGCCAAGAAAGCGTATGCCTTATGGGGAACACCGGCAGACTGCGTGCACATGGCTTTGTTTTTTCTGATCGGGGAGAAGATCGATCTGGTGGTTTCCGGCATCAACAAGGGAGCCAATGTCTCGACGGATATCATCTATTCCGGTACGATCGCGGCAGCCAGGGAGGCTTTTATTTATGGAACTCCCTCAATGGCTTTATCCCTTGATAGTTTTGTTTCCGATCGTTTTGAGCTGGCAGCCGAATATGGAAGAAGGATCGCCCAAAAATATCTGGATAATGAAAGGAAAGGCGAATTCTTCCTCAATGTCAATGTACCGGATCTCGATATGAACGAGATCAAAGGGATCCGACTCTGTGACCGTTCCGGGACGATGGTCTATCACGACCTTTACAGAGGCGTGGTCGAAGATGGTATAAACTATATCGCGATCGGCCATTCCCACATCACCTTTGAAGGGGATGAAAAGGACTTGCGCATCGATGAGTCGGCGTTGATGAACGGCTATGTCGCCATATCCGCTATGGACAATAAACAGATTTCCGACGGGTATAACGATGCGTTAAGCCAGATGATTGAATGATAGTAAAAAAACGGCAACGCCGTTTTTTTATCTGCTTAAATAGTCGAAGTCAGGGCCTATCTTTGATAACGCCTGTTTTAATAATTCGTATGTCTTTTCTATATCAGCTAAAGAGACCGTTTCGATGCAGGAATGGGAATAGCGGAACGGTACACCGATGTCGATACCGGCACAGCCTTTGCCTTCCGTCTGCATGTACGCAAGCTCGGTCAAACCACCAATGCCTGCTACACGCTGTAACGGGATGCCCGCTTCTTGTGAGGTCTCTTCCATCAGCCTTACAAGACTTGGGTGAGGCATTGCGCCATTCAAGGTGCCTCGTCCATGGAAATTGTACATGGACATGACCGGTCCGTTTTCCATCGTTACTTCACCAGCTCCTGTCAGATCCGGCGTATCCGTGGCCATTTCCGCATCAAGGCAGAAGATGATGTCCGGAGCTATCATTCGTGATGCCACAACGGCACCTCGTATCGTATATTCTTCTTGCACGGTTGAAACTAGATACAGATCGTGTTCAGGCGGGTTTTTGGAAAACCATTCCGCCAGAAGCACCAGAAGGCTGCAGCCGATCCGGTTGTCCAGGGAAGTGGCAGAAACGACGCTGTTAGCCATATGGACATAAGAAGGCTGGTAGGTGATGGCGTTTCCAATCTTTACGCCCAGATCAAGGACCTGTTTTCTGTTGTGACAGCCGATATCAATATAGAGATCCTGATAGCGGTCAACTTTATACTTTTCTTCTGCGGAGGTCAGATGGTGCGATTTGACGCCGATGACCCCCGGAATGTAGCCGCCTTTTGACTCGACAGCAACGCGAAGGGCAACGAGCGTCTTCTCTGGGATCCCTCCGACTCTTTCAAAATGGATAAAGCCGTCCTCATCGATTGTCTTGACCATAAGGCCGGGTGAATCCATGTGTGCACTGACCATGACCCTGCGGGTGTGATCTCCCCCTTTGATACAGGTGATCGTGTTGCCAAGCACATCCGTTTCAACTTTTAATCCATAAGATTGAAAACATTCACGCATGCGATTGGAAACAAGCTGCTCATGCCCAGAAAGACTTGGCAAAAGGCAGAGTTCCTGCAAAATCGAATCGATTTTCTGTAACATGTTTATCCTTTCAATATTGCAATATCCGCAAATTCATAGACTTCCTCATCAGCCAGGGAAGTATCCTGCAGCAGTTTTGAACCTTTGAATCCCACGACATACAATCCGGCTGCTTTACCGGCTTTGATGCCGTTTGGCGCATCTTCAATGACAATCAGATCTTCTTTCTTCTCCTTCATCTTTTCGCAGGCTATCAGATAGACCTGCGGGTCCGGTTTGGACTTAGTGATGTCATTGGCGGAAACGATGAAATCGAAGCAGTCTTCAATGCCAAAGAGCGCAATCTTATGCCGAACATAGTATTCGGGAGAAGAGGAGGCGATAGCCAGCTTTTTTCCTTGTGCGTGCTGTTTCCTGGCGAATTCAACGATTCCTTTCATCGGTTGCAATTCATCAGACATCAGAAGAGCGTCGCAATACTCGTAATACTCTTTTATAAAAGCTTCCGGTTCGTCACTCAATTCAGGATATTGTGAAAGAAGGATCTTGCAGAACTGCCTGCCGGTAATGCCGTTGCAGTCGGGAAGCGTAGTCATGTCGACTGGAACTCCTTTGTCTCTAGCCAGGTTTTCAACCGCAATCGTGAATAAGGGCTCGGAATCGAGCAGAACCCCGTCACAATCAAATATTATTCCTTTTATCATCAGCTTCATTTTAACGTAATAAGGTTCTTTTCGATATTTATGATCTTTTCAGAAGAAAAAAACTGTGTAAAAAGAAGAACTATCATTGTACATAAATCCGCTTTTTTATGAAAAACTGTGTTAAATATCTGTTTTAAAAAGATACACAAATGATCTGAATGGCTGAAAAGAAATAAAAAAATCAATAAATAAAAGGGCTTTTTTCAACACAATAAAAAAGTGTGTTATGAAAGCGCTTCACTTTTACGGTTTTTTTGCTGATGTTATAAATATCTTGAAGGAGAGTAAAAAACAATGGCTGTTCGAATCATGATTGCCTGTGGTTCAGGCATTGCAACGAGTGCTTATGCTGCTGAAGAGATCACAAAGATCGCCAAACAAATCGGCGTCGATGTGGATGTTCACAAGGAACGTATTCAGAATGTTCCGGCAAATGCATCTAATTTTGATGTTTGTTTCGTTACTTCCAATTTCAGACAGGATATTGGAACAAAGCTTGTAAGAGTTGATGGCTTAATCAGTGGTATCAATGAAGAAGCTGTGATTGAGGATGTCAAAGCTGCTTTGTTGGAGGCCGCTGCTAAGTATAAAGCAGATTAAAGTAAGTTAGGAAAGGGGACTATATGCAAATTCTATCTAGTATTGTCAACTTCGTGCTTAACTTGGGCGGAGGCATCTTTCTTCCGTTCGTAATCACGATCTTGGGCTTGTTCTTCAAGATGAATCTGTTTGATTCCTTCAAGAACGGTTTGAAGATTGGTGCCGGTTTTACTGGTATCAACCTTGTTATCGGTGTATTGTGTGATGCATTATCACCTGCAGTACAGCATTATGCCAATTTAGGGGCAGGTTTCACAGTTACTGATATTGGCTGGGAAGGCATCGGTGCGATCGCCTGGTCTACACCATTCGCAATTGCCATCGTACCTCTCGGTATGATTCTTAACTACATCCTGATCCGTACGAAATTCACAAAGACGATGGATGTCGACGTTTGGAACTACTGGCACTTCATCCTCGGTGCTGCGATCTCCTATTATGTCTGCATGATGCTTGGTATGTCTCAGGTTGTTTCTGCTATCATCGGTATCCTTATCGGTTTGGGAACTTTCGTTATCGTTCTGAAATTAGGTGATAAGATTGCTCCTTACTGGCAGGAATACTATGGACTTCCTGGTACAACCTGCTGTAACTCAGATGCTTACTATATGTGGGGCATTGACTGGGTTGTATGCAAGATCATTGATGCAATTCCTGGTCTCAACAAAATCAATATCAACGCAAAATGGGTCAGTGACAAGCTTGGTTCCTTCGGTGAAACTTCCGTTCTGGCTTTCTTCGCAGGTGTATTGATCTCCGTTATCACAAGACTGGATCTGGCTACTGCGATCACCATGTCTGTCACGATTGCCGCTTGTATCATCCTGGTTCCGAAGATGGTCGGCCTGCTTATGGAAGGTCTTGTACCGGTTTCTAATGCTGCCCGTAAATTCTTCAAGTCACACTTAGGTGATGACTACGACATCTACATCGGTATGGATGAAGCTCTGTACTTAGGTGATGAAGTCGGTATTCAGTGCTCTGTCATTATGATCCCGATTGCACTTGCTCTGGCTTTCTTGCCGGGTGTCACGGTATTCCCGATCGCCTCTATCGGTTCACTTTGCTACACAACATGTGCATGTTCACTGTTTGCGAAAGGTGATGTCTTCAAGACTATCGTTGCCTCCTCGGTCTGCTTGATCTATTGCTTCGAGATGTACAGCTTCATGGCTCCGTTAGCTACGAAGTTGGCTCTTGAGACAGGTTATATCACTGCTTCTATGGGCCAGGTCACTGGTTCTGGTATAGAAGAATTGCAGTGTGTCTTGCTGGGTGTTGTAGCCAAGTTATTAGGCGCCTGGTAATTGTAATGAGAGATTGTCCGGAAATATTTTCCGGACAATCCTTTTATTTTGTTTTAGAGATGAAAGTATATAAATGTGAAAAGAAGTTCAGGATAAGATATATGCTTTTCGGTATTCTTGTACTGATTGCCATGGCGTATATCCTTATCAGCAGAAGATTCTTTTATTCTAAAGCTGTCTATAATATCGCGTTCTGGATCGTCGGGATCCTTTTGGGCGTGTTTTATTGTTTGCGCGGATTTCTGCTCAGATTGGAGTTAAGAGACGACGAGATCTATTTTTGGGACGGCTTGGTTGATTTCAGGCACATCAAATATGATGACCTGCTTAAGATCGAATACAACCCTGAGATCAGGATCAGGTTTTATATAAGAGATGAAAGGCAGACAAAGTTCTCAATTCCGAATGTATTCGGAGAAGAAAAAACAATGGAGATACTTGATGCGATAAAAAAGAAAAGAAAAAGGATTGAAGTCATTCATATCGACAGAGAAAAAGCGATTGACACTTCGAAGAAGATTGTTCGAAGCAAGCCGATTCGCAAGAAGGGAGATAAAAAATGAGCGAGGTTTATGTAATTGAAGGCAAAGCCGAAAACTGGGAAGAAGCCTTGAAAATGACGGGGCAGGAGCTGTTCCGCAACGGCTGTGTCGTTGAAGAATTCTGGGAGAAATGCGTTGAAAGGGAAAAGGAGTATCCGACAGGACTCACTGAGTTCTGTCCAGTCGCGATCCCACACGCTTCAAAGGATTACGTTCTGAAACAGGCCATCTGTGCATTGAAATTGGAAAGCCCGATCAAATTCCGCTCCATGGCGGATTGGGATCAGGATATCGATGTGCGCTATGTACTGAATCTGGCCTTGCTGGATGACAGCGAACATATAAAGATCGTCACGAGAGTGATTCGTTCTCTGAAAGATGCTTCCTTCCTGGAAAAAATGGATAACTGCGATATAGAAGAACTTAAAACACTGCTGAATGACCATTTTATGGTACCGCAACCCGATGAAGAGTAAAGATCCGCAAAAGCGGATCTTTATTTGTTTTTCGTGAGTGGAAGAAACAGTTTTGCGATTGCCGCAACTTCTGCCGGCGGTATACGGACCGAATATGCGTGATTGACCGGTTCCAAGGACTGTGTGATGGTTTGCATCAGCTGATTGTTTGTGGAAATAAAGCGGTAGAGCTTCTTATTCTGCAACGGCTCTGACCGTATGACTCTTTCTAACATCGGAATTGCCTGAAGGTAGTAATCCGTAGCGATCACATCAGAATAATCCGCTCCCAGTTTGCCAAAGATGTTTTTGAGGCAATGCTGCAGGATTGTGATGGCTTTGTATGGATCAATGAATTGACAGATCGGAATGATCTTTTTTTCTACCAGCTCGGTAATGAATTCCTCTTCACCTTGAAAATCGGCGATCGAGTTTTTCAATCCGGAAGATGACAGGTCATTGAGTGTGTTAATGGAATAAGTGCTTTTTTCACTCAGATCGATCAAACGATGCATTGTGATCGGCGCAAGCGTCTTGCACGGGATGCCGGTAAGCTTGCTGATATAGGAACCCAATTCGGTCAATGGTTCATAGTCTGCCAGGATCAGCACGCCTGCTTTTTCATCGATGCGCCGTATCGTTTCGGTTGCTTTATCCAGGAAGGTTTCAAAAGACATATCATAAGGGTAATCGAGTGCTTCGATATTTACTTTGCTGTCTGAAGTCTTTTTGACATAATCAACCATTTGCGAAGCGATCGATTCTCCATGGACTGCCACAACGATGGAAACTTTGCCGCGTGTGAGCGATTCACGGATCCGCTTCAGATATGCGCTGATAAAGGCTTTGTCGTTTTCGGATAATTCAATATCATGCCGGTCTTTCATCTGATTGGCGATGGAAGCGGCGACCTTGTATTCCGGACTTGAAGGATCCTGATCTTCAATCTGGAAAGAGGAAAGATCGATGGCGTGCCCGGAGAGAATGGATGCGATATGCATGTATAATCCGTAAAGATATTCCTGATTTTCCTGCAAGAAGAAAAAGGCGCTGTTGTGGAACAGAATGGAATTGACCATTGTCCGTATTTCAGGTTCAACGCTCAGTTCAAGCTGCGAAAGCTGCTGCGAATTGCTGTTTTTGATAATGCCGATACTCTGATCAACGACCTGGTTGATGTCTTTCAGAGCTGTCGGATCGAAATAATCATTCATGAACTGATCTTTGAAACTGGAAGCCGTATTATGCGAAAAATGTTCAAAGAAATCGAACTCTTCTGAATGGCCATTGGAATCAAAATAGATATGATCATTGTATATGATGCCCAGCATCATAGGAGCAAGTCTTTCGGCATCCTTATTTGTCAGCGCAGGCCGGTCATAATCCGTTACTTCTTTTGGAAGGTCGGAAAGTGTTATGTCGATAAAATGCGTGTCTTTGCTGATATTGTCGGAGTAAGCCTGTGAGCAGGCGTCGCGGATCTCATTTTCAAGTTTTGTAATGTTTTCCGTGTAGATCTTTACTGCATAGGAGAATATGACTTCCTTTGATACGCGGATCGCTTTTTTAATATTACGCGCTTCCCTGGCAAAGCAGTCCATGATCATGACGAGTTTTTCATAGACGCCGCGGTCATCCATATCGGGAAGAGCAATATTGGTTGTGATGTAGTGAGTAAAAGGCAATAGCTTCGGATCGCTCAGCTTCCTGGAAGAAATCAGGATCATCATAAAGCGAACAGGGATCTGAGTGGAGGAATTCATCCTTGTGAAGTATCCTTTGTTCAACAATGAGGAGATCAGATCGACGGTGGATTGCGGAAGATAATCGATGTTCTGCAAGAGAAGAAAACCGTTTGTACACATTTCGAGAATTCCTTTATGGGAATTCTCTTTGTTGTATTCATCCTGGATACCGAAGAGTTTTTCCTCAAACTGCGTGATGTTGGCATTCGCCCTTCGACAGTCGATATCGAAATACGGGCAGCGTTTATTCTTGAATCCGCTTTTGATCGCGTATTCGACCATTGAATCCGCAAGCGTTGATTTTTCGGTTCCAGAATTGCCGGTGATCAGTGTATGCAATCCGTAAGGCGGGTAGGCGATAGCGGCTTTTGCTTTGCGTATGACTTCGACGAGGGAACCGTCGGAACCGATCATGTTGGAAAGGTCAAGATGATTGTCATAGGGTGACTGATACGTGTTAGCGGAATTGATGTAATCGCTGAGGTGTTCTTCCTTTGGGATAAAGGTTGGAATATAGCTTTCCGGAAAAGTGTTGGAAATAACTTTTGAATCCAGATAAAAGACCGGTCTTCCGGCGATCTTTATGAGTTCGCCGTTCTTCCAGAGAGAATTGAGTTCGCGGGAAACGTTTGCTCGGTCGATCTTCAAATCATACGAAATGTCTTCGGCTTCGATACCGTTGTCGTTGATTTTTTCGTCTTTGATCAGCTGAATTGTTTTGTTCCGTATGTATTCACGGATCTTCTCTCTTCGATTAATCATTTTTTTTCTCCAATTTAGTGTAGCTTTTTGTTAAATACCATCACCTTATAAACAGAAGAGTGTTACATGATCTGCATTTTGTGTTATTTTTCATATTTTATTATTACACACATTAATATTTATTTTGAGAATTTACTTCATAGAGGCTGATTTTATCGGTTATTGGCATTTCGCACAAATTCATTTGTGTAAAAAATTCGCCGATTTCACTTCAAAAAATAGTGAGTGTTATAAAAGAATCGTAAGTATGTATAAGGGTATTATTTTTGATTTTGACGGTGTCATTGTAGACAGCGAAGTGAGGTATGTCGAATCGGTCATTG
>Ga0256405_10006906_pt1 | contig 17632 bp, 14 predicted proteins | sample RumenRJG_02DNA_FD_189096 | JGI IMG/M metagenome (GOLD analysis project Ga0256405, IMG submission 189096) | Bovine rumen microbial communities from Lethbridge, Alberta, Canada - RJG_02 | ecosystem: Host-associated > Mammals > Digestive system > Stomach > Rumen | place: Canada: Alberta...
TACCAGGATTCTTGCCGATTTTAACCTCACGGCGTTGGGCGATAACTTTAATTGCCATTGTTTGTAATGTTTTTTGATAGTTAATAATAAGTTAGATTCTGTCGCGCGGCTGGCGGATATTCGAAGAAAATTTTGCTACCATTAATGCGCGCAATTTCAAGACTTAATACTCGCAATTTTTCTCCTTAAGCCCCGTGGTTACCACCACTTCCGATTGACAATGCAAAGGTACGAAAATTTCATGACCCCACCAAATTTAGAGGGGTCAGAATTTACACTTTTGAGCACCAAAATTTGCAGTTTGATATACGTGTATCAGATATCAGATATCAGTTTCTGAAAATTGATTTCTGCACTCAAAAAGTACTATATTATATATTATTATATATATAATATATATATTATATATATAATAAAATTTTGAGTCAACCTTTATTTCTCGATTTTGAAAACTGATATACTGATATCTGATATAACTGATATCACAGCATCGTGTGTCTTTTCATACGAATAGGTTGACTATCTCCACTGAGTTAGCTGACGACTGCACCTGAGTTGGTTGACCGTATTCCTAAAAACGTTGACCATAATAAGATTTTTCTCTCAAATCCTTCCTTTTCTAAAAAAGAAGTGTTATCTTTGTAGTCAAATTCTAAGTAACCTACGAAATATGAATCAAGAAGACTTAAAACGGGAGATAGGTGATTTGATTTGGAAGATGGCCACCAATCTTGTGCATGGTGGCAAGGTGTCGCCAGTGCAGTTTATGGACTATACGCTGGGCGCACTTTTCTATCGCTTTATCTCTGAGAATATCACAGACTATTGTAACCACTTGATGACGGAGGCAGGCGTGCCCGATGCTGACTATCTGCATATGAGCGACGAAATGGCAGAGAATGCCCGCAACCAGATAGTGCAGGCAAAGGGCTTTTTCATTAAGCCTTCGCAGCTCTTCAAGAATGTGGCTGACGGCGCAAAAAGTAACGATGAACTGAACACTACGCTTGCCAACAACTTCAAGCAGATAGAAGAGAGTGCCATTGGTACGCCCTCGGAGGACGATGTGCGTGGTCTTTTCAATAACTTCAATACCAACGATGCTGGACTGGGCAGTACTGTGGAGGAGCGCAACCAGTTGCTCACTACTTTATTGGAGAGTGTGCGTGACCTACCTTTTACGAAGTATATGGATAGCGGGCTCGATGTCTTTGGTATCTGTTATGAGCACTTGATAAAGATGTATGCCCTGAACAGTGGAACAAAAGGTGGCGAGTTCTACACTCCTGCCGAAGTCAGTTACTTGCTGGCTCAGATAGCTGCCGCAGGCCGTAAGACCGTCAACAAGGTTTATGACCCTGCTTGTGGCTCGGGCTCGTTATTGCTGAACTTCAACTTGGTGTTAGGGTCGAAGAATGTGCGCGAGGGCTTTTTCGGACAAGAGATCAACCTGAAGACGTACAACCTCTGTCGTATGAATATGTTCCTACACAATGTGAACTACGATCATTTCGATATCCAGTTGGGCGACACCTTGCTTGACCCCAAACACGAGATGGAAGAGCCGTTTGATGCCATCGTGTCGAATCCTCCCTACAGCGTGCCTTGGGCTGGCGACTCAGACGTGACGCTCATCAACGACCCTCGCTTCTCGCCCGCAGGCGTGTTGGCTCCCAAGTCAAAAGCCGACTTTGCCTTCACCATGCACATGCTGTCGTGGCTCTCCACTGAGGGCACTGCAGCCATCGTTGAGTTTCCTGGTATTCTGTATCGTGGTGGCGCAGAACAGAAAATTCGTAAATACTTGGTACAGAACAACTTTGTGGATACCGTCATTCAGTTGCCCTCAAATCTGTTCTTCGGTGCTTCTATAGCCACCTGCATCATCGTGCTGAAGAAGAACAAAAGTGACAACCGCGTTTGTTTCATCGATGCCAGTCAGGAGTTTGTGCACGAGGGCAATAAAAACAAGCTCTCGGCAGAGAATCAGGAGCGCATCTATCGTGCGCACATGGCGAAGGAGGAGGAAGCCCATTTCTGCCATGTGGTGACCACCAAGGATATAGAGGCTGAGGACTTCAACCTCTCAGTGAGCACCTATGTAGAGCAGGAGGACACCCGCGAGGCTGTGGACATTGAGCAGTTGAACGCAGAGATTGCACAGATTGTGGAGCGTGAGAATAAGTTGCGCTCTCAACTCGATGCTATTGTTAAAGAATTACAGGAGGACGTGGCATGAGTGAGATAGCTGAAAATCAAAATAACTTGGAGTCGTTAGAACTCTCCCATCAGTTAACAGCCCGATTTGGGAGAGGCTTCAGCCGCCCCAATCTCGTAAATATGCGTAAGTTCTACCTGTGCTATCCCGATTGTCAGACGGTGTCTGACATTTTGACGTGGTCACATATCGGGGAATTAATTAAGATAGATGATGACCTTGAGCGCAGCTTCTACGAGAAGGAATGCATAGCACAAAAGTGGCAGAGGAGGATAAAGCATGAGTGAGATTAAAAGGCTGATAGAAAACCTTTGCCCTGATGGGGTGGAGTATAGGAAGTTGGGGGAAATTGGTTCCTTTTATGGTGGTCTGACGGGTAAAAGCAAAAAAGATTTTGGCAATGGTAATGCTAAATTTATTACTTATATGAATGTTTACTCTAACCCTGCTCTTGATTTGTCTGTTACTGATACTGTTCAAATGGCAGGAAGTGAGAAACAAAATAAGATTCAATATGCTGATGTTCTTTTTACAGGTTCCTCAGAAACACCTGAAGAAAGCGGTATGACTTCTGTTGTTACAGAAGAAGTCAATGATGATTATTATCTGAATTCTTTTTGCTTTGGTTTTAGAATTTACGAACCATCTTTGTTTAATCCAGACTACCTGAAGCATTATTTTAGAAGTCATCAATCAAGAAAGGCTATTGCAAAAACTGCAAGTGGTGTCACTCGATTTAATATTTCAAAAGCAAAACTTGCAAACTTTGAAATCCCTGTACCTCCAATGGAGGTGCAGTGTAAAATAGTGGAGATACTCGACAATTTTACAGAGTTGGAAGCAGAGTTGGAAGCAAAGTTGGAAGCAGAGCTGGAAGCAAGGCGCAAGCAATACGAATATTATCGTAATGCTCTCCTTTCATTCGACGAGGCAGATAATAATGTAAAGTGGATGAAGATGAGCGAAGTAGGAACATTGACAAGAGGCAAGCGCTTTGTCAGAACAGACATTGTAGAGGAAGGTGTGCCCTGCATTCATTATGGAGATATGTACACCTATTACGGCTTGAAAGCTTATAAAGCAAAAACACATCTCACTCCAGAAAAAGCTCAAAAAATGCGTTTTGCAAAGAAAAACGATGTTGTAATTGTAGGTGCAGGAGAAAACAAAATAGATATAGGTGTAGGAGTTGCTTGGTTAGGAGATGAAGACGTTGCAGTCCATGATGCCTGTTACATATTCTCTAGTGATTTATATCCGCAATACGTATCACATTTTTTGAGAACGGAATCATATCATAAGCAAATTTATCCACTTGTATCTGAGGGGAAAATTTGTTCAATTTCAGCGCAGAATATAGGTAGAGCTATCATCCCCATTCCACCAATGGAAGAGCAACAGCGCATTGTCTCGATTCTCGACCGCTTTGAGGCTCTGACTACCGACCTGCAATCAGGTTTGCCTGCAGAGATTGAGGCTCGCAGGAAACAATATGAATATTACAGAGAGAAACTTTTGACATTCAAACGAAAATCAGCATAAATGGCAGAAAATTATATTTAAAATGGGTATAACTATGAAAAAAAAGGTGTTCATGTTTTTAGCTTGCTTAATACTGAGTAACGTAATTTGCGCTCAAAGAACTTTGAAGACAGAAAGTGACGGATTTCAGTGGTACTGGGAAATTGCGAGCGATGGGAAAAGAAACAGGGCTATTGGATTAGATGGTAGAGAGTTAGTCCCCTTTAATTATATGGTATCCTATAATGCGGACGATGGAGTATTCTATGTGTTGCGTACTGAAGAAGACTTAGCCAAATACAGTTTTGGTTACTATAGCAGAAAAGGCAGAGTAATTTGTGTTCCAGGTCAATATGATTATAGCACTATAGTAAATACGGACAGAAAGTACGTAAAAATTAAGAAAAATGGATTAGAAGGTGCTTTGAGCTTAGAAGGAAATGTAATCATCCCTCCTTTATATGATGAATGCATGCTTTACTCATTAAAACAAAAGAACGGCTATATCCAATATTTTGGTGTTAAGAAGAACGGAAAAGAAGGAGCATTTGATATAAGTGGGAAAATGATAGTCCCGATAAAATATAACAAGTTGAGATATAAAGATTGGGGCACGAATGATAACGGCTTTGAAGGAATGATAGGAAATAGCACTAATTATGAGAGTTTAAATCAAACTTTGCCACTTGTTTATACCACGGAGAAAATAAAAGAATTATTCACTAATGCTTCTAAAGAAACAGATGCTACCAAGAAAATCAAATTATATAGTGAGATTATAACATACGATTCCTACAACATGGCTGGTGTCAATAGTTATGCCTATAATAATCTTGGTGTAGCTTATGAAAATCTCGGTGATTTAAAGAAAGCCCAAGCATGTTACGAAAAAGCCTATAATCTTGACAGCAGTAATAAGACCGCTTATGATAATCTGCAAAATGTAAAGAAGAATATTCGTAATGATGCATTTGATAGGACACTAAGTTTCTTTGGGTATATCAGTTCTTTATTAACGTCAGGAAATCAAGCAAACATGGATGTGCAACAAGAGGGAAGTACATATAGTAATGCCAATGTCGGAGGGGGGCATTCATCTAACACTTCTAGAAATAAAGTAACTTCTAAATCGAATCATGCAAACTGGAGAAGTCTTGAGCAATCATATAGTAACTACGAATCTCAATTAATTAGAATGAGTAATTCGTCTAATATTGACAAGCAAGAGGTTCGTAGTATTCAAAGAAAAATGAGGGATATTAGAGAGAAGATTAGGGTTCAAAGTGGAGGCCACCAAAGAGCTACTTCTCAATGGGAAAATTGGAATCCGTGATTTAGTAAATGAGCTCAAATATTGAGAATAATTAAAAACATGGCGGAACAGATTGACATCATATCGCAGAATACTCAGAGTACTGTTGTTGCTGAGTACGAACGCCCTAACAAGGAGCGCGAGACGGGCTATCAAAGTGAGGCTGAACTGGAGCATGCGCTTATCAGTCAACTTCAGCGACAGGGCTATGAATACCTGCCCATTCACAACGAGAAGGAACTGATACAGAACTTGCGCCGACAGATAGAACGGCTGAACGACATCACGTTTACTGATGGGGAGTGGCAGCGGTTCTTCAAGACGGAGATAGCCAAGGAGAGCAGCGGCATTAAGGAAAAAGCCTTTACCATTCAGCGTGACTATAAGAAGTGCTTCACACGCGAGGATGGTACGCAGGTGAACATCTCGCTGATTGACAAGCGGGACGTGCACCACAACCTGACGCAGGTGATCAATCAGTATGCCACAGACGGAGGAAGCCAAGACAACCGCTACGACGTGACGATACTGGTGAACGGGCTGCCGCTGGTACATATAGAACTGAAACGCAGGGGAGTGCTGCTGAAGCAGGCTTTCAATCAGATAAACCGCTATGGGCGGGAATCGTTCTGGGCAGATAATGCGCTGTTCGAGTATGTGCAGATATTCATCATCTCGAACGGCACAGAGACGAAATACTACTCGAACACCACGCGCGACAACCACGTGAAGGAGCAGAGCCGCAACGCCAAGGCAGGACGGCAGCGCACGTGCAACAGCTTTGAGTTCACCTCCTACTGGAGCGATGCGAAGAACCACCTGCTGAACGACTTGGAGGACTTTACAGCCACCTTCCTCAGCCGTCACTCGCTGCTGAACATCCTGACACGCTTCTGTGTGCTGACAGAGCAGGATGTGCTCATGGCCATGCGCCCCTACCAGATAGCAGCTACAGAACGACTGCTGAACCGCATAGAGGTGGCGCACAATGCACGGCTCTATGGCACCATCAAGGCTGGTGGCTACATCTGGCACACCACGGGAAGCGGAAAGACGCTGACATCATTCAAGGCAGCACAGTTGGCCACGAAGCTGCCTTACATCGACAAGGTGATGTTTGTGGTAGATAGGAAAGACCTGGACTATCAGACCATGCGCGAATATGACCGCTTCCAGAAGGGTGCCGCCAACGGCAATACTTCGACGAAGAAGCTGGAGGAGCAAATTAACAGCAGCAAGAGCAAAATTATCATCACCACGATACAGAAGCTGGCCAGCTTCATTAAAAAGAACCCTGACAGCGACTTCTACAAGAAAGAGGTGGTGATGATATTTGACGAGTGCCATAGAAGTCAGTTTGGTGACATGCACCAACTGATTACCAAGCGCTTTAAGAAATACTATCTCTTTGGCTTTACCGGCACACCCATCTTCATGGAGAACATGCCCACGGGGGCAGGACTGCTGAAGACCACAGAAGACGCCTTTGGCGAACGGCTGCATACCTACACCATCATCAACGCCATCAGCGACCACAACGTGCTGCCCTTCCGTGTGGACTATGTGCGCACGATGAAGGAGAAGGAGGATGTGGAGACAAGCCAGGTGTGGGACATCGAGCGCGAGAAGGCACTGAGCGACCCACGGCGCATCAGTAATGTGTCGAAATATATTCTTGAACACTATGCTCAGCAGACGCTGCAGGGAAAGAGCTACAAGCAGAGTGTGGTCACCAATGTGGAGAAGTTGGCCAAGGACAAGAAGAAAAAGGTGGAAGAGGAACGGGCCAAGACTACGCTGAGTGGTTTCAACAGCATACTGGCCGTGCAGAATATTCCAATGGCCAAGCAATACTATCTGGAACTGCTCAAGCAGATGGAGGAGCTGCCAGCTAACAAACGGCTCAAGATAGCCACTATCTTCAGCTATGGCGTGAACGAAGCCGACCCTGAAGATGAGGGCGATGAGAATAGCGACAATACCGACGGGCTGGACGCAAGCAGCAGAGAGTTCTTAGAAAGAGCAATCAAAGACTATAACGAGCTGTTTGGCACCAGCTATGACACCTCGGCAGACAAATTCCCCAACTACTATAAGGACGTGTCGCTCAGAATGAAGAACCGTGAGATTGACATCCTGCTGGTGGTGAATATGTTCCTCACAGGTTTTGATGCCACCACGCTCAACACGCTGTGGGTGGACAAGAACCTGAGATATCACGGACTTCTGCAGTCGTATAGCCGCACCAACCGCATACTGAATAGCATCAAGCAGTTTGGCAACATCGTATGCTTCCGCAACTTGGAGGAACCCACCAACAAGGCGCTGTCGCTCTTCGGCGACCCAGAGGCTCGCGGCGTTTCCATCTTGCGTCCATTCAAAGATTATTTCTATGGGTATGATGACCAAAAGGGTCAACATCAGAAGGGCTATCAGGAGCTGGTGGAAGAGTTGCTGAATATGCTGAAGCCAGGCGAACTGCCTGTGGGCGAAGAGGCAGAGAAGCAGTTCATCAGGCTCTTTGGCAACATTCTGAAGATGCGCAACCTGCTGAGCGTTTTTGATCAGTTCGAGGAGCTGGATATGCTTAGCGAGCGGGATATTCAGGACTATACAAGCATCTATCTGGACCTGAAAGACAAAATTGAAAAAGTTCAGAAAGAGAAAGCTGATATTTGCGATGACCTCGTCTTCGAGATGGAACTGGTGAAACAGGTAGAGGTGAACATTGACTTCATACTCTTCCTCGTAGAGCAGTATCGCAAGAGCCACAGCCAAGACGGAGAGATAAGGGTACGCATCACGAAAGCAATAGACAGTAGCCCCGACCTTCGTGATAAAAAAGAACTGATAGAGCAGTTTATCGAACAGCTGACACCCGACAGCGAGGTGGATGCTGCATGGCGACAGTATGTGAACGACGAGAAGCGCCGGCAGTTTGATGCCATCGTGGAGGAAGAACACTTGAAGCGCGACAAGGCTGTAGAGTTTATTGAGAATGCCTACGTGCGTGGATATGTACCTGAGGGAGGAATGGAACTGGATGGTATTATGCCGCCAATTAACCCGTTTGATATCAATGCGAATAGAGAGGGGAAAATAGCTTCTGTATTGGAAAAACTGAAAGCTTTCTTCCAAAGATTTGCAGACATAAGTAACGGAGTGTTTAAAGCAGATAACATCAGCCTCCAACCATCTGACTCCTATATCCCTATGGCAGCAGAAGAACTTCTGCCACCAGAGCAAGATTAATGGTAAATCCGTTCAGGCTATCCGCAAAATGGAGCCAGCATGGAGGAAAGTACAAGGGGGAAATTATTCCCTCTTGCAAAAAATCTACGAATTGCCCAATGGTTCAGCATGAAAACTTTCGCTATAAATGAAAACGATAGAGATTACGGCTCTCGGGGCGCGATATTACTCGTTTCGTAAGGAGTGAAGTTTCATTACGAGAAAGTAGTGGTTTCATTACGAGTATCTACTGGTTTCATTACGAGTTTCTGGAGGATAGGTTGGAGACGATAGGGTGCCACTCCCTTCCCAGTGATTTTTCATTTTTAATATCACAATATCACCAAATGTGCCTTGAAGCCCGATGTACAAAGGGTTTGCCGTTGGTGATATTAGTGGTGATATTGGTGATATTTTCTGTTGGTTTTTTATAATAGAAAAGGAAATCCCTGTTAATCCTTGGTGATTAACAGGATTTTTTGTATCTTCGTAGGCAAAACGGCATGAAAGAGTCTAAGAAATATCATTACTATACTTGGTTGGTAACTACGCTGCTCAACAGCAAGGGATTGACGCTGGAGCAACTGAACAGGCGGTGGATGAACGAAGAGGTGGCTGACGGGAATCCATTGACACGCTCAACTTTTAACCGCTATCGGGACGGCGTGCTGGAAATGTTTGGATTGATTATCGACTGCGACCGCGAACACCGCTACTTCATAGCGAATCCCAGTGAGATTGACGACGACTCTATGGAGCGCTGGATGCTATCGACACTGACGGTGGGCGGCGTGCTGGCTGACAGCGCGAGTCTGAAAGACAGGATTATGCTGGAAAGTGTGCCTGCCGGCGAGGAATTTCTACCGACACTGATCCGTGCTATCAAGACCAATCGCTACATCATGATGGGGTATCAGAAGTTTGGCAGTGAGGGGTACGTCAAGCAGGTGGCTCCACTGGCATTGAAACTGTCGAAGCGGAGGTGGTATCTGCTGGCTGACACCGGACAGGACAAACGTACCTATTCGCTGGACAGAATCAAGTCGGTAGAACTGACAAAAGATACTTTTAAATTTCCTGACAATTTTTCACCACAGCAGTATTACGGTGAGTATTTCGGAGTACTGACGGACGGCACCCCACTGTGCAAAGTGGTGGTGAGAGCCTACGGACGTATGGCTGACTATCTGCGCACGCTGCCTGTGCATCCGTCGCAAAAAGAAACACTGACCACTGCCGACTATGCGGATTTCACGATGCAAATACGTCCTACTGCCGACTTCGTGAGTGAACTGATTTCGCGAGGGGACGGCATTGAAGTCTTGGAACCTGCCGAACTGCGCGACCGCATGGCTAAAACCATCAGCGCTATATTAAAGAGGTACGAATAGTATTAACAAGATTTAACAAAACATTCTGGTAGGTGTACCGCACTTTGGTACACTAGCACTTTATCTTTGCACCCAGTTAAAAACCTCAAAAAGTTATAAATATGCAAGATAAAAGTAAAGTGAAAGCAAATTATTCGGAGCGTTTGGTTGAATGGATGATGAATGCGCTCTTTGAATTGGCTGAGTATGTCATCGCCAAATGTTCGCTCCCCGTTCAGGAACAGAAAATAACACCACCCACGCCTCATGCCGACATGCAGAAGCGCGAAAAGCCCATCCAATTCTCGATGGAAGACCGTATGGTTGAGGGGGAATTATTTTAGCGGAGAGAACAGGATTCTTTCAGTCGCTTCGCTTGGTGAAAGCGACTGCGTCGGTCACGAACCAGTTTCTCATCCGTTCTCTATAACGCAGAAACAGACCTGGAAAACCAAGTCTGTTTCTGCGGAGAGAACAGGATTCGAACCTGCGAAACCCTTTGGGGGTTTACACGCTTTCCAGGCGTGCCTCTTCAACCACTCGAGCACCTCTCCTTGTTTGCGGTTGCAAAATTACGAAATTATATTTGAATACCAAAAACTTTTGTCACATTTTCGTTGGTATGACGGCAAATCTCCTCTTCAGTGACTCCATAAGCACCTGCCAGCCGGGTGATAACGTGACGGATGAAGGCGGGTTCGTTGCGCTGACCACGCAAGGGAACGGGTGCCATATAGGGGGCATCGGTTTCCAGCACGATGCGGTCTAAGGGAACGCAGGCAGGGAGTACTTCGGGCAGATGACTCTTCTTGAAAGTAGAGACGCCACCGATACCCAATACGAAACGGGGAAACTCCAGGAGTTGGCGCGCTTCCTGCTCGTTGCCCGTAAAACAATGGAACACGCCACCAGGTAAGTCATTCGCATACCTTTTTAATATAGAAACCAGTTCGTTCTGTGCCTTACGGCAATGAATCATCAGAGGTAACTGCAGTTCGACCGACCAACGCACCTGTTCTTCAAAAGCCAACAGCTGCTCATGCTCGAACTCACGGCTCCAATAGAAATCAAGTCCTACTTCGCCAATGGCGATGGGAAGCCTCTCCCCCCGCCCTCCCCTGTTGGGAGGGAGCTGTTGTCGGATGCTATCCAAGACGTCACGCCAGTCGGCTCTCACTTCCTCGGGGTGAAGACCTAACATGGGGTAACAGTAATGAGGATAGCGCGTGCAGACATCTATGACCGTCTGACAGGACGGCAAATCGATGGCAGGGAGAAAGATGGCCTTGCATCCTGCTTCACGAGCGCGCTGAACAACCTGTTCGAGGTCGTCGCGAAATTCCTCTCCGTCCAAATGACAATGTGTGTCGATGTAGTTCAAACCTGAAACTTGAAACCTGAAACTTGAAACCTGAAACTTGAAACCTGAAACTTATTTATTACGGTGCAGCAGTTCGTGCATATATTGGCGCAGCGCCTGTTTGCGCTCCTCGGGAACGCTGACCTTAGCCAGATACTGGGCTGCCTGTTCGAAATAGTAGTTGATTTTCTCCTCGCAGAGCTGGCGGATACCTATCTCGTCGTACAGACGGGTGACAGCAGCCACCTTGACTTCGCGATTGAAAGTTTCAGCATTTATCCAACGATTGAGTTCGGCACGCTGTTTGTTGTCAGCACGGTTATAAGCATTGATAAGCATATAGGTCTTCTTGTTGGAAGCGATATCGCCACCGATGGCTTTACCGAACACCTTGGGGTCGCCATAGACATCGAGCAGGTCGTCCTGCAACTGGAAGGCAAGTCCCAACTTCTCGCCAAACTTATAGAGATTATCGATATCCGACTGAGGAGCATCGGCGAGGATAGCGCCTATCTTCGTGGCACATGCCAGCAGAACGGAAGTCTTCAGACGAATCATCTCAATATATTCCTCTTCGCGCACGTCGTTACGCGTTTCGAACGACATGTCGTACTCCTGCCCCTCACCGATTTCCAAGGCTGTCTCCGTGAAACAGGCAAGCACGCTCGCCAACTTATCGGCAGGCACCTGCGCCATACGCTCGTAAGCCAACACCAACATGGAGTCGCCTGAGAGTACAGCCGTATTGACATTCCAACGCTTGTGCACCGTCTCATGACCACGACGCAGGTCGGCATTGTCCATCAAGTCGTCGTGCAGAAGGGTGTAGTTGTGGTAGGTTTCCAAGCCACAGGCAGCCATCAAAATACGTTCCGGATCATTGTGATAGAGGTTGTAAGCCATCAGCATCAGCACAGGACGAATGCGCTTGCCACCGATGGACAGCACGTAACGAATAGGGTCATAGAGCGAGGCAGGTTTGCGCTCATAAGGCAGTTGGTCTAAGAAGTCGTTGACAGACTTCAGAATCTCGTTGGATGTCTTTATCATAATTACTATAATTTAAATACAATGGGAATACTCACCTTGGTGCGACAGGGGCGTCCGTTCTGCACACCCGGTTGCCAATTGGGCATCATGCCCAGAATGCGAAGCACCTCTTTGTCGCACTCACGCGAAAGGGACTGCACTATTTTCAGACCTGTGATACTGCCGTCCTTCTCGACATAGAAATTGGCTATCACCTTGCCTTCCGTCTTCCTCACCTGTGCCAACTTAGGATAGCGCAGATTCTTGGTGAGCCACTTCATCAGTTCGACAGCGCCGCCAGGGTATTGCGGAAGGTCTTCCACCAGACGGAACTTCAGCGGATTGTTGTCAGGGTCGATACCCATCGGTGCCAAGACTTTGGCATCCTCTTCCTCACCCTGCAATTCCTTGAGCAGTGTCTCGTCCTCGCCTTCGCCCTCAGCCTCAGCCACCTGTTCCTCGGGGGGAGCCAGTTCCACGTTGTCGTCAACGATGCGCAACTGTTCTGCCTCCTTAGGTTCCGACTTATCAGGTTCCAACTGGGCATACTTTTCCTCAATGGACATAGGAATCATCTCGTCTTCATGCACCAAATCAGAGAGGTCGAGCGTCGATTCATCCGCAACGGTTTCGATGCTGTTCCACTCCAAGGCTACAAAGAGTAAAGCCAACACCAGAACAAGCCCCAGGAGGAAACCCGTGGTGCGCTGTTGGTCAAGATTGGCCTGTGGACTCTTCTTTTCTTCCATCTTATCGGCAATAAAAACGGCTATAGTGCGTTATTAATTTGCAAAGTTACGAAAAATGAATTATCTTTGCGACGAATTTAGGAAATATTAGATGAAAAAAGTCGTTTTTACAATTATCGCCACTATTTTCGCCCTCCAAGTCGCGGCTCAGGAGAGTCAGGAAGTGTTCAGCTTCCTGCGACTGCCGGTAAGCGCGCACGTAGCAGCACTGGGTGGTGATAATATCACTATTGACGATGACGACCCTACCGTGATATTCCATAATCCTGCACTGATAGCCAATGTGGCAGACAAAAGCATCAACCTGAACTTCATGACCTATATGGAGGGAGCCAAGACTGCTTCGGCATCGTTCATCAAGGCATGGGGCGAACGGGCTACATGGGGCGTAGGAGCCCAGTATATGGACTATGGCAGCATGAAGGAAACGACGGTTGACAATATCGAGCAAGGCACTTTCTCAGCGAAGGACATCGCCATAGCAGGAACATTTACCTATCTGTTGAGCGACCGCTGGAGCGGTGGTGTGACCCTGCGTTTCATCTCGTCGTCGATAGGCAGCTACAATTCCATTGGCCTTGCCTCGGACTTAGGTCTGAACTATTTTGACGAAGAACGGGGATGGTCGTTATCGGCAGTAGCCAAGAACCTGGGCGGTCAGGTGAAGGCGTATCAGGACGATTACGAGAGGATACCCATCGACCTGCTGGTGGGAGTGTCGAAACGACTGGAGGCTGCCCCCTTGAGATTCTCACTCACCTTCTCGCGACTGAACCGATGGGACACCAGTTTCATACAGCATGTGGCCATCGGTGCCGATGTATTCCTGGGCGAGAACATCTACATTGCAGGCGGCTATAACTTCCGTCGCCGCGACGAGATGAAAATCAGCGAGAGCAGTGGCAGCAGCAGTCACGGCGCAGGACTCTCCGTAGGCGCAGGATTGACCCTGAAGCGATTCAAACTGAATGTGGCATACGCCAAATACCACGTATCGGCTTCGTCGATACTGATAAACGCAACCTATAGCTTATGAAAAAGATTACAATAGCAATTGACGGCCACTCATCATGTGGCAAGAGCACGATGGCCAAGGACTTGGCCCGTGAAGTGGGATATGTATATGTCGATACGGGTGCCATGTATCGCAGTGTGACCCTGTTTGCGCTCCGCAACGGGCTGTTTACAGCCGACGGCATCAACGAAGAGGAATTGCGCAAACGGATGCCGGAGATACACATCGCTTTCAAGTTCAATGCCGAAGCCGGACGGCCTGACACCTATCTGAACGGCGAATTGGTGGAGAAGGAAATCCGTTCGATGGATGTGAGCAACCACGTGAGTCCCATTGCCACCCTCGGTTTCGTGCGCGAGGCTATGGTGGCACAGCAGCAACAGATGGGTAAGGACAAAGGGGTGGTCATGGATGGCCGCGACATCGGCACCACCGTATTTCCGTATGCCGAACTGAAAGTCTTTGTGACCGCCTCAGCAGAGGTGCGCGCCCAGCGCCGTTACGACGAGCTGAAGGCAAAAGGCATGGAGGCTGACTACGAGGAGATACTGAAGAATGTGCAGGAGCGCGACTATATTGACTCGCACCGTGAGGTATCGCCATTGCGTAAAGCCGACGACGCCATCGAACTGGACAATTCGAACATGACGATTCCAGAACAGAAACAATGGTTGCTGGACCGGTTTAACGAAGCCGTCAGGGAATCGTAAACACTACATCTGCAGAATAGCATCGCGACACTGTTCCATCAGCCACTTCGGTGTGCTGGTGGCACCGCAGATGCCTATGGTCTTCACATTCCGAAGCCAGGAGGCATCAATCTCGGCAGGACCCTCAATCAGATGGGTATTGCCGTTCACACGTAAGCACTCATTATAAAGTACGCGCCCGTTACTACTCTTCCGTCCGCAAACGAAGAGCACCAAGTCGTGGCGCTTGGCAAACTGCGTGATATTGGGCATGCGGTTAGCCACATTACGGCAGATGGTGTCGAAACTCTTGAAAGTGGCTTCGGGCGACATGTGTTGGCGGATGTACTCAATGATACGCTGGAACTCGTCGAGCGACTTCGTAGTTTGGGAATAGAGATAAATATCACGTGAGAAATCGAGCTTCCTGACGTCCTCAAAGCTCTCAATGACGATAGCCGTGGATTGTGTCTGCCCCACCAATCCCAACACCTCTGCATGACCATTCTTACCAAAGATGACTATCTGGCTGTTGGCTGTCGGCTGTTGGCTATTGGCCTCAAACTGGCGCTTGATTTTCTTCTGCAGTTGCAGCACCACCGGACACGTGGCATCAATGATTTCTATGTTGTTCTGACGAGCCAGTTCGTAAGTGGCAGGGGGCTCACCATGAGCGCGAAGCAGCACTTTGACGTCGCGCAACTGGCGCATCTCGTCGTGGTTGATGGTGATCAGTCCCATTTGGCGCAGGCGGTCACACTCCATCCCGTTATGCACGATATCACCCAAACAATAAAGGGTGTTGCCTTTTGCCAATTCCTCCTCCGCCTTCTGTATAGCGGTAGTCACACCGAAACAGAAGCCGCTGCCGCTATCAATCTCTATCTGAAACATGCTTCAACTGATTAAAATATTCATCCAACAGATGGTGGGCAGCCATGAAACTGGTTTGTTCGCCAGCCAGCACGGAACGCTCAGCCGCTTGCAACTGCTGTTCGATGAACGGATTATTATAGAAACTGAGACGCAATTGCTGGTTGATGGTCTCATACATCCAATACTTGGCCTGCTCATTGCGGCGATAGTCAAAATAGCCGTTCTGCTTGACGAAATCAATGTATTGGTAAATCATATCCCACACCTCCTTGATGCCGATGCCATAGAAGCCGCTATAGCACAACACCTTGGGCAGCCAACCACTCTCAGGCATGGGGAAGAAATGGAGCGCATTGCGGAAATTGGTAGCTGCCATCTGACACTTATCCACATTCTCGCCATCGCACTTATTGATGACGATACCATCGCTAATCTCCATAATGCCGCGCTTGATGCCCTGCAACTCGTCGCCGGTACCTGCCAATTGGATGAGTAGGAAGAAATCGACCATCGAATGGCACGCCGTTTCGCTCTGTCCTACACCGACGGTCTCCACGAATATCTTGTCGAAACCAGCTGCCTCGCATAGCACGATGGTCTCACGCGTCTTACGAGCCACACCACCCAGCGAACCCGCCGTAGGACTGGGACGGATAAAGGAATCGGGATGAACGGAGAGTTTCTCCATGCGTGTCTTATCCCCCAGAATACTGCCCTTCGAACGCTCGGAACTGGGGTCAATAGCCAGTACTGCCAGTTTGCCGCCTTTCTCCTTCAACACATGCACGCCAAACTCGTCGATACTGGTTGATTTGCCTGCACCAGGCACACCACTGATACCCACACGGATACTGTTGCCGCTATAGGGCAGACACTTGTTGATGACTTCCTGTGCCTTTGCCTGATGATCGGGGTTCACACTCTCAACCAGTGTGACTGCCTGCGAAAGGATGGTGACATCGCCTTTGACGATGCCTTCGACCATTTCTGCCACAGAGAGTTCACGACGCTTGACGCGACGCCGATTCAGATAGGGGTTCACGATGGAGGGCTGCTCTACCCCACTATTCACTTGCAGTCCTGCGTATTCTGAGCTGTTTTCTGGATGTTCCATGGTTTATTTTGCATTGATGGTGATAACGACCTTCGATTTATCGGGGTCGTTGGTAATCATGAGGATACGGGGTTTGGTGCGCGCTTTCAGCAACTGATTGCGCTGGGCAGTAATCTTCAATTTGGTAGATTCTCCTGCCTGGAGCGTACTCTTACCCAAGGATATCTTCAATCCGTCCGTAAACATCTGGAGGGAAGTAATCTTCAGCGGTGTATTTCCTGTATTGGAAATCTGAATCTCTGCCTTGCGCTTCGACTTACCATCGAAGACGATATCCACCTGTTCGCTGGAGAGATACATCTTAGGAGCGTACATCTTCTGCGTCGCCGACATCTTGGCAAACGAAGGCAGCAATACGGTAGAAACGCCTATCAGATTGTCTTTGGTAGCTTTATCGCCAGGATTAGCCGCCAGGTAGATAGATGCCTGCGTCAACCCATAGTCGGAAACGAGATTGGAGTTGAGGGTAACGGTCATCGTACCTGAACGACCTGGCGCGATAACCTCAGGAGCCATCGTTGCCGAGAGATAGGAAGGCAGATGCATCAAATTAGGACGAGCCACACTGGTTCCGTCATTATAAATATGTATCTGCTGGACAGGCTTCTCGCCTTTATTGACATCGTCGAACTCCAATTCATTGGCATCCACCCGAAGGGTACCTATCTCCAACGGATAAGAACCTGAGAAATCCTGCACTTCTTCCAATACGACGCCCTTCATACGGATATAGATAGGGTTGGTGGTGCCATTGGAGATGACGGCTGCCTGCTTGTCGAAATGCCCCAACTGCTTGGCATCGTAGGTCATCTTGATTTGGAACTTCTCGCCCTTATTGATGACCGTCTTAGGATACTCCACCACCGTACAGTAGCAGTCAGGAGCCACCTGCTCGATTTTCAGGCGACTGACTCCCTTGTTGCGAAATTCAAACACGGCAGTGACGGGTTGTTGAAAACCCGTCTTGCCTACATCGATTGTTGTTTTTTCTGCTATCAGTTTCTGAGCCGATACTGGCAGTACTGCCAACATCAGCAGTGCTAAGATACTATTTTTTGTTTTCATCATTCTGTAATTATCAATTTCGCCGACTTCGTGGTGGCACGATACTCTGGAGAGTAAGCACACTGCACGGTGCAAGTACCCGT
>Ga0256405_10006907_pt1 | contig 17630 bp, 13 predicted proteins | sample RumenRJG_02DNA_FD_189096 | JGI IMG/M metagenome (GOLD analysis project Ga0256405, IMG submission 189096) | Bovine rumen microbial communities from Lethbridge, Alberta, Canada - RJG_02 | ecosystem: Host-associated > Mammals > Digestive system > Stomach > Rumen | place: Canada: Alberta...
ACAAAAAATTAATCGATGTAATAATCAAAGAAAAAGATGAAGCTGCTTATTTGAAAGTTGAGCTAATATATAAGTACACTCTTCAATATTATGAAATAAATAAATTAAAACTTGATAATCTACAAACAAATGATAACTCGCATTATATAACTGTTAAAAATAAGAATGGATATAAGATTGTGCCTGTGACAAAGGAGTTTTTTTACAGACTCATTTCTTATATGACTGATAACGATTCCTTGTTTGAAAAAAATTTTGCTTCACGTTTATATAAGTATTATTGTGAGATTAATCCCGAACGGGGTGCGTCGGGAGGAAAAGATGTTTGCTCAATGTTGAGAAAGGGCTGTATTTACAGGATTATTATTGAACAAAACGGTGAAATATCCAAATCCGAACTCGCCAAAAAACTTCATGTTAAGAATACATCATATTTGAAATACTATATTGATGCGGTCAGAAAGGAATTAAGGGATGGACAACGAAGCAATAGATAGAATAAACGATTTCTTATCAAACTATGACAAATCATTTAATGATTTAACAAAAAACCGGCAAGAAAAATTTTTGCTTATAGATGACGCTATACAAAAGAGGTTGAGAAAGGTTGCGGAAGCCAAAGAAGTAATAAAAGAAAACGGCATTAACGCTATGAACATTTCAAAAGATACGGGCATTCTCAGACCAACGTTTTACCAACAGCCTCTATTTGACGCATATATCAAGTCTTATAAAACAGAAGAATCAAATTCATCGCAGTCATCTGTTCAAAAGGTCAACGAGGAAAATAAACAATTAAGAAAACAAATTGAATTGCTTATGAAAAACGATATTTGCTGGGCATCAAAGCTTGCAGGAGCAGAATCAAAGTTCGATAATCTTGCCGAGAATGTTTCAAACGCACTTGATATATTAAAATATATCAGACAAGACACAAGCAAAGACTTGCTCGAAACAAAGATTAAACAAGCAATAAATGCACTTGAAAGAGATATATCAATTGAGCCCGATAAACTTGGATCGGCGGCAGAAAAGTTTAGAGAATAAAAACTTTTTGCGAATCAACAAAGCTGAGGTGAAAAGAATGTGTATCGCTGAATATGATGAAAAAAAGACGTTAGCACAAGAACGGGCTGATGGAGAAGAAGATTGTGCAGAAGAAAGAGAAAGATTATTAATTCGTATGCGTGAACAGGGTTATACCGAGAAACAAAGAAAAAAGATTTTTTCTGACGATGATTTATCAGCTTGGATTGAAGCGGAAAATATTGCGGATGATTCCAAGTCCCCTTCATTTGACAATGTTGAAGATTTGGTGGATGAATTGCTAAGTGAGTAACAATCCGGTTAAGCATACCTAGATTTTCTAAAACGTAGTAAGAATAAGGCGTGACATCACAGAGGTTTTAAGTAAGAGAGATAAAAGAATTATCTAGAGAGAGTATTATGACAACAATTCAGGAAAGAGCAATCCAAATGATTATGAATATGCCTGACGAGACTCAAATGAAATGATTAGCAAATATAAAATCAGTAGACATACCATCAAAGTATGCCTGCTGTTTTTTTATATGTGCCGAAGCTTTGCCTGCTTATAGAAGGCTGGTTATGTTTTCTAAACAAAACTTGGAATCGTATTTATAATACCAAATTGTACAATCAAGCCACTTTCGTAAATTCAGTAATTTTTCCCGCTGCGTATTTTTGAATCATAACAGCATCAATAACATCAACAAAGCCATCGTTGTTTACATCGGCGAGTTCTTTTTGGTTGTTTGTCAGTGTTGCTTTATTAACAATAAATTTTTGAACAAGGAGCGCGTCCTGAACATCTATGCTTCCGTCGTTGCTCAAATCTCCGACAGTATTTTTTTCTGAACCGATCTCCTTAAACGGGATATTATTGTTATTCGCGAACGTTTCCGCATAGCTTCCTTTAACGCCGTATATTGTGAGATTATCGCATCTATCAAATGCATCATAATCAATTTTATACACACTTTCGGGAATTGTAATGCTACTCATATTTTCACAGCCACTGAACGTATAAGCGTTTATTATTTTAACTTCATTGGGAATAATAATACTTTTTAAGCTTTTGCAATTATAAAACGCATCACTGCGAATTTCGGTCAGAGTATCCGGAAGTGTAATATTTTCCAAGCCGGAACATCCGGAGAATTCGCCGTAGCCGATTGTTGTAGCGCCATCACCGAAAACAACATTCTTCAAATTCTTACATTCATAAAACACCCACTGTCCGATTGTTGTCAAATTTCCTGAGAGTTTAACGCTTATAAGGTTTGTACAACCTCTAAAAGCATTAGAACCAATATAAATTACACTGTTGGGGATCGTTACACTTTTGAGATTTTTGCGATATTCAAATGCACCGGTTGTAATTCCTTTTGTTCCGTCTTTTATTTCAATCAAGGTGTTTTCAGGCATTTCTCCCTTGTATTTATATACAACCTTGCCGGCATAAACCACTCCGTCAGGCTGATTGTTATACCATGCCGTATTGGTAAACGCATCCCTTTCAACGACCGAAACATTGTCCGGAATTTCGATGGTTTCAAGACTTTTACATCCGTAAAATGTACTCTCTTTTATCTCTGTCGCGTTATCCGGAATATTGATACTTGCCAAACTCTCACATTCCATAAACGCCATTTTATTAATTGTTGTTACGCTGTCGGGAATCTTTAGCTCAGTCAATCCAGTACAGCACTTAAACGCATTATGATTAATTAAGGTTAAACTATCTGGAAGTTTAACGTTTTTAAGACTCTGACAATAAGCAAATGTATATGGGAAGAGTGATTTAATGTTTCCGAGAACATCGACATTCGTCAAACTTATACAATCGCTAAATACAAAAGAGCCCATCTTGGTTACGTTCTTTGGAATAGTTATAGAGTGTAATGCAGTACAATTTCTAAAAACACCGCTGCCGATTTGAGTTAAGCTCTCCGGAAGCGTTATACTTGTTAAATCCGAGCAATTTTCAAAAGCGTCGGAACCCAAATAGGTTACACCTTCCTCAACAATCAATTTCTTTATTCCGGTTCCCCAAGGAGCAGGCTCTTGCTGATAACTGCCCATGCTTCCTTCTCCGCTGATTGTTAATACTCCGTTATCATCAAGCGACCATGTACAGCTGCCTGTGGTACCGCTTGATGCTCCAACGGTTGAAACCGTGTTTTCTGCCGCCATAACCCGGCAAGGGAGAGCGGCGATGCCGATAAATAAAGTAAAGATTGCCATGATTGATAAGATTTTGTTCTTCATAATGAACCTCCTGAATTATTTTGTTAAGCCATATTTGACTTTAATTAAATAATACCCCTAAAAAATGAGCAATAAAATTGAAATAAATAATTATATTTTTTCATATCATCTAAAATAATAATTCAGCATTTTACTGTGGTGTTTTTAATTTCTGAAATAATTTTTTACATATATATTGTAATTTTACACAAACATAGTATAATAGATTTGAGGTGAGTTGAATGAAAAAGATACTTTATGATCAAAAGCCGCAAACAGTAACGGTGTCTGACGATACCTACAATATAATCAACCATGACATTTATTTTTTCGGAACAGACTATTCTCCGCTGAATATTAATAAAGTGCTGAATCTAATTGTAATTAATTACAGCGACAAATCGGATGCGGATTTCAATGTGGCATTTTCAGAATATCAAGAATTATATGACGCGGCAAAACGGCGTAAAGCGGATGAAACTTTGCTGCAGGAAATAAAAAAGCATTTTGAAAAGGAGTTTTACCGTAAGCAAAATCTACCTGTACACGGCGAGCGTTTCAGGTTTACCCTTACTAAAAAATCCGTTAAAAAGTTACTATCCATAGATGGCATTCCAAAAGAAAAGTTGATCGACTTTTGGGATGATCCTCAGTCAAAGCCGGAGTTTAGATATAAAACCGTAGCCAAGTATCTCAGCAGATTATTTGAGTCATATTCGAAGCTGCCTTCAGCCGAAAGGGAGCGGATCCTTTTTTCCGATCGATATCATATGATCGAACAAATAATCGGCGGAAAATCAAAAGGGCTCAAAACGGTGATCAACGAAACCACGTGGCTGCACGTCAAACCATATAAAATCATTTACGATGTAAATACCGGTTATAATTATTTGGTTGGTATCTCATCACTTGATCCGGAAAATGATGGTTACAAAATCGCGCCATTCAGGATCAACCGTCTTAGAAATCTTCAGGAAGATAACAGCATTGATCCGATAAGCTACAAAGAAAAAAGTATGATTGAAGAACGCTTAAGAGAAGTATCTCCCGCTTACATAAGCACAAGCGCCATGGAAATCAAGGTCAGGTTGAACCAAAACGGTCAGTATAAGATAAACGTCATTGTACGCAACCGTCCGAAAATAAAGCAAATAAAAGAGCTTGAAAACGGCACGGCTGAATACACAGTTTTTTGTACCGAATTTCAAGCAAAAAATTATTTTATTCAATTTGGAGCAGACGCTGTTGTTGTTGAACCTAAGTCGCTTAACGAAGTGATGAAAAACGAACTTCAAAATGCTGTGGATAAATATAATACATAAAAATACGGGCTGACGCATTACTTTTGCATCAGCCCGTATTTTATTCGTACAAATAACAATTAACAAGACATACTCTGGTTTTTTCTGCCGGAGGAAATCCGTGTTTATTTCCTATTAACTCAATTTTTAAGTATTTATATCCGCTCAAATCAATATCTATTTCTTTAGGTTTGTCTTCTTGAGAATAAGTAAATTTATCTATTAGCTCGTAATCCTTGTTCTCATCTCCTCCATAAAATATAATCGTTCCGTTTAGTGCTTCGTTATCTTCTCTATCCCAAATTGCAACCTCTTTTGAGTTATCGGAGATTGCAAGCGTTCCTCTCATATGAGAATAATTCTTTTGCAAAGCAAAAATAGCCGGAGCGGGGTCATTGCCGGTTTTTAATCTTAAAATAAAGTCTTTTGGCTTATAATAAGAAGTATTGTTGCTGTTGAGATTATCGAGTTCCTCTATAAATACGTTCTCAAATTCATTGTTGTTTAAATTAATTAACTTATCCAGAGAATCAGGTCTTTTATCCTGATCAACTTGATCCTTTAATTTAAGATAAGTCATATAGCATTCATCTTTTGTATTCGAACTGTCTTGGTCGCTCAAAAATACTATAGAAGCTTCTGTTATTGCGTTTTCCGCTTTCATCCAATCTTTATTTTTGTTTTCATTTACTAAAGCTGTTAAATAATTACAATACTCTTTTCTGTAATTATTACATGCGCTTAAAAGCTCTGGACTCATTTTATAATTTTTTATTGATTGTATTTTTCGAATTGCCGAAACATAATCATTTTCAGATGCACATTTTGCCGCATCGTCAAGCGATTTTTTTATTATTTGAGACGCTGCTTTTTGATATTCGCCGGTTTTTTCTTTAAGATTTTTGTCATCATATATTTTTGAAATCCGATTTAGCGATAAATACGCGGAAACTATATTGTTGCTTTTTTCTTCTTTGGCTGCGTTTTCCAAAGCTTCGGATATACATAAATCTTTGATTTCGGCAATTTTGCTTTGAGCACTTTGGTAATAACCGTCCTCTTTATCAACTAAATAAAAACTCTCGGCGGCGTTTACATAGTATTTTGCGCTATAAGATGTTTGACCGGAAGTATAAGCTTCGTGCGATTTTTGCATATTATCGATGTATTTATCCGCGTCAGCAACCATCTGTTCCGTTCCGGGAATTTTTATTTCTTTTATACAGGCAATGGTGTTCTTGGCTTTGGTGTTATCAATTTCATCGTTTGCAAAGTCCTTTTTTGTGTCGTTTATTAGTTCTTTTGTCAATTCCAAAATTTTATCTGAATTTAACCCCAATGTATCAGCTACCTTTGCGGCTTCATAGTTGTTTGCGCTCTTAACAGCTGATTCAAATCGATATTCCGGTCTGGAAGTATAAATGAACTGTATAATTATCAATATAGCAACGCAAAGCACAAGAGCCGCGGCAGCAGAACCAATAGCTATGACTTTTCTTCTTTTGCGCTTTTTGGTTTCAGCTTGCTTCTTTTCTTCTTCGAGTTTTTGCTTTTCATTCTCTTCAATATATCTTTCATCATTTTCGATTGCTGATTTTGGTATTACAACTTTGAGTAATCTGCCGTCTCGAGTCAAAATATTTTTTTCAATATTATAACTTATTGGCGGGTTAAGTGTTTGCAGATATTCATCAAATGTACAACCTTCTGCATTTATTAGATAATCAGCATCATTGAATCCGATTTTTGTACATTTATTTGACAACCATGTTATACGGCAAAATTCAAATCCACCTGACAAGAAAAAGCGTATTATTTCCTGAAAAATATTGTCAAATACATTTATGTTTTCCTGGTCCTTTATCTCCTTTAACTTTCTTTTCTCTTCAGACTGTTCTTGTTCAAGTTGCAAATCCAGTTTGTATTGCTCATATTTTTGATTGAATTCAGGCATTGTTTTTATGTTCTCTGAAAGCACATAACAAATCGAAAATTCACTTTGTTCACTATTATCAGGGCTTTCTTGAATTTCAAGCGTTTCAACGGCAAGGTTCGGATAACTGTCACGCAAGTAATCCTTAAATGAATATAGTTCATTAGAGCTACAAAACACGAATTGATCAAAAGAATTAAGTGAATTGTTATCTAGTTTGTTAACACATGAACAAATACAATAAAAATAGTGATCGGCATATTCGTTTTTGTGTTTTTCATAAGTAAAAGTTCCTTTTTGAAAATTGGCATATCCGGGTTGATTGTTTTGAAAAAAACAAATATATTTATTTTCGAAGGTCTTTCTGTTATGTTCTAAAAGATAGTTGATAATTTTATAATATTCTCTGCTGTTGTTTAATTTGATTCGTAACAATGAAGTCTTGGAGTTGTTTATTTCCTCCAAAAGATAAACGACCAGTCTTGAAGTTAGCATATATGCATTTTCAACATAATCTTTCGGTGGCGTATTTTCAAGATGATGATGCTTATTGCGTTTGTCGATGATAGAATATACAACTTCTTGAGCTTCGCTGCTTATAAGACTATATCTGCATATAAGTTTTTTTGCATCAGCATATTTTACGGTTCTGACATCTTCGAATTTTTTATATTTAGCGTACAGTTCACAGTATAATCTTCTCAGCAGATTGCCTAATTCGTCAATAGTCGCAAACAAATCTCCTCCGTCCATAAGCTTTTTTGCGTCTTTAGCTTTGCGGAACAGATCCGGATAACCGTCCTCCAGTTGTTTAAAACGTCTGATAGGCTCGTTTTCGACAGCGGAAATAAAGAAATCCGTTACCTTTTCTCCCGAATAATAGATTCCGGTCGCAGTACGCCGCGTTATTTGAGAAAATTCTTCTGTGTTGCCGTAATCAACAGTGTTTCTGGTTCCGGTTATGCCCAAAGCTGCATCTTTGATGGTATCGTTAATGAGTTGAGTTTCATATAATTCGTTGATTATATCGCTGATATTCTTTGTTATTTTAACGGGTGGTTGTTTTCCGTAAAGTTCCTCAACAGAAAACATAGTTTTGCAGTATATAGCTTCCTTATAATAATCCCTTGCGATAGTCTCAACTATAATACATACCTTTTTGATAGCCTGATGCGGCATTTCAACCAGATTTTGCCTTGCTTGTTTGCAGTTCTCAAACAAAAGGGTATTATACCCCTTAAGTCGCCCGTAACCATAATCCGGCTTGAATCCGTCGGCAATCTCATCCTCGGAAAGTGCTTTTGTGTCATCAGGTTCATCTAACTTGCGACCACAATCACTGCAAAACACAGCTTTGTCATCATTTTCGTAATTACAATACAAACATTTTTTCATAAAGATCTTCCTTCAATAAAAGTTGTTATGTTTTTATCATATCGTTAATTGACTTTTTAACAAATATGGTCATATATTTTGAACAGTTGCAAACGACTCCTGTTCTATTGTTATTATATCATAATAAAGTAAGTAAAAAAACAGAAAGATAATCTTATTTTATTACATATCTTAAACCAAAATGTATCCGTATATATTGGGAAAAATCAATTTAGACACAGTATTTAGTACATATATTATGAAACCAACTTGCTTTGTGCTTTTTGAGAGTATTGACTGAGGTTGGTCTGAATTTGGTCATTGTATAGCTAGAATCTTCGAAAGAGGAACTGAAAAAATATATTTCAATTACCTACATACACACTGATTGTAATAGTAAAACAAGACCACGTTATTTATGAATAAATTTGCTTGAGAGAGAATCAAGGAATTTATTGATTAGTATATTGTGTTTGCAAAACATAAACCATAAGCAAATAGCCCAAATACATAACACAATCAACCCAATGATGCCAAAATACCAAGAAATTCCAAAAACAGGAAAACCTCGGTAAAAATAATCTACTGAACCACGACATACGCAAAACCACTTAGTGAAAAAACAAAGAACTCCACCCCAAATTATTCTGCTAACTCCTAAACATTTTAGGTGATGAGACAGTATTATTATTGCGATATAAGGAAGAGTAGCCCAAAGTATATAGCTTAAATTAATTGAGAATCCGACAATTATTTCGCTGATAATGATTCCCAAAATAATAAATAAAGAGAAACCCACAGGAACCAGTACGGATATCATCCTTATTTCATTGCGTCTTTTAGCTTGAGCCTTCTGGAAAGCTATAGCTTCCTCTGCTCTTCGTTTTTGTTCTTTTTCAAATTGAATACGTCGTTGTTTCGCTTGTTCTTCTTCAAACAATTTCTTTTGTTTGGCTTGTTCTTCTTTAATAATCAATTCGTTTTTATATTGATTATATAAGTTGCTTATTATTTGATTTTCTATTAATTGATTAACTGCGAAATAAAAGCCAATACAATCCGTCAAAGGGTCCATTTGGTTTAAGTATGAGCTATAGTTTAGATAGTGATCCTTCATATAATCGGCAAAAGTATAAAAATCAGGATATGTACAATGTACAGCAATAGACTCGTTTGCACGATAGTAAATTGAATCAGAATTGATTTCAGGCTTTATATTATTGCAATAACATTTACAAATATATTTATCTGTTCCCCAATCAGGTTTTGTGTTTTCGAGAATATATATATATTTTGAGGAGAAAACCGTATTATAATGAGCTGAAAGATATTTGATGATTTTTTCATACATTACGGTGTTGTGGCGTATGGTTTGTTCACGTACGTCATCTGATTTGCTTATCAATCTTAAAATATAAATGGTGAGTTTTCCGGTGAGTTTATAGGCGGATTTTGTGTAATCAGCGTCAATCTCAGATTTCAAATTGTGATGATGATTTCGTTTGTGTACAATGTCGCTGATGGTTTCCAGAGCATCTTTGTTTAATAATTAATAATTGCTCAGCACGGTTATTGCATCCTGATATTTTACATTTCTAACCGTTTTTATATTCATATATCGAGCATATAATTCACAGCATAATCCTCTTAGCAGGTTTCCGAGTTCATCAATAGTAGCTAAGAAATCATTTTCTTTGAGAAGATTAGCAGCATCGTCAGCTTTTCTGTATAGATACGGATATGTTAGTTTTAACTCAGAAAAGTTTCTTAACGAGACATTATCTATGCTATGCAAAAAATAATCTGTAGCCATTTTGCCGGATTCATGAATTTTTTGTGCGGTTTCTTCGTTGATGTTTTGAAGATCAGACTCTTGGCCGTAATCTATCTCGTTTCTTGTGTTTTTGATATAAAAAAGTGTGTTTTTTATATCATCGGAAATAAGTTGTTCGTAGTTGAGTTGTTCTATAATTTCACTAATATTTTCTTTTGTTTGGGGCGGCGTGTTTTTTTTAAACAACTCTTCTCTGGAAAACGAGTTGTTGCAAATTATAATCTCAGAATAGTAATCTCTGACAAGTGTTTCGAGAATATTGAAAACTTTTTTAATAGCTTGGTGCGGCATTGTTCTTATCAGTTGTTCGGCACGAATACTGGTATTATACAAAACCTCGTTATATTCTTCTAGGAATAGATATCCTTCTTTTGTAACAGATAGGGATTCGGGGTTGTGGTTTTTAGAATTGGTTTCTTTAGAATAATTGTCAAATCGGTGTCCGCAACTATTGCAAAACAATGCGTTTTCGTTGTTATCAGAATTGCAGAATACACAACGCTTCATATTAAAGCTCCTTTATCTAGGTAATTGGTTTCTGAGTTTAGTATATCGCCACTTGCCGCTTAAGTCAATCTAAAAACCCCAACAAAAATGAAATTTATACCCTCATTTTTGCTGGGGTTGTTCTGCTCTAAAAGTCAATGTTCAAGCCGTTTTTATTATACCGCGCGCATAAAAACCGCCCTACCTTTAGGAACACTGTTGCGTTTTACGCAACTTCGCCCTGTTAAGGGCGATAATCACTAAGGATTTAATTACAGTTAATGTAAGTAAAAGACACAGCTTTGGATTATATGATTAATTCGGAAAACATCTTGTCGTTGTTTTATTTCTTCACATAACGTTGTTTTTGGCTTTTCGGTTTATCGGGGATCGTCATTTCGAGCTTGCCCTCTGCAATTAATGGTTGAACAATTTGCGACATGACATAGTTTCTTGACTTCCCGACAAATGCGGTTATTTCTTCTCGAGAGCGAGGTACGGAACAAAACTCAATCAACGAAGAATGTATATCTTCATCGTTAGAATAATACCCGTTTTTCATTATAACTTTAAACTCTCCGTGTATATCCGAAAAAATAGGAGCAGGGAGATTTGCGTCATGGAATTCTTTGCGGATAGTCGGAATTCCTGAATACCGGTTTTCTGTTACACGAAGCAGCTCAAGCATATTCGCAAGTGTCGCGTTACGTGTTTCGGGTTGGACTTTGCCTAACGCGTCGATTGTTATTCTTCCGTATAATCCGCCGCTGTTGGTGATTTCCATTCTGTCGCGAAACATCTCTATTCGAATAGGAACATTTTCGGTGTGAACGCTGTAATCTCTGTGTACAAGAGCATTAAGTATTGCTTCACGAACGGCTCTGATGGGATATTCAGGTTTATCAACACGTTTGCCAATATCGTTTATTATTGTTTTTGTGCGGCTGTTTTTTATAACAAAATCAACAGCTTCTTCCAGCATATCGGGAATAGGTCCGGTAATCCTTTTGTTGTCAATGAATCTTGCACCGTCATCGCCAATAACGCCGTGTTCGGTTCCGGGCAGAGATACGGCTGTAATACACAGCTGGGGAAAATACGTTTGGGGATATTGAGAAAAAGTAAGCAAGCCTGCCAAAGTAGGATCTCCGTCAATGGTAACTCCCATAATTTCGAGAATCTCGTTATCGCTCATATTCTCAGCTATATTCCGTCTTTCGTATTTTACTGCAGTTAAATATTCATTTATCCGCTTGTCGTCAAATAACTTGAGTCTTGCGTTTTCTACCACTCTAATGTCATCCCGCTTGCGTTGACGGAATGCTTCATAGCTATATATCTCATACTCCGTCATTGGCTCATCGGACTCACCAACTCTTACATATGAGCCTTTGATTCTTCCTACGCCTTTATAAAAAACAGGACGTTCGGCAATATCAACACCGGGAATCTCAGCAGACACTACGGTTTTGCCGTCAATTTCGCAAACAGTGAACAATGCGCGCACCGTGGGCTCCATTTGTTTACATTGCTCTGTAACTTTCTTTTGCAAATCCTGAGCGTCATACACGCCGACAACAGAATAATCGGAATTTTCGTTAATACCAAAGATTATAATTCCTCCGCTGTCCTGATTTGAAAAAGAAGAAAGTGTATCATACAGACGCGTAGGACAACCTTTATTTGCTGACTTTAATTCAATGGTTTGTGTTTCTGCGCTTATATTTTTTATATTTGCAACTAATTGTTTTAAGTCTTCAGTTTGCATATTATCACCCATATTAATTTGATATTTAAATTATAAACGATTTTTATGGCAAAGTCAACGATTATACAAGCAAAATGAACGATAAATTCTTAAAATCAACGATTTCAAACCCGTTTTGAACGATAAAGTTTTAGAATTAACGATTTTACACCCAACTTGAACGATATATTTAAACAATTAACGATACAATTCAAGTTAAAAGTTTAAGTGAAAATTTTATATTATCTCCGTCAATTTGCATAACAGCTCAAAAGTCAGTGTTTATGCGGATTTAAAAAATTTGAAATGTCTGTAAATTTAAGTCTTTTTTAGTGTTTTTTAATGGCTGTTAATCTCTTTCGAAGTCAAAAAACCACCTCTGAAAATCTTTGGTTATTAAGTTAATAGATATTAAGAATAAAATGTGATTTAATAAAGAAAAGATTAACGGGGGTGATAAAAATGTTGGACAAAAAAGTGCTGGAAAAATTCAACAAAGAGCAGGAAAAGCTTATAGGAATAATAGTTAGGAAGGACTCGCTTATTGCCGGCGTTACATATGAGAAACTGCTTGAATCACTTGAAAAAGAAACAGTATATTTGAGACAACTTATATCGATGTGTTCAAGTGGTTTTAATGAGCAATGTAATTTACCGGATAACAAATATGACATTACTATCAAATCCGAACAGCACAACGGAAAAAGAAGGTATATATTGGAATTACCGTTTCTCTTGCCTAATCGTAGAAGTTCGAAAACCAATTTTAAAAGGACGATTGTAAGTGATACTCACCATAGTATCTTAGAATATTGTAAAAAAGTACATCCAAAAATGATACGTAATGCGAGCGTAACATTTATAAATTATTATGCACCATCCGTTCACCGCAAGCTTAGACATGACAATGATAACACGGAAGTCTCTGCTGTTTTGAACACATTAACAGGATTTTTGATCCCGGATGACAATAGCCTATGTTGTGATTTGCACATAATTAGCAGAGAGGGTGAAAAATCATATACAAAAGTAATAGTCGAGGAAAGGATTGATGAAAATGAGCAAAAGTAAAAAACGACGTCAAAAAAATATGGGGCGACTAAGAAGAAAACGCGCATTAGCTTATCAAAATCTTCGTATTTTCGACGGCATTGATCCGAGAAAAAATTTTGTTCCTACTAAAAGCGTATATGGGAAAGATATGAAGAACACATTATTGATGATGATTATTAACTCGGGTGAGATTCCGACGGATTTATATGAATTACTTAATATTCCTGAAGGTACATTTAGAGCGTATGTATCGGATTTATACGCCGATGATTTGGCGAGGATAAAAATAAACGATAGAATACACACATATTTATTGACATCACACGCTAAGCGTATGATGAAAGATTATCGTCCTTTTATCAGAACGCCGAACAGCGTTACATCCCGCAAACGTCATATCCGTTTGGCAAGACTTAACGCTTACTTTTGGGGCTTGGGTGTTTCTGTGTTTCGTCATCAGAATCCCTCAGCAGAAAATATTGCAATTAATATTAAGGCACAACAGAAACTTCGGTTTTATAATTCATATTATCTTAAGCCTGCGGTTACAGAACATACTGAAAACATCAGACGAAGTAAATCTTTCGGGTTGTTAACAGGCTTAAACAAACATTTTATGGTGTTTTATGAACCGGAGGATACAGAATTCTATTATGAAGAGGACCTGTTTAAAATAACAGTTTCAAGATATATCGGGACAGAAGTTAAAGATATGTTGCTTATACTCGATTCAGTCTTTCAGGCTATGTTTTGGTTGCATTTCCTGTTCAATTTTAACGAGTACTTCTCCGGAGAATCTCCAATACGCTTATTTGAAAAAGTAAGAATCTTCGTTATGGACGAATACGCTCAAAGCGCGCTGTATGTTCTGCTGAACGAAGAAAAATTGGAAAAGCAGATAGCCGAAGATTATAACCTTGATGCGTATAACGAGAGATATGACTTTCTTTTGACTTTGAATGTGTATAAGTTATATTATTTGATTGCTCACGCTAAAAACAATCCGGAAGAATCTATGAGTATAATTACGACGCCTTATCTGATGGATATAGTAAACGCATGGGTAAAGGATACTCAAATCAATGTTTATTACTTGCGTAAAGATGATTGGGATAAGTACATTGACTTGTTATTTCAGTAAAAACCATAAAATCCAAGAAAACCTCATAGGCAAAAACCGTTTATAAATATCCCACAGAGCCAACGATGAGTAGTTAGCTCTGTGGTTGTTTTATATCTGATTAATTGTCAATCATTGTTCTCGTCAAAAATCATTATCAGCAATGTATCAATGAATAATTTGATGTTTATTTGATGTTTACATAGGCTAAAAAACACTTAAAAAGACTTGAATTTAACGAAAGCAGTTTTTCAAAAACCCACATATACTGCGGATTATTGAGGTTTGCTGAAAAAGATTGTTAAATCATTAACGCTCTCATAACCCGAAGGTCGTTGGTTCAAATCCGGCTCCCGCAACCAAGTTAACCGCCATAAACATTGCGTTTATGGCGGTCTTTTTTGCGTTGCTGCGTAATTTTTGACAATTATACTCTTTTCATATACCCTTACTGTACCCTTTTAATGTGCGGTGAGGGGATTTTTTCTTCTGTCGGAATATAAGAGGTCAAGAAGTCAAGGAGCCAAGAGGTCAAACGGTCAGCACTTCTTTTCGATTTGCTCTATCCGTTTTTCCAACCGGCGGACAGAATCAGCCAAGTTGTTGATTGCCTTGCCCGTGTGAAGTCCTATGCTTTTGGGCGGGTTAGGGTCTTTTTCTGTATAGAGCTTGACAAATGCTTCCAGCTGACCGTATGCCTGATGCATTAACTGCTTCACTGTCTCGATTTGCTCTTGTGAAACATTTTGCGTTGCATTGGCAGTGTGCGCGATTTGATTGATGTTAGTTCCGATTTTGCCAAGATGGTAAATCAATTCCGGAAAGTTTTCACAAATAATGACGCGCCTCCTGTGCAGCAGTATCTCAATAAATTTCGCCATGCTCATGTTCATCATGCTTGCGTACTGTTTGATTAGCTGCTTATCGTCAGGAGTCAGACGAATATGCAAAACTTCCGTTTTTCGGATTTCCTGATGATTCTCCGCTTTTTTCAATTTTCGGTTTTTCCTTTCTGTTGGTTTCAAAATCAAAATGGAAGACGGCAATTTTTTAGGAGGAAATTATCGTGATAAAAAGCAGGGATTGCAAGCATAGAATTTGTGTCGCAGGCGATACACAAATTCGCTTGTCAGGGCAAATCCCTGAAACCCTCAAATCGCGAAATCGCTCAGTTGTTCCTGCGGGAAAAATATTTCAAAAATCAGGGATTCTCCATTTTCTCCAGAACATTTCGTTTCGCGGAAATCGACGGATGACAGTAAAGATCCATCGTGAGTTGAACGGAAGAATGTCCCAAAATCTCGCTGACGATTTTGACAGGCGCTCCGTTCTCAATCGCTCTGGTAGCAAACGTGTGACGAATGGTATGAAATTTGTAATGCGACACACCGGCTGATTTGAGAATCCGTTCATATACATCACGAAGATAACTCGGCTCTACCGCATAACCAAATTCGTTGGCAAAAACATAGCCGCAATTTGCGTAGCCCTTGCCCAACCGTAGCTTTTCAAAATTCTGCCTTGACCGGTGCTGCATCAGCTTATGGTACATCACGTCGGTGATGGGAATCACTCTTTTTCCGTTTTTGGTTTTTGTATCGCCTTCAACGATTTGCGTTTTAGCACTCTTTTCTCCGATGTCAGAGGTTTTCTTTTGTATGCGCTGCAGGGTTCGCCTGACGTCGAAAATCTTCTCTGTAAAGTCAAAATCGCTCCATTTCAGCGCGCAAAGCTCTCCAATGCGCAGTCCTGTCATAAAGTCAAGCTCAATGGCAAAGCCGAGCCGTTCCTTTTTGCACGCTTCAAGAATGGCGGCTTGCTCGTCGGGCTTGAACACGACAATATCGGGCGTTTGACGTGAGGGCAGCACCACTCCTTCCGAAACATTAACGGAGAGATATTTGTTTGTTACCGCTTGCTGCAAGGCTTCGTGCAGCATGTTGTATAGATTACGGATGGTTTTCGGGCTCAGTCCTCATTTGTCGTCCAGCCTGCCATTTTTTGCTTTCTCATTAAAGAATAATTGCAGCTGTTCGGTTGTCAGCTTTTACAGCTTTACACCGCCGATATAGGGCGCGATATGGTTGTTGATATATGCCTGATAGCTCGCGTAGGTGCTTGCCCGTACCTTTATGTAAGCGTAAGTTGTCAGCTAGTTTTCAAGCCATTCCGACAGCGTGTGGTCGCGCGGAATGATATAGGTGCCGTTTTGAATGGCAGCGGTTTTTTCGTTCAGCTTCCGCGCAACCTCGGCGCGTGTTTTGCCGTAAACAGAAAGCTGCTTTTGCCTGCCGCGTGCGTCATAACCGATGGTATAACGCCCTTCCCATGTACCGTTTTTTCGCTTGCGGATAGAACCCTCGTTGTTGCCGTTTTTGCCTTTTGCCATCACGATACCCCATTTACAATATATCGGAAAGCCATGTGTAGCCGGGAGAAAACACACTGTCGTGACGAATCGTGTCAAAAAAGCATCGATCGCCGAAGTTCTCTTGGATAAACAATCTTTCCAAATAGTGCTGATATTCGTCGCTGTCCCGGTCACAATCCTCGTAAAAATCGTCATCCTCCCATTCGTGGATAACATAGCTGTCAATATGCGCAGCGTAGTATAGCGCGGCGTGCAGATTATCAAATTCCATGCCGTCAAGAACCGCCGAGACAGATTCCATCAGCTCCTCCTCGTTGGTAATGAGGTAAATAATAAAATCGTCCAAATCGTGGTTGTCCAACACGTCGGGAAAATACAGTTGTTCACTGTCTTGATCGGCTACGTCTGAAAAATCCGGACGGATAGACACATCCTGTACCTCCGTTGGATAGCCGTATTCAACCGCACAAAACTGCGCATAAAATACCACAAGATTATAGGCATGGGTGTATGCCTTGATTTTTCCTTTGACAGTGTTATAGTCGAACATGCCGCGCTTGTCAAGATGTTCCCAAGCAAGCGACAGCCATTTTGTCGCATCGCCGTCAATAAATTCCATATCGTCCATTTGCTTTAAAAACGCTTCCTGTGTCAGCTTCATAATAATTCCTCCTTTGCTGTCGTGTATTGCGGATAATACCAGATATTACCCTGCCTGAATGACTTTAGATGAAGATAGTTTTTTGCTTTTTTCAGCGTAGAAAAGCCAAACTGCGCTTTTGCCGCCAAATCATGTGCCTCTTTTGACGGCATCTTGTCGTCGGCGAGCACTGTTTTGAGAAAGTCAGCCGCATTTTGAAACGCGCCGTCGGCGCTGTGACCAAGCAAATCCTTTTCGCCGATTGCACTGTAGCCGAGCCAGTGGATTCCGTTGTCCGTGATTTGAAAGTCAATCGACTGACCGATTGGTGCGAGGTTGCTTTTGACATGGCAGAGTACCTTTACATCCTTCTTTGACGGATGGTTCGTCAGATACAACGCCGAACGCGCAATAGCGCCAATGTCAGTCGAACCGATGATCCGCTGGAGCAGGCTCGCGTAGTTCGTGCTTTTGCCTGTGTGACAGACGATCACCACAGCG
>Ga0256405_10006910_pt1 | contig 17628 bp, 13 predicted proteins | sample RumenRJG_02DNA_FD_189096 | JGI IMG/M metagenome (GOLD analysis project Ga0256405, IMG submission 189096) | Bovine rumen microbial communities from Lethbridge, Alberta, Canada - RJG_02 | ecosystem: Host-associated > Mammals > Digestive system > Stomach > Rumen | place: Canada: Alberta...
ACGCTGCCGGTCAGCCCGAAGGCGGGACGCGAGCTGGGGATGGGAATGCACCTGAGCCGGAATACGCCGGAGGAGATATTGCGCCTGCGCGCGTGTGTGCTCGACTTTACCGGCGGCTTATCGTAAAGCAATATCGCACAATTGTGTCCTCGCACTTCATCAAATTGCGCGGTTCTGCCTTAAATTTTACAGAAATGATATGGAAATCCATTCCCTTCAATGATATAACAGGAAGACATGCCAAACAGAAAGAAGAAACGAAGGAGAAATCTACATGGGCACTTCGATCAATTTCAACGAGAAAAAGGGCTTCATCTGCGATATGGATGGCGTCATCTACCACGGCAACCGCATCCTGCCGGGCGTGGCGGAGTTCATCCAATGGCTGCACGAGGAGGACAAGGAATATCTCTTTCTCACGAACAACAGCGGCTACACGCCGCGCGAGCTGAACCAGAAGCTCACGCGCATGGGCCTCGATGTGCCGGAGGAGCACTTTTATACGAGCGCGCTCGCCACGGCGGCCTTCCTGCGGGAGCAGGCGCCCGGCTGCTCGGTGTTTGCCATCGGCGAGGCGGGACTGCTCAACGCCCTCTACGACGCGGGCATCACGATGAACGATGTGAACCCCGATTATGTGGTCGTGGGCGAGGGGCGCAGCTATTCGCTCGACACGCTCACAAAGGCAACGAACCTTGTGATGCAGGGCGCGAAGCTCATCGGCGCGAATTCCGATGTGTCCGGCCCCATCGAAAACGGCATCGCGCCCGCCTGCCGCGCACTCATCGCGCCCATCGAGATGGCGACGGGCAAGCAGGCGTATTTCTGCGGCAAGCCGAATCCACTGATGATGCGAACGGGACTGAAAATGCTGAACTGCCACTCCGCCGAGGCGGTGATGGTCGGCGACCGCATGGATACCGACGTTATTTCCGGCATGGAAAGCGGTATGTCCACGGTGCTGGTGCTCTCCGGCGTCTCGACGCGCGAGACGCTCCGCACCTACGCCTACCGCCCGAGCATCGTGCTCGACGGCGTGGGCGACATCGCGGCCATGGCCCGCGCGGAGAAGAAATGAAAGCGCGAGCCCCACAGACAGTCATAAGGCCGGACTACCGGCAGTTTCGCCTGCGTAAGCTCAACACGCCGGAATTTTCGCACATCAAGCTGCTGCTTTTTTGGCCGGTTTTCGGGCTGGCGTTTCTGGCGCTGGAGCGCTTCCGCCCCCATGCGGCCTATCATGTGATGTACTGCGCTCTGGACGATGCGATCCCGTTCAGCGAATGGGCGCTGATCCCGTATCTTCTCTGGTTCGTCTATCTGATCGGCGCGCTGGCGTATACCTTTTTTCAGGATGTGCCCGCCTTCCGGCGGATGATGCGGTTCGTCATCGTCACCTATACGGCCGCGACCGTCGTTTATTTCATCTACCCGACGCAGCAGCTGCTGCGGCCCGAGGCGTTTGCACATGACAATGCGCTCACGCGGGCGGTCGCGTGGTTTTATACCTTTGACACAAACACAAACGTCTGCCCGTCGCTCCACGTCATTGGCTCCGCCGCGGCGCTGTTCGCGCTGCGGGACGGCCCGCGGCTCCGGAAACGGGCGTGGTGGCAGGCGACGTCCGCGCTTCTGGCGCTGTGCATCAGCCTTTCCACGGTTTTCATGAAGCAGCACTCGATCCTCGATGTGCTGTGCGCGCTGCCGGTGTGCGCGCTGGGATGGTGGCTGTGCTACGGACGGCCGGGGCGGCACGGCTGAGATCACAGGAGAGGGGGACCCGTCATGGGAGACAATTATTTTTTGCTGACGAATCTGCTCTCGGAGGATGAGCGCAAGGTGATCACCGGTATTGCCGCGCACATCGAACGGGGCGAGAAGCGCGTGGGCATCCAGCAGATCGCAAATGAAAACTTCCTGTCCACGACCAGCATCGTCAAAATGTGCAAGCGGCTGGGCTTTGACGGCTACAGCGAGCTCTATTACCACCTCAGCCGCCAGCTTGCCTCTTCGGGGGACCGAAAGGCGGAAAACCTCAAGAGCCTGATCGACAATTACGACGATGCGCTGGTCGAGCGCTTCTGCGCGCTGCTCCGGGAGCGCCGCAGCGGAAAGATGTTCACGACCGGCGAGGGCTTTTCCAACATTGTGGGGACCTATATCACGCAGCGCCTGTCGATCTGCGGCTTTATGGCGTTCAACAATGTGCATTTTTACGATTATATGCTCTTTCAGGAGGCGCACCGCAGCGCGGTGAATGACGAGGCGGCGGTCATGTTCGCCGTCAGCCAGAGCGGCGAGACGGAGCCGGTGCTCAACGACGTGCGCCACGCAAAGCAGCACGGGCATAAGATCGTGGCCTTCACCCGGCGCGGCGATTCTACTCTGGCACAGCTCTCTGACCTTGTATTCGTACTCGATGGGACAAAGCAGACGCTCGCCGGCAGCCTGCCGAATCCCTTCTTCGGGCACGTCATTCTGGTGTTCGAGGATCTGATGGCGCGCTATTTTGAGCGAAAGGAGAGCGTCTAATCGGTACTTTTTTTACTCAACCGGAAAAATTTTTCCTCCGCGGCTGTGCTATACTCAAAATGCGGTACGGCGGAAAATGCCGTTTTCCGCGATCATCGGCTCCGACGGGGCATCCGGCGGAGAAACGCAAACGATACATTATGGAGGAAAGCACAATGAAAAGAAGTCTTGCACTTTTGCTCACGCTGGTCATGAGCCTCGGCCTGCTGGCCGGCTGCGGCAGCAAGGACACCACCGCTGACGAACCCCAGCAGGACGGCGAGAGCGGCGCGAAGCAGATCGAAACGCTGAAGGTGGCGTTCGTTCCGTCCCGCGAGCCGCAGGAGATCATCACCGCGACCGAGCCCCCTCAAGCAGCTGCTCAAGGACGAGCTTGCCAAGGAGGGCTATGAGGTCGGCGAGGTCGAGATCACCGTCGGCACCACCTACGAAGCCGTCGGCGAGGGTCTTGAGGCCGGTACCATCGACGTCGGTCTGATCCCGGGCGGCACCTATGTTCTCTATGACGACGGCGCCGAGGTCATCCTGACCGCGACCCGCAACGGTCTGAGCAAGGATTCCGACAACGCCAAGGACTGGAACGACGGTCAGCCCACCGAGGCGTCCGAGAAGCAGGCGGTCTCCTACCGCGCGCTCATCATCGCCGGTCCCTCCGATAAGGGTCAGGAGCTGGCTGCCAAGGTCAACGGCGGCGAGGAACTGACCTGGGAGGACCTTGACAGCGCCAACTGGAGCATCATGGGAACCTCCTCTCCCGCGGGCTACATCTATCCCGCCCTGTGGCTGCAGGATCACTACGGCAAGGGCATCTCTGACCTGAGCAGCGCCGTGCAGTCCGATTCCTACGCCAGCGCCTTCGCGCGTCTTGCCTCCGGTCAGGTCGACGTGCTCGTGACCTATGCCGACGCCCGCCGCGATTATGCCGAGCGCTGGAACACCGAGTTCAACCGCGAGGCCTCCATCTGGGAGGAGACCAACGTCATCGGCGTCACCGCCCCCATCTACAACGACACCATCTCCGTGAGCAAGAACTCCGAGATCATGGACGACGCGCTGATCGCCGCCCTGCAGAACGCCTTCATCAACATCGGCAACACCGACGAGGGCAAGCAGGTCATCGCCATCTACAGCCACAACGGCTACCAGAAGGCGCAGTCCTCCGACTATGACAACGAGCGCGCCGCGCAGAAGCTCATTCAGGAGCTGACCGCCGCGAACTAAGCCAGAACTTTCCCAAACGCGGGGAGGATACGCACAGGCAAGAACCTTCCGCTGTGCTGTTCTCCCCGCGTTTCATATCAGGAAGAAGAGGAGACCGTATGATCGTATTTGACCATGTATCCAAGGTATATCCCAACGGCACCGTGGGCCTGGACGATGTGAACCTGACCATTCAGGACGGCGAGTTCGTCGCCATCATCGGCCGCTCCGGCGCGGGCAAGTCCACGCTGCTGCGCGCGGTGAACCGTATGCACCGGATCACCGCCGGCACGCTGACGGTGAACGGCACGGATGTGAGCACCCTTTCCGGCAAGGCGCTGCGGCAGTTCCGCCGGGGCATCGGCATGGTGTTCCAATCGTTCAATCTGGTCACGCGCACCACCGTGATCAAGAATGTGCTCTCCGCCTGCGTGCCGGATATGCCCTTCTGGCGTGTGCTGCTGGGCGCGTTCCGCAAAGAGGACAAGCTCAAGGCGCTGGAATCGCTGGACAAGGTGGGCATTCTCGATAAGGCGTATATGCGCGCCGACCAGCTCTCCGGCGGCCAGCAGCAGCGCGTGGCGTTGGCGCGGACGCTGACCCAGAGTCCCCACATCATTCTGGCGGACGAGCCGGTCGCCGCCCTCGACCCCGTGACCGCCAAGCAGGTGATGCAGGACTTCGTTCACATCAATCAGGAGATGGGCATTTCCATCCTGCTGAACATCCACCATGTGGAGCTGGCGCTGGAATACGCCGACCGGATCATCGGCATCCGCGCCGGTAAGATCGTCTACGACGGACCCTCCGCAAAGGTCGATCAGGCGGTGCTCGACGCCATCTACGGGGAGCAGGGCGGCGCGGAGGAGTGCGTATGAGCCTCTACGACCGCATTTTCAAGCCTCACGTCTATACGCTGGCGGACGGTACGGCGGTGGAGGAAAAGCGCAGCCGCGCGCCGCTGATCCTGCTTGTGCTGATCGCGCTGACCGTCCTTTCCGTCCGCATCACGGGCTTTGACCTTGCTGTGCTGGTGAAAAAGGGCAGCAAGTTCTTCGACATCCTCAAGGCGATGTTCCCGCCGAACACCGCCTACCTCGGCAAGATCTGGCAGCCGCTGTGGGACACCATCAAAATGTCCATCCTCGGCTCGTTCATCGGCGCGGTGCTGGCGGTCCCATTTGCCGTCGCCGCAGCCAGCAACATCGTGACGAACCGCGTCGTGGTGTTTCTGGTGCGCCTGTTTTTGAGTCTGGTGCGCACGCTGCCGACGCTCGTGTGCGCGCTGATCGCCACCTACATTTTCGGTCTCGGCACCATGGCGGGCACCTGTGCCATCGCCGTTTTCACCTTTGCCTATGTGGGCAAGCAGCTCTTTGAGATCATCGAAACGGTGGATATGGGACCCTACGAGGCCATGGAGGCCCTGGGCGCTACGCGCCTGCGCGCCTTTACCACCGCCGTCTTTCCGCAGGTGCTGCCCACCTATCTGTCCGTGTCCCTGTTTTGTCTGGAGGGCAACGTGCGTTACGCCTCTATCCTCGGCTATGTGGGCGCGGGCGGACTGGGCCTCATTATGAATGAAAAGATCGGCTGGCGCGAATACGACAGCCTTGGCATGATCCTGATTGTCCTCTTTGTCGCCGTCATGGTCATCGAGGGCATCAGCCACGCGCTGCGCAAGCGCCTGACGTGAGGAGGAACGGCTATGAACGAACGAATCAAAAAAGCCTATGCCTCCGCGCCGAAGACGTGGGTGTGGCAGCTGCTGGCGGCGTTCATCGTCGCCTGCCTTCTGGCGTGGTCCGGCACGGCGGTGAGGGTCAGCAGCTCCACCGGCAACGGGCTGGAGGTGGCGGGGAACATCCTCTCCGGCATCTTCCATCCCTCGGCGAAGCTCCTCCTTACGCTCGGCACAGACGGCGTGCCCTACCTGCTGCTGGAGACCTTCTGCATCGCCTTCCTCGGCACGATCGTGGGCGCGGTGATCTCGCTGCCCCTGTCGTTCCTGTCGGCGAGCAATCTGGTGCCGCGGGGCGTGGCGCTCGTCGGCCGCGTGCTCATCGCCGCCATCCGCACCATCCCCGCCTTTGTCTACGGACTGATGTTCATTCGCGTCACCGGCCCCGGACCGTTCGCGGGACTGCTGACCATGTCCCTCTGCTCCATCGGCATGGTGTCGAAAATGTTCATCGAGAGCATCGAGGACCTTGACAAGCGGATCCTGGAGTCCCTGGACGCCGCGGGCTGCACGACCTTCCAGAAGATCCGTTATGGCATTCTGCCCCAGCTGACGGCGGACTTCACCTCCACGATCATCTACCGCTTCGACATGAACCTGCGCGACGCGACCGTGCTCGGCCTTGTGGGCGCGGGCGGCATCGGCGCGCCGTTGATCTTCGCCATGAGCTCGTACCGCTGGAACGAGGTCGGCGCGATCCTGCTGGGGCTGATCGTGCTGGTGCTCATCATCGAGTGGATCTCGGCGAAGATCCGCGTGAAGCTGGCACGGGGGTAAGCGATGGACGAGAAAAAGCTGACGATCTATTTTACCTCCGATCTGCACGGCTACATTTATCCGACCGATTACCGCGGGCAGGGGGAAAAGGAGTTGGGGCTGTTCAAGTGCGCCAGCCGCTTCCGCAAGGACGGCAACACCCTCGTCATCGACGGCGGCGATATCCTGCAGGGCTCGCCGCTGGGGGCGTTCTGCCACGATACCATCGGCAGCGCCGCGCGCTTCGCCGAGATGATGAACCGCTGCGGCTATGACTATGTGACGCTGGGCAACCACGACTTCAACTACGGGATGCCGTACCTTGACAGCTACCTCAACGTGCTGAAAGCGCGCTGCGTGTGCGAAAACGTCCGCTGGGACGAGGCGGGGGTGCGCTTTCCCGCGCGCATCCACACGCTGGAAAACGGGCTGCGGGTCGGCATCATCGGCATCGTGACCGACTATGTGAACATCTGGGAAAAGCTGGAGCACCTCGCCGGCATTGCGATCACCGACCCGATCCCCGCCGTGGCCGCCGCGCTGGAAAGGCTGCGTGATCAGGTCGACCTGACGGTCGGCATTTACCACGGCGGCTTCGAGCGCGACCTCGCCACGGGTCGCGTGCTCTCCGCGACCCGCGAAAACGTCGCCTACCGCATCTGTCAGGAGCTGGATCTCGACATCCTGCTGACCGGACACCAGCACATGTCCGTGCCCGGGCAGATGGTGAGCGGCACCTTCGTGGTGCAGCCCTCCGACAAGGGACAGGAGTTCCTGCGGGTAGAGGCCGCCGTGTCCGGCAGCGGGAAGCGCTTTTCCAGCGAAACGGTCCCCGCCCACGGCGAATGCCGGGCGGACTGGCTCGCGGAGTTCGCCGATATGGAGCGCGGCGCACAGGCTTGGCTCGACCAGGTGGTGGGACATCTGGAGACGCCGATGCTGCCGGATACGCCGCTGCGGATGGCGGCCGAGGGCAGCGCCCTCGCCGACCTCTTCAACACCGTGCAGCTCGCCGCGAGCGGCGCGCAGCTCTCGGTCACGAGCCTTGCCAACGACGCGGCGGGTCTGCCGCAGACCGTGCGCCGCAGGGACATTCTCAACGCCTACCCCTACACCAACACGCTGACGGTGCTGGAGATCACCGGCGCCGTCCTGCGCAGGGCGATGGAGCGCAGCGCGGAATATTTCACCCGAAACGCCGACGGCTCGCTGCGGGTGTCGGACTGCTTCCTGGAGCCCAAGGTGGAGCATTATAATTACGATTACTACGCCGGCGTGACCTATGCCTACGACATTGCAAGGCCCGTGGGCGAGCGAGTGGTCGAGCTGACATTCAACGGAACGCCCGTGAAGGACACGGACGTGTTCACCGCCTGCCTGAGCAGCTACCGCGCCAGCGGCACGGGCGGGTACGACGGCTATGTCGGCTGCCCGATCGTGCGCGAGATCGGCACGGAGATGTCCGACCTGCTGCTGGACTATTTCAAGCGATACGGCGGAGAGCTCCCGCTTGCGCGGGGAGAGTTCAGGGTATTTTGACAAAAACAGCAGACTGTTTTTTTGAAGCTTAAAAGCTTCGGCAAGAGAAAAAACCTCCTATTGCGCTGGCAAAGGCTTGGCGGCCGCATTACCAAAGTAATAGGAGGTTTTATGCAGTTTAAGGCGTACAGCACATTGCGTTCGCGTGGAGTGCCGCAGAATTGAGAAATGAAGTATCTGGCTTACGGCTGGGGCTGAGGACGCTTTTTTGCGGTCAGAGCATCAACACGGATCGCAATTACTGCGACTTTATCCGCCATTTCAGCGGTGAATACGTCGTTGCGGCCGGCCTTATGAAGCATCAGAGCAGACAGACCCTTGCACTTTTCGTCGCCCTCGAGGATTTCCGCCTTGCCCTCGCCGAGAACAGAGGCGTAATAATAGCTGTGCGTGCAGGCGGTTTCGCCGTGCTGCAGGGCATTCTGACAATCCATTTCAAAGGCAACGCTGGCATTCTTGCGGATCACGTCAAGCTTCTTGCCTTCCTTTGCGCTGTGGCAATAGAAAGTGAAAGCGCCGTCTTCCACCGCATAGAGGAACACGGGGTCCGCCGCGCCGCTGTGCTGTCCGGCGAGGTCGAATTGCCCGCCGAACATCCGCCGCACCAGCTCGAGCAGCAGCGCCTCCTTGCTGGGAAAGACGTGGAAAAATGAGCTCTGAGCGATGCCCGCCGCCCCGGTGATGTCTGCGGTGGTCGTGCCGGTGTAGCCCTTCTCCGGAAATTGCGCTACGGCGGCGCGCAGCACCCGCTGCTGCGTCACAAGGCCGTTGGCCTGTTTCCCTCGCAATGACAAATGTTCACGCTCCTTTCAAATTGGACTTGCGATCATGATTTCGTTTTAACAGAAAAAGAGCGTTCCCGCAAGAGAAAGCTGCCCGCCCGAATTTTTCGGGAAAATGCGCAAAGTCCGGCGGCGCTTTTCGGTGAGTATGCAGAGCAGGCGGCGCGCATGACGCCGACCCGCGATTTGCTCTTGCTTTTTGGGTAAAATTTCTTTATGATAGGACAGTCGGCGGGGGAGATGCTCCGCTGCGAAAAAGAATAGCGATCAAGGCCGTCTGCCGGAGAAAAACCGGAACGGGGGAATGGGGTGAAAAGCCCCGCGAGCGGGTCACTGTGAAGCTCCCACGAGGAGATCAGTCAGAATGCCCGGACGGCCTTGGACGCTCCTGCCCACACCGGGAGCCGAGAGACACCAAGGGGTCTTTGCGCCCTTTTTTGCGTCTGTACGGCTCGCGTAGGCGGGCGGGTACAGACGTTTTTTTCATGCAAAAGGAGGAAGAAAAGATGAAAAAACGCGCACTATCCCTGCTGATGGCCCTTGTAATGGTCATCGGCCTGCTGCCAGCCACGGTCCGGGCGGCAGAGGGGACTGCTGACGACCTGATAGAGATCAGCAGCGAAGCTGGATTGAAAGATTTTCGCAATAAAGTTAATGCGGGAGAAAAGAATCTTTGCGCGAAGCTGACAAAAGATATTACATTAAGTGAAGATTGGACTCCGATTAGCAGCAACGCACAGTATCCCAGCGAGGCTTTTTCCGGAATATTTGACGGTAACGGACATACAATTAAAGGGTTACGTATCAATGCTTCGACTGCGTATCAGGGATTCTTTGCGTATACTAATGGAGCTACGATTAAAAACCTAACTATAGATGGTAGCGTCACATCTTCTGAAAACTATGTAGGGGGTATTGTGGGTAATGCACCCAATACCACGATTCAGAATTGCTTGTTTTCGGGTTCAGTAACTACTACCAAAAACAAGGGCGCTTATGTTGGAGGTATTGCAGGTTATGCTGGCGGTAGCAGTACTGCGGCTAAAACAACGATTACCGGGTGTGTGAACAAAGCGACTGTTACCGGCGAAGCAACTGATAATGCTGGCGGTATCGCAGGTTATGCACAATTTGGTACAATTTCCTATTGCTATAATACCGGTAAGGTTTCTGGAAAAACCGGTTATGCGGCTGGTATAGTTGGTAGCCTTTATAAGAAATCTGCGATTAACTATAGTTACGATATTGGCAATAGCCTTACAAATGTATATGGTTTCAAATATACGAATGCAAAGGTCACTAACAGTTATGTAGGAAATGGTGCTTCTAATCTTTTGAATGAAGGAGATGGTAATATCTCCTTTGTCGCTGATGAAAACAACATCAACAACGGCTATCCGATCCTCCCGTGGCAGAAGACGAGCGGCGGCGAGGAGCCGGAGCAGCCCGCGCCCGGCATTTCGATCTCTGGTGGCAAAACGCTTTGGACGGTTGCCGGCGGCAAGAACGTTACGCAGACCACGCTGACGGTTTCCTACGCTGGCATGGGGGACGAAAAACCGGCAGTCACTTGGAACTATCCGTCAGAATCGGACGCAGCTGCGTTCACAACCGCTGAGAACAATTCTGGCGCGCTCGTTGTAAACGCTTTGGGCAAAACAGGCGGTACGGAAAAGGTAACGGCTTCGGTCCAATACAACGAGAACACCTATAAAGCGGAATGCACGATCACAGTCATTCCGTATATCACTTCTGTCGATATCGTCAACCCAGAAAACGGTGTTATCGCCCTGGGACAGACGGTAGAAGCACAGGTATCCGTAGGCGGCAAGCCGTATCTGGCCAGCTATCCGGAGTTGAAGTATCAGTGGTGGCATTACGATACAAGCACAGGAAACGCAGACAAAATCACCAACGCAACGGGAAAAAGCTATACCATTCCGGAGACCTACGCATATAATCGTATTCAGGTAGAGGTCACCTGTAATGGCGTAACTGTAAGTGAGCACAATCAGCACAAAACTGCCGATGTGCTGTCCGGCAACGACGCCCTTTTGGCGTTCGATAAGGCCGCGCTGACGCTGGAAAAGCTCGGCGTGTCCTCGACCACCATCACAGCCGAGACCACGCTGACGCTGCCGAACGAGGGTGAGAACGGCTCGACGATCACTTGGGAGAGCAGCGATTCGTCTGTGATCGACCCGAAGAAGGGCAAGGTGACTCTGCCCGCCGAGGACAAGCAGGAAGTTACCTTAACGGCAAAGCTCACGCTTAACGGCAAAAAGGCTGAATTGCCGATCACATTTGTCGTTAAGTCCAAGACCGCGCAGGCGGTCGACGCGGACAAGGAAACGCTGGAAAAAGCAGCGAAGTCCCTAAGCACCCTTCACCCCCGGTTCGGCAAGGACAGCAACGTGCAGACGATGGTGGAGACACGGCTGGCGAAGGAATTCCCAAATGTCGGTGTGACGTATACGGGAAAAACGCCGCAGAACGCGACTGCAAATGGGGTGCACTCCGATATTTCCGACAACGGCAATATCACCTATTTTTACACTGACCTGACTACCACTGATCTGACCACCACTCTTCAGCGGTTCGACACCTACACGGCGTATTTCACGCTCACCTGCGGCAGTGAGACGCAGGAGAATGTGGCGGTCCCCGTCACGGTTTACTGGGATGAGGCGCGGGTCAAGGACGCCATGTGCGAGGAGATCCTCAGCAGGGTCGTCCTGCCCGAGACGGTGGAGGCGAACCTTGACCTCCCCAAGGTGGTGGACGGCAAGAAGTGGACGCTCATCGAGTGGACGAGCAGCGACCGGGCCATTACCATCAGCACGGAGAAGCAGGGAACGGCGGACACGCTCTTTGACCCCTATGTGGGCGTCGTCACCCGCCAGACGCTCGATCAGCAGGTGGAGCTGACCGCGAAGTTCACCTTCCAGCTTGCGGATCAGCAGATCGTGCTGTACAAGGTGTTCTATGTAACGGTAAAGGGCAACGCAGATGCTGCCGACCGCGCGGCACTTTATCAGCAGAAGCTGGACGATGCACTTGCGGCCCCCGGCTTGAAGGATTTCGTTACCGGTAAGAAGCTGACAGAGGAAAACGGTGTTTACACCACCAGCAACGACATTCAGTTCCCGACCACGCGCGATCTGAAGATCGACGGCAAGTACACGCCGGTGGTCATCACCAGCAGCGATCCCGGCGTGATCGAAGCGCCGACCACGCCGAACAGCGCGCGTGTTTGGGTCTACCGCCCGCTGCCCGGCGAGGCGGCAAAGACCGTCACCCTGACGGTGAAGATCCTCGACCGTCCGAACGGCCCGCAGCCGGGAGACGATCTTTCCGCCATGCGCGGCGTGCTTGCGTCCGAGGAGATCAAGGTGACCGTACAGCCGCTGACGCAGACCGAGATCGACGCGGAAATCGCGCTGATGGAACGGGTCAAGGACGCTTACTGGAACGGCATCTGCAATGCCAACGTCGAGAGGGACAACGTCACCACCGATCTGCACGCCTTCCAGGAGTGCTATTTGGACACAGACGACAGCCTGACATGGGTCTATGACCGCGAGGACCTCAAAAATCACGGCATCGTGCCCGTGCCGCTGGACAACTGGTATGACCAGCAGATCTGGCGCCTGTTCCGCTCGAGCAACGCCGAAGTGATAGCCCACGAGAACCTGCTCGTCACCCGTCAGGGAGACAGCAAGGCGGTCACCATCACCAGCTATCTTTCCAGCGAAACGCTGGGCAGGTATGCGGAGAAATACCCGCAGAACGCGGACTTCCAGAAGCTGTACCAGCAGCCTGTGACGGCCGATTTGGTCGTGACCGGCACGCAGTACGCGCAGGGAAATAACGAAGGCCGCGTACAGGCAGCGAGGCGCGCGCTGGCGGCCCGGCCGACCGTCACCGTTTCATTCTCCCTTTCCGGCCGCGGCATGGGCTTTCCGGAGGAAAGCAATCTCAAGTATGCCGAGGGCAGCACGGTGTATGACGTATTCTCCGACCGGCTTGCCAAGCACGGCTATACCTGCAAGCGCCGCGGCAGCTACATTGCCGCCATCACCAGCGACAGCGGCGTAACGCTGGAGGAATTTGACGAGGGCAAGAACTCCGGCTGGATGTATCGCGTCAACGGCGAGCTTGCCGGCAAGTATATGTCCGCACAGGGCTTGAAGGATGGCGACCGCATTGAGCTGTACTTCACCTCCGACTGGACGAGCGAGTCGGGCGCGGAGGGCTGGCAGAAGCCCGGCAAGACGGAGACGGTCACGAATGCGGACGGCTCGACCACCAAGACCGAGACGAAGCCCGACGGCACGACCGTCGAGACCACCACGAAGCCCGACGGCAGCACGACCGTCGCAGAGACGAAGCCTGACGGCAGCGTGAGCACCGTCGAAAAGCGCGCCGACGGCACGGAGATCAAGACCGCGCAGCCCGCGAGCGGCGGGATCACCGCCTCCGTCAGCGTTCCTAAGAGCGTCGGCAGCACCCGCGTGGACATTCCCGTGAGCAAGCCGAGCGGCAGCATGGTCGCCGTGATCGTCCATCCCGACGGCACGGAGGAGATCGTCAGGGGCTCCATCGTGACCGAGACCGGCATTGCGCTCCGCGCGGAGGGCGACGTGCGGCTCAAGATCATCGACAACGCCAAGCGCTTTAACGACATGGCGGACCATTGGGCAAAGGACGCCGTGGAATTCGCCTCGTCCCGCGAGCTGTTCAACGGCGTGGGCAATGACGCCTTCGGCCCCGACCGCTCCATGACCCGCGGCATGGTCAGCACCGTGCTCGCGCGCCTTGCCGGAGCGGATACGGCCGGCGGGGAGACGTGGTACGCCAAGGGCACGGTCTGGGCGGTCGAGAACGGCATTTCCGACGGAACCGCTCCCGAGCAGCCGGTCACCCGCGAGCAGCTGGCGGCGATGCTCTACCGCTATGCCGGCTCCCCCGCCGTCAGCGGCGAGCTGAGCTTTGACGACACGACTGTTATCAGCATCTGGGCCTACGACGCCGTGAGGTGGTGCGTGGACAACGGCATCCTCAACGGCGTGGGCGGCAACCGCATGACGCCGCAGGATCTTGCCCAGCGCGGGCAGGTCGCAGCCATGCTGATGCGCTTCCTACAGGCGACGGTGTAAGCGTCGACCCGCGATATACGCTATAACGAACAGCAAGGCTCCCCTGCTTCGGCAGGGGAGCCTTGCTGGTTTATGGAACGGGAAACGGGTATGGAGACGCTGCCGCGCCGGAGTCCGGCGCTCAGCGCGTGAGCGGGCCGGACCGGCGCTCGCCCCATCGGCTGTCGGTGTGCTGCTCCGCGGCGGCGGTCTCGGCGAGACGCTGGAGCTTTTCCATGCGCGCGTCGAGCTGCGCGCTCATCTGCGCGCACTCGAACAGCTCGCGGTTGACGTGATCGAGCTCCGGCAGATCCTTCTTGTAGCGGATCTTGTGCTCAAGGCTTGCCCACCAGTCCATGGAGATGGTGCGGAACTGCACCTCGACGCGCATCATGCGCTTTTGATCGTGCAGGAAGATGGGCGTTTCCACGATGAGGTGCAGGCTGCGGTAGCCGTTGGGCTTGGGCTCGGCAATGTAGTCCTTGCGCTGGAGGAGCGTGATATCGTCCTGCCTCAGAAAGGCATCGGCGAGCTGGTAGATATCCGACGGGAAGGAGCAGATGACGCGCACGCCGGCGATGTCGTTGAGATTTTCCTCGATGCTCTCCACCGTCAGCGGGAAGCCGCGGCGCTGGAGCTTTTCGGCAATGCTCTCGGGGGACTTGAGGCGCGTTTTGATGCTCTCGATGGGGTTGCGGTCATACTGGAGCGAAAGCTCCTCGTTGAGAACGTTGAACTTGGTCTCGACCTCCATCATCGCGCAGCGGTAGTAGCTCATCAGCTCGCGGTAGGGCTGCGTGTAGCTCTGCACGAGCGTGCTGATCTCCTTGCGCGGCAGGCGCGAGAGCAGCAGACGCTCCAGAGCGCCGCGGTCGGTGCTGTTTTTCAATGCCATGTGTTGTTTCCTCGGCTTTGTCGGTTCTCCCTCCGCGGTGTGACGGCGGAGGGGCGGGCGCGATGCGCCCATCTCAATCATACCATCCCGCGGCGCATCCCGCAAGCCCTCCCGGACATTTGCGCCGAAATGACCGGAAGCCGAGGAAAAAAGGAAGCGCGGAGACCGACGGTCTCCGCGCTTGCGGACGGTATTGGCTTTCGGCGGCTTACCCGCGGACGGGGATGAGGTCGCGATAGTGGAGATACATGATCTGTCCGGTGTACGGGTTGATGCCGGGGAGATAGGCGGAGTACACGCATTGGTCCACGGTGGTGCCGGGGGCGGTGGCCAGCAGATTGCTCACACCGGTCAGCTTGCCCGTGATCCAGACGAGATCGCCCGGGTGGAGGCTGGCGTTGGTGCTGTCGAAGGAGGTGTACTCCCCGTCCTCGCGCTCGATCTCTCCTGTGCTGCCATTATAGCTATAGACGTTGGTCACCGGCGCGGCCTGATACCAGCCGATCTGGTGGGCGTAGACGCTGCGCTCCGCTACGATGACCGCCTGCTCGATGGTGCAGGTGCCGTTGGGATTGAGCGTGGTGGCGGTGGTGCCCTTGACAAGATCAAGCGCGTTCATAAACGCCATCGCTTCCTTCGCCCAGCTCTGCACCAGCGCGTTATCCGTGTAGGAGGCGAGCTTGGAGGTGTAGCTGGTGTAGGAATAGCCGGAGTTCTTCTCCACATATTGCAGCGTGCGGCGGAGGAAGGTCGCCATCTGCTGACGGTTCAGGGTGGCGTTGGGGGAGAAGGTGGTCGCCGAGGTGCCGGTGGTGATGCCCGCGGCATAGGCCTTGAGGACGTAGGCGTTGTTCGTGTCGGTGAAGGTGTTCGCGGCGGCGGGCGTGATGCTCTTGCCGGTCAGCGTTTCCGCCAGACGCACCGCAACGGAGCAGAACTGCAGACGGCTGATGGGCTTGGTGTAGTCGCTGCCGAGCAGGGCTGTATCGAGCAGATCGTCGTTGAGCGCGAGGTTCACATCGCTTTCAGCCCAGGAGCTGGTCTTGGCGGCGGACTTCTTCGAGAGCGTAAAGGTGCCGGGATACAGCTCGGTGGTGTTCAGCGCCTGCGTTTCCTCCCACTGCAGGGAGGCGTTGGCTTCCGCCTGATACTGCGCGAGGGTCATTCCCGTGCCGGAGGCGTAAACATCCCGTGAGGTCAGATGCTGCTGGAGATAACGGTGGGAGTGGCCGCAGTATTCGCAGCTGAGCCAGTAGACGTGCTCGCCGGCGGCGTTCACGCCGATATAGGCCTCCGCCGTGGGATACTCGCCGTTATCCGAGTGGGCGAGCTTTTCTGTCTTGAGCAGGATCTCCGTATCCGAGGTATGGGGAGCGACATGCTTTGCATTGTACTCGCACTTGCCGCAGATGGAGCAGGAATAGTAATAGCGTCGGGCATACTGGCAGGCCTGCGCGTAGGTGTAAACACGGTCGGCCGTCCGGATCTGCAGGGTGTACTGGTGGGCGGTGCACCAGTTGTCCTTCGCGGCGGCGTCACCCGCCTTTTGGGCAGCGTAGACGTCATTGCCGGAGTAGGTCTTGATGGTGTAGGGGATCTTATAGCCGCGCTGGGCCTGGGCTGCCTTGAGCGCGGGCACGGCAGATTCGGGGATATACACCACGGTCTCGGCGGTGTAGAAGGGCATGTCGCTCTGCCTCTCCCACCGGTATACCCCGGCGATGGGCAGATAGAGGTAGTCGTCCATCGCCCCGATGAACTGATAGACATCCACCTTATCGCTGAGCCAGAGCTCCTTCAAATATTTCGCGTAGCAGATGAAAAAGCACGTTCCATCCGTTATTTTCCCATTGCTGTCCAGAATGAGGGTGCGGATGCTGTCGGTGTTCTCCAGAACGTGGTTGGCGTCAGTCATGACGGTCACACCGTTTACAAAGTTTTCAAGCTGCTTGGACTCTGCCACAGCCTGCGTGCGGGGCGTCGCCATCGCCCGCTTGGCCTGCTGGAGGAGGTCTGTTTTCCGCATCAGATCGGCGTTGAGCTCCTCTTTCTCCTGCTCGGTATAGCGCTCGCCCTCAAGGGTCAGGCTGACCTGCAGGGTGGGATAATACTGGGCGCTGGTGCGGATGGTGGCGGGCACACCGTTGACCGTAGCGGAGAAGGTGTCGGGGCCGACGAGGTTTTCGCCGTTGACGGTTTTGTAGTTGGCGCAATAGCCCTTGGTGGTGTCAAAGGCCAGCTTGATGTTGACGAGATAGGTCGTGCCTGCGCGGAAGGCATAGCCATCGTCGGTCTCCACGTCTTCGCCCTGCCACTCGGTGTACAGGATGCCCGCGCCGTTGGCGAGCAGGTCGATGTTGCCGCTCTTCATGGATTTGATGGTGACCTGGGTCTCCATCTCGTTGGGGTCGCCCGCCTTCGGCAGGTCGATGACGAGGTCGACGCTCTTGAGCCTTGTCGGCGCGGCAAGGGCCGCGGTCGGCAGCAGGGTGAGCGCCAGAACGAGACAGAGCAGTGCGCTGAGTAGTTTCTTTTTCATGGTTCCCTCCTGTAAGAATGGTTTATATTGATGGCAGAAGCGATAAAGGAACGGGGCGGGGGCTGCGTTCGCAGGTCAGATGAAATCCTGTATGGATTCCCAGTCGCCCAGCAGCGCGCGGTAATACTGCGCGCGCCACAGGAAGGTGACGATCTGACCGCGGGTGCAGGTCTCGTTCGGGCCGAACTGGTTGGCGCTCACGCCGTTGGTGACCTTGGCCCAAACAGCCCAGTTGACCGCGTTGGCGTAGGGGCTGGAGGCCGGCACATCGGTGAAGCCCGCCGAGAGGTACTGCCCCATGGCGTCGGCGCCGACGCCCTTGTAGAGATAGGTCACGGCCTCACCGCGGGTGCAGTCCGTATTCCCGGAAAAGACGGCACCGGTGTAGTAGCCCTTTTCGTAGGCCCAGAGGGCGCTCTTATAGAACCAGTCGCTCGCCGTCACGTCGGAGTAGGGGTTGGCGATGGTGGGCTCCGGCGAGCCGAGGGAGCGCCAGACAAAGGTCA
>Ga0256405_10006913_pt1 | contig 17617 bp, 8 predicted proteins | sample RumenRJG_02DNA_FD_189096 | JGI IMG/M metagenome (GOLD analysis project Ga0256405, IMG submission 189096) | Bovine rumen microbial communities from Lethbridge, Alberta, Canada - RJG_02 | ecosystem: Host-associated > Mammals > Digestive system > Stomach > Rumen | place: Canada: Alberta | collected...
AGCCATGTGTGCTTACGTATGTATGTGAATTCCTCCTTAGTTCAGTCGGTAGAACGGCGGACTGTTAATCCGTATGTCGCAGGTCCGAGTCCTGCAGGAGGAGCCATGTATGATTACGTATGTATGTGAATTCCTCCTTAGTTCAGTCGGTAGAACGGCGGACTGTTAATCCGTATGTCGCAGGTCCGAGTCCTGCAGGAGGAGCCATGCCAATCAGTTTTGGCTCTAACACTGTTTTCTAAAATTTCTTAATCACAGTAGTTCTACTTTCATTTGTTTAATTAAAAATACTTCCACCAAAATTGACAAAGGACTCTCTTTTTTTGCCGTGAGGTGAATCCTGTTTTGTAAACAAAATCTTGTGATTTATCTATAGATATGGTAGAAAGCATAATGGAATCAATTTATTTTAGGATATAAACAATAGTGCCCTTTATAAATTGCCATTTTGTGTTTTATTAAAAGTACATCCATAATTTATTTACCCGGAATGTTGAAAACCGCTTTAAGGTTCGGATACGTGAGATTTGTTAAGTCCTTAAGATTGAAATACAGCATTGGGATACAAAATAGACTATGTGCAGCTATTTTTCAAATGTCAGCTTTTACAATCCCCTGCTGACATTATAAAAAAAGTTAAAGAAGCCGATCCTCAAGCTTTTAGAAACGTGGTTATATTACCATCTAGAATATCTGAGCTTTTTACTTGGAGTTATTTTGTCTCAACCACTGACAATTTCAGCAGTAAGCCTATCAAATGATATGTCGGCACTCAAAAGCCTTGAGATGACAGCAAAATATTAGATGAAGACACTCAAGTTCAGACTGTATCAGACTTAGTTTGACGCAAAACAGCATAAAAAGATTAACCTTGCATTCATGTACCATTACTGCGTCAGACTCCACTAAAGGAACAATTGTCTTACCATGTTGGATAAAAAAAGATTAACTACAAAAGCACATAACCAAAAAAAAGAGACCATAGTATTGATGTTTTCAAAAATTAAGTACTCTTGAGTAAAGAGTAATAAAGAACGTAGTGAATTTGACTATGAGAAGTTCTTCTGCACGGAAAAATACCTTATCAAAAATGCAGAAAAAGTTTGCAAAATAAGCCTAAATTCATTGAATATATATATTATAGATGCAGATGGAATATAGCAAGAAGGTTGAAGCTTCAGCATTTTTAAAATCCAAATATGTTTTGGATCGATACGAAATTAACATTGTATAGATAGACAAAAGATTCTTGCTAGCTCAAGTTTGCTTCAATTGCACATAGTAAAAAAAGAGAGCAAGGATGTACGTATCTGTTGTGGACTTACACCAACTTTGGCAAATAACTCAACGCAGCGAGAAAATGTCCTAAGAGAAGGAATTTTCAAATTTATGCCCACCTAATTCTATAAAACGGAAAGGACATTGCCCATAAGGAAGAGGGGAAAAGATAAAGACCTTTCTGATTAAGATCTAAGACATTTTTCATAGAGCCTAGAATCCAACAGTTTGCAGACTGTGGGAGTATGTTAAACAATACAATAATGGTATACATTTTTTTAAGGAGAATTTAACCAAATGAAAAGCGCATTAGTACTTTATACCAATGGTACGGAAGACATTGAGGCAACAGCCGCATTAGACATATTGCATCGAGGCGGAGTAAAGGTAGTTACAGCAGCGGTTACTAATGATGGAAGCCGTATGGTTGAACTTGCACATAGTTCTGTCATTGTTTGTAACCTAACCTTTGAAGATGTCACAGATGATTATGATTTAATTGTGATTCCTGGGGGACCTGGTACCATCAACTTTGCCAAATGCCCTGCCCTTATTGAAAAACTTCAAAAACAGCTAGACCGCGGTGCTCTTATTGGAGCAATATGTGCCGCTCCGGGCGTAGTACTGTATGCTCAAGGAATAATTGACGAAAACACAACAGCAACTTGCTATCCAGGGTGCGAATGCGGAAAACATTTCAGTACCAAAGGGGTATGTGTTTCAGAAAACGACAAAATTATCACCGCTCGTTCACCTCAATATGCCATTGAGTTTGGTCTTAAGATGCTAGAATATCTTGTAGATAAGGAAACAGCAGACCGTGTAGCCTCCTCTATACTTTACAAACCTAGCCTTTAAAAAATTTCCACCAGGGAGCCTTATTCTTACCTCCCTGAATTTCTTCTAGCCGCTGCCAGATAATATCACAGATAGATGAGTCCTCACTGTCCCACTTGGCATTCATGAGAATACGGCAGGCTCCTTCCACATGGTCTACAGCATAAATATGAAAATTACCATCACGTACTGCCTTCATTACTGCAGGTTTTAATACTAGCTGACAGATACATGAAAGCGGAATCACCACTCCTTGTCTGCCGTTTAATCCACGCAATCTGCATATTCTATAGAAACCCTCAATTTTTTCATTGATTCCACCTACGCTTTGAACATCTCCAAACTGATCTACTGCTCCTGTTACCGCCAGGTCCTGCTTGATAGGCAGATTAGATAAGGCACTTATCACTGCACATAAACCAGTAAGAGAGGCAGAGTCACCGTCAATTTCACTGTAAGACTGTTCAAATACCAGACTTGCAGAAACTGGCATCGGCTGCGCGGAACCAAACTCATTAGCAAGAAATCCATTGATAATCATCATCGCCTTGGCATGAATTTGACCTGCAAGTTCAGCCTTATGCTCAATATCAATTACATCACCATCTCCACCGGCGCGAAGAGTAGCAGTAATTCTCACGGGTGTACCATATTCATAGGACGAACCAACACTTTCTATGACACTTAATCCATTGATTTGTCCTACCACCTCACCTTCTGTCTCCAAAAGGATCTGTTCATCTCGATAGTTTCTCAATTCAGACTCTGCAAGATAATTTACCCGATAATTCTCACCCACTAAAGCCTTTAGTACATGTCTCCCCTCAATAGACTCACCTTTGGCATAATTATGGGACTCAAGAGCAAGTTCACGGAGTTTCAATTCAGGAATATAAATCCAGCGCCGATCCCCAGACTGTCTACAACAGTAATTAAAAAAGTATTTAACCGCTTCTTGTGAAAAATCTGATAGCTGATATTTATTCACGTAATCCTTAAGTAATCCCCCCAAAATACTAAGGCCAGAACTTGAGTTGAATTCCATAACAATATCAGAGCGCAAACCATTGTCCAATGCTGGCCAGATCCGTGTCAGTTCCGCACAGTCTAAAGCATCACCACAGATAATTAGCTTAATTTTACTGTTCTGAGCAAGACAAGCATCCACCGGGTTAAGCCATTTAGGATGATCAAGCAGTAGCGAAGCCGGAATAATCACGACGCCTTCACTTGACATCACCCCATTTTCGTTTTCATTACCAAAAAATTCAAAACGTGTAGGCGCATAGGCAATAATCGGTTCTTGTCCACATTCCTTTTGTACAATCTCACTTAAAATTTCAATCGTATTGACCCGTGTACTGCCACAGACACACAAAGTTTTAGCCATACGGTTACGTAAAAGTGATGATACGGCATTTCTAACACGCGACTGCAGCATGGAGAAAGGTCTAGGATCCATATCTGCAAAAAAACTCAAGTCATTATCATCAACTAGGATATTCAGATCTTCATACTCAAGTTCAAACACATCGCCACGAACATCTTCATTTTCGTTATTATTTAAAAAAATTCTTTTCAATTTTGATTCCTTAGGTAAAAAGATGTGATGTACTGCCTAATCCACATCAAAAGAGTAGATTAAATCGGCCGACTGTTCAAGAGAGGATACGAGTTCTAGATATAGTTTGCGCAGAAGTTCATAACGAACCTTAACCTCATAGACACTGTTGTAGATACCATATCCGTACGATAAACGTAATTTCTTTGTAACAAAAGCGTGTACTTCCATTTTTGTATTGGTACCACTTCCCGATGAACCGATCTGCACGCCTTCCATACCAAAAACACCAACCATGGAATTGAGCAGTCCTGCGGTGGTTCCTAAACCAATTGACATCAGCAATTGCGAGGTAGCATCAGCATTTTCTTTGTCGCTATGTTCAAGGCCATGTCCATAGAGAATATATGACATGATCTCATTTTTACTCATGGTAGGCTTTGAGAAAAGAGCAATTTCAGGAGTCTCGACATATCCTGATACCCTCAGCCCTGCAAGAATATTATCCTCAAGAGAACTTGGATCTACCACTATTTCAGCATAAAGCTTAGGATTGGCGATGTCATTTTTGAAAACGGCATTGGCTTCATTTACGATAAACTTATGCCCATACATTTCAGCATAACCGTTTTCGAGGGAAATTTTACCTGAAGACATGATCTTAGGAGAAGTTGATTCCTTTTTGATTTCTATGCCACCAACTATATCGGACTTTAATCCCATAGCATTGACCTTTACATCTTCCCCTAGGGTAACACTTATATCAAGTTTCATGTCATTACTAAGCGTGCTGGCCTTTTTCTTATCGACAATAATACCACGCAGGTTAGAATCCGAACCAATGAAAATTTCATCCTTAGAGGGAGCAATAACTCTATTTTCCATGGAATTAAATCGAATTGTGGCTTTAGGAATTTCCACCTTACCGGTGACAGACATTATTTCTCCTAGTTCACATTGCGTATCAATATTCACTAAAGACTCACCATACGTGAGAAGAAACACTGGTAGTCGTTCGGACTTCACGCTCAATTTTCCCGCCGCAGACTCACTCCAGTCAAGATTGCCACTTATTTCCACCGGATGTTCATTAAGTTTAACTGTTCCCTTCAAGATCCCGTTATTGCCGTTGGCTTTTAACGAAAAATCAAAGTCATCAACAAATCCAATACTCAGTGTCGGTTCAGCACTTCCTTTTGAGACGATTTCTCCAAAAAACAACGGAGAGGCCAAGGTTCCGCCAAAAGTACCACTGATATTTAAGGTTCCATCAAGAGTATTCAACTGTTTGCTGACTGCAGTAAACAAATCAAGATGCAGGTTAGTCAGAGCAATTTTTCCTGAGAGTTTACGGGTATCGTAAGGATCACTTACCTCAGTTTCTAAACGTAAATTCCCATTATCCCTAGATAGTTTTAAAAGTAACAGTGACTTTAACCGGTTTTCATCTGCATTTATCTTTAAAGACAATTCTGAAACCGGAATAAAAGTTGAATAAAGCGAAGCAAAACCATGGTTCACCGATGCCTCAACATCAAATTTCGGCACATAATTCTTCATAATAAAATTGATATCAATATTCAGTTTTCCTGAAACCTTAATCTCCTCGCCAATATACTTTTGCATATTCCGAAGTGAAACATCATGAAGCGCCGCGCTGCAGTTTAAGTCTCCATTGTTGAAGTTAATTTCTGAAACTCTTAGTGTGGCTTTGTTATCCGTTAAGGCAATACTCGAAACAGATGCATGTTTTTTTACAAAATCGTAAGAAAAACTTACTTCATCGATTAAAGAGAAAGGATCAATAAGCGGGGTAGCCAATAGCAGACTTTTAATACTGCCATGATAAAATTCCTTGTTCTCATCAAAACCACCCTCTATATTCAGGTAGGAACCACCATTGCTGGTGCAGCCAAAAGACAGTACATGGCTCGCCATGGTACCATTTAAATTCAGTGAACACTTGCCATAAAGGGCCTTGCGATTCAGAAAAATCCCACCAGTCATCATGGATAAGGAGACACTTTTCGCTCCAATATCCGACTCTCCATTTACCACAAGATGTGCAATGAACAGATCATTTACAAGCAAACGATGAGAGCGGCTCATAACACTCAAGTGTGCGTCCAAAAGCGGGCCCTGCAGTGTCAATCGCCCCTTAAGATCACCTTTTAGAGTAGGCTCGAGATATTCAAGATGCTCTATAGTAAACTTTCCAAAAAGATCAGAATATTCACCAAGCGTTCCTGAAACCACCACCAGATTTTCTGCCTGCTGCAAAGTAAGTTCATCAATTACAACCGTCTCGTCTCCATTGCTTACTATATGCTTGACATCAATGTTAACCGGTTTTTGATGGTAAAAGAAACTGGCTTTTAAAGTAGGCACATCAAGATGAGCCCGGCGTGGATCATCATAACTAAAGGCTACTTTACCCTCTAATTCCACATTCATGGCACCGGCAAGAGGAGCGTACAATGCCTGCATATCATCAGCCTTAAGACTAACTTTGCCATGAAAATCAAAATCAGGACTATAGGTAAGCATTCCCCCTACTTGTCCATTAAACTTCCTATCTCCTAAATATCCATCAATCTTGAGTTCGTTTACTTGTACCGTTGACAGATCTAAAGCAGAATCAAGTTTAATATTGAGTTTATTAAAGCCATATCCATTTAAAAGTGTTCCAAGTTTTAATTGCATTTTCTCGAAAATTGCGCCTTCAAGAAGCATTTCCACATTTCTAAATGACAGGCTGCTATCACTTTCGCTTTCCCTATTAGATTCAGTCTTGCTCTCCACTCCTGTCCTTTGGTGCTTATCTTCAGCGTGCACTGCTGCATGCTCTGGCACTTCAGAAGAGACTGTGATGTCAGGCTCGGCAGCTGCAGCATGCGCCTTATCCTTTGTTGAAGTTTTTAAAGGTTCCGCATCTGCCAAAGGCTGCTCTTTACTATCCTCTGCCCCATCATGTTTTGAAGCATTAAGCTGCGCTTTAGTCTGCTCTACCGCGGTATTGACACTCTTTGAGAGCTCTTCTGCTATGGCGGTTTTGGTTTTAATCAATGAAGCAGAGATCCCTCTTAGGTACTCAGAATCAAAGACTTTTTGAGACTTTTTCTCAAGATTTTCTGATTTTATAACAGGATAGGTAAAATAAGGAGAAGTCACCTTAAGATAACAAGGGATCTCATTTGAGAGAACGTTAAGACGCCCCTGTGCATCTACAAGATATGGCGCATCAACTTTAGCCTCCATTCCCAAATCTACCAGTGATCCCTTGACTTTAACCGAACCTGAAAGGCCAAACAGCAAAGATTCGTAGTTTTTAAGATTATATTCTGTGGTATATCCCTTACCAAGCAGTACAAAATCCATATTATAGTAGTCGACAAAATCCATGGTACCTGAAGCCACAACCTGACCTAATGCATGACTGGCCTCAAGGGAATATACAGTAAGGAGGGTATGCTCAAACATAGCGTTTACAGTGGCATTTACAAGCCCAGTATCATAGCCATCTTGATAATATCGACCGTTAATAATTTTGAAATTATACAAAGCCGCCGTAAGTGGCAAATCTATTGTGGGAAATTTCTCAATAGCCCCATTGCCATTGTCAAAGGTAAGAATTTTAGGCAGATTATTAGGAGGCGATTCGCTGTCATCAAGTTTCAGATGCACACTGACATCCTCAACAGTACCTTTTGACACCTGAGCATAGTCATCATAAGCATTCAGAACAAGGCTGGCTTTGGGCACTCTGACATCAATGATACTTGAAAGATAGGCAAAATCCTTAAGTACCAAGGAGTCAACCTTGATTTTAGTATAAAAATCAAGACGAAAAGGTTCATCATAAGAGGTAGAATCTTCGACGGTGTCATTATCTTCAAAATCGGCCAGTTTTACCTCAAGTTTATCCGCACTCAAAGTCGTAACCTCAAATACACCCCGCGTCAGAAATCCTAACACACTGTATTTTATATTGAGATTATCCGCACTTATGGTCACAATATCTTTAACGTCGACCTCAAAATATGAATCTGTAGAAAAACCTTTAAAGATACTGCCTTCCTTGATGTCGGCGGTAATACTTACATACTCAGCAAGATTCTCATTGACAGTCTTGATAATAAAGCGCATACCGTGGGTAGTACCGCACAAATACCCTGCCGCCCCCACCAAGAGCATGACGAAGACCAGAACCGCCAAAAGTGTATACGCAAGTATTTTCAAAAGTCTGTGTTTCATCATTAGAATTCAAGTCCAAAAGCAACATGCAATCTCAACTTACGGTAATCACGACGCGAATTGATTCCATATGCCAGGTCGATTTTAAAAATTCCGTAATCAGAGATAAATCTGTATCCTATTCCAGGGCCTAACAGCAGATGATGATCCTTAACATAATTGTTAGTACATACAGCAGCATCCATAAAGACAGCCCCACGACTGTTACTGATACCTATCGGGAACTCGAACTCTGCGGTTCCTGCCGTTATATAGCGTGAACCAAGCAGTTTGCCCTGGCTGTCACGCACTGATTCTGACTTATATCCAAAACCTCTTAGGATACGATCTCCACCGGCAAAAAAGCGCATCGAAGGAGGAACATCACCAGCATCCCTGCCGATATTCGCTCCCTGCATCAATTTATAGATAAATTTATAATCCTCAAAAAATGTATAAACTCCACTAAAAACCAGTTCACTATGCCAGAAGGTCTGATCACTAATTGCACTACTGGCAATACGGTTATCAAAACTAACGGAAAATCCCATTTTGGGATCGATGCCACCGGTGGAACTACTCATCAGTAAGGTTAGCCCCAGCATCAGATTCGTAGGATGTCCTTTCTGTGAGGCCTGCTTGTAATCCTCATACTCTCCTGCAATATAATAGTCACGCTTCCAATTTCCATGAATGTTATCTACATAATGAAGTGAAGCGTGACTGATATCTGACAAAGTATCTTCCCAGTCCACCCGCGTCTGCGCCAATTTTATGTAAAAGTAGTTAAGATTCGGATCTTTATGTGGAATTTTATAAATTAACTGCGCGGTTTTTTTCTCTCTTGAGGCTCTGACAAAAGAAGTATAAGCATGTCCCATGGAATTAACCATAGGCATATCCCAGCCCACAAGTCCACGAATACTTTCATCCGTAGAAAAACCCACACCTAGACGATAATGATGTGTAGGCTTACGCTCCACTTCAATTGAAACCGGAACTTCCCCATTCTTGCGCTCTTCAACTAAGGTCTGCACGTCAACCGAACGATAATAGTTGGTACGGGATAAATTCTGAGATATGTTGGCAACCTTCTTCGCAGAATAGGATCCATTCTTTTGGATATCAATGAGACTCTCTGCAGGAGCTAAAAGAGCCCTAGACTCTTCACTGATCCTGATGTCACCAAATTTATAACGTTTTCCAGTATCAAAAATAACGGAAATATCTGCGACATTCTGATCCTGATAAACCAGAATTCTAGAACTCACAAGATGCGAATCAAAAAAACCAAGAGTCTGCGCATTATTTCGTAACGCGGTTTTCAGCTCCTCATATGCACCGTGATTTAAGAGTTTATAAGGACCTATCCCGCTGTTACGAACTATCTGTGCGAAAGATTCATAGTAGGCACCTTCTCCGGTAATCTCAATATTGCAATACCGAATAAAAAGAGGTTTACCTAAATCTACATCAATACCAAGCACTGCTGAAGTATCATGGCGTTTAGGATAAGTAAACGAGACCTTGGGATGATAGTAACCAAAAGAATGAACAGCCAGAGTAATCTTATCAGTAATTTCAGGTGAATAAAGACGGACACGCCGTTTGGAAATAGTAGGAAGCCCCTCAAGGTAGGCATTGATATTATTTAAAACCTCTGGATTATTTACACCTTTTACCTGTAACGTTACAGGATCAATGACCTTATCGGACTTGACCGGCTTTCCGGAACTGCATGACAGAAGAAAGGTAAAAAAGGAACTCAGGATCATGACGAGGAAGAATCTAACCCACCTCTTACACTCATACAAACCTACTTTTTTATCTAAAATCTGTAACATTGGTAACATTGAAAATCACAAAAAAACAAAGGCTTTACACGACCTGTGACAATACAGTTTTTGCCTATCTTCTGTCATGATGTTTTGCAAACTATATATACTAAGGAAACAATCTTAATTTTTTATAAAATATCCCGTTAGTTTAGCATTCCTTAAGGTAAAATTTACATATCAATGGATTATTCTGCAAATGTCCCTGCACGATTGCCTTGGGAGGCGTGTTCATATTCCTAAGAAACAGTAAATTCTGTAACATATATGCGCCACTTTACGATATTTTTCCATGTTAATTCTAGCACATGAGAAAATCTAAGACATTTTTTTTCAGGAAATTTAGTACACCTGTAATAAACACCACTTGGCGTGATAGTAAAAAGAGGCCCAGGTAACGCCAACTGCTACATTACTGTCAAAATATTCCTGATCACTAGTAAGATAGCCGATCACTGTGTCTATTACTGGGGATGCTCTTGGGAATGATAAGGTAAAGATAAGATTATACTTACGTCCAAAAACATACTAGATATGAGGGATTGCTGTAAGAGGAGTGGCTCTTTTTTAAATTATTTTTTTCAGATTACAAGCCTTAAAATTCACAAAACACCCCTGACCAATGCCGTCAGTTTTTTTTTCAATATTACCAGCAGTTCAGAATGCTCCTGTCTTTTTTAAGTTTCCCAAAAGACTTTCCAAAATTGCACAGTTAAAATCATCCTTTTAATAACTCTTGAAAAAAAATCCTATTCGTCTAAAATATCGCAGACTATGACCTAAGGTTGTACAATCTTAGATTGTTTTGAATCATGGGGTAAAATCATCCTACAATATTTAGAGGGGGCTTTGTGGGCACATCCGCCATTCTAGCTCTCGCCGACGGTACTGTTTTCAAGGGAAGGGCCTTTGGCGCTCCTGACACCACCACTGTCGGTGAAGTTGTCTTTAATACGTCCATGACAGGTTATCAGGAAATTCTTACTGATCCTTCATATGCAAATCAAATCATTACCTTAACTTATCCTCATATCGGCAATTACGGAACCTGTAACGAGGATCTTGAATCACAAGATATCTTCGCCATGGGACTCATTATCAGAGACCTTTCCTTAATTCCTTCCAATTTTAGAAATCAGAATGATTTAAGTTTTTTTCTCAAAAAATACAAAAAACCTGGCATTTACGGCATTGATACCCGTATGTTAACTAGGATTTTACGTGAAAAAGGCGCTCAGAACGGCTGTCTAACAACCGATCCTAACATCAGCAGTGATGAGGCCTTGAGAAGAGCGCGAGATTTTTCGGGAATTAAGGGGATGGACCTTGCCAAGGAAGTAACCACCAAAGAAATATATACCTTTGACGAGGGTACTTGGGTATTAGGCCAGGGCTATACAGTCAAGCCAAAAATTGAATTTAATGTCGTAGCCTATGATTTTGGGGTAAAACGCAATATTCTAAGAATTCTGCGTTCTCTGGGCTGCAAAGTAACCGTAGTGCCTGCCACCACCAGTGCTCAGGATGTCATCAACATGGATCCCGATGGTATTTTTCTCTCTAACGGACCTGGTGATCCCGAACCTTGCACCTATGCACAAGAAGCCATTCGTACCTTTATTAACAGAAAAATTCCACTGTTTGGGATCTGCCTTGGTCATCAGTTGCTCTCATTGGCATCTGGTGCTCAAACCATCAAGATGAAATGCGGTCATCATGGAGCAAACCATCCGGTTAAGGATTTAAGAAGCGGGACTGTGTATATAACTTCTCAGAATCACGGATTCTGTGTAGATGAAAAAACTCTCCCTGCCAATCTTGTGGCTACGCATAAATCCCTTTTTGACGGTACCTTACAGGGCGTTGAACGTACTGACGTTCCGGCTTTCAGTTTTCAGGGGCATCCTGAGGCTTCTCCTGGACCTCACGACCCTATGGCACTGTTTAAGCACTTTATTGAACTTATGAAAAACTATCGTCATATGGATTAGAGGAAATCCCATGCCAAAGCGTACTGATATCAAAAAGATTTTAATTCTGGGCGCAGGTCCAATTGTCATCGGACAGGCTTGTGAGTTTGACTACTCTGGTACTCAGGCCGTTCGAGCCTTGCGTGAGGAAGGATATAAGGTTATTCTAGTCAACTCTAATCCAGCCACAATTATGACCGATCCTGATGTTGCAGATGTTACCTACATTGAGCCTATTCACTGGAAAGTCATTGCCCATATCATAGAAAAAGAAAGGCCAGATGCTATTCTACCTACCATGGGTGGACAGACAGCCCTAAACTGTGCTTTAGAACTTGAGAGACATGGAGTTTTAAAAGAATACAATGTAGAGATGATTGGCGCCAAAGCCGATGCCATCGATAAAGCCGAAAACCGTGAACGCTTTGATAAGGCCATGCGCAGCATTGGTCTTGAGTGTCCACGCTCTGGCATTGCCCATTCCATGGAAAGTGCGTGGGAAGTACAAAAAAATGTGGGCTTTCCCTGCATTATCCGACCATCCTTCACCATGGGCGGTACCGGTGGCGGCATTGCTTACAATCCTGAAGAATTCAATGAAATATGTAGCAAGGGACTTGAGCTTTCCCCGACACATGAACTTTTAATTGATGAGTCTCTCATCGGCTGGAAGGAATTTGAGATGGAGGTGGTGCGTGACCGCAAAGATAACTGCATTATTGTCTGCTCCATCGAAAATCTAGATCCTATGGGCATTCACACTGGTGACTCCATCACTGTGGCCCCAGCCCAGACCTTAACTGATAAAGAATATCAGCTGATGCGCGATGCTGCCATGTCAGTACTGCGTGAAATCGGTGTTGAAACCGGTGGTTCCAATGTTCAGTTTGGTGTTAATCCTGACAATGGCCGCATGGTTATCATCGAGATGAATCCACGTGTATCAAGATCCTCGGCTTTAGCCTCAAAGGCAACCGGCTTCCCTATTGCCAAAATCGCAGCTAAGCTTGCGGTAGGCTATACCCTCGATGAGTTAGGTAACGATATTACCGGTGATAAGACACCAGCCTCATTTGAACCAAGTCTTGATTATGTAGTCACCAAAATTCCCCGTTTTAATTTTGAAAAATTCCCTAATTCAGACGACCGCCTGACCACCCAGATGAAATCCGTGGGTGAAGTTATGGCTATAGGCAGAACCTTTGAAGAATCACTGCAAAAAGCCCTGCGTGGACTTGAAACCGGAAAACTAGGCTTTGATCCGCGCCTTGATATGAAAAAAGGTGATGCCCGCCAGAAACTCTTACACGAACTGGAAAACGCCGGAGCCCATCGTATCTGGTACCTTGGGGATGCTTTCCGTTTAGGTATGGATGTAGAAGAGGTCTTTAACTACACCAAGATTGACCGCTGGTTCCTCTCTCAAATCAAGGAAATCATTGATCTCGAGCAATCCCTAAGTGGCCGCACCCTAAAATCCCTAGATAGCGATGAACTGCGTGATCTCAAGTCTCGCGGCTTCTCTGATGCTAGAATTGCGGCTCTCGTAAAATCAACTGAGGATAAAGTAAGAGAACGTCGCTGGCTCTTTGAAGTTTTTCCAACCTATAAGCGTGTTGACACCTGTGCAGCAGAATTCAGTACTTCTACTGCATACATGTACTCCACCTATGAGCAGGAATGCGAATCCAATCCAACTACTAAAAAGAAAGTAATAGTATTGGGAGGTGGCCCTAACCGTATCGGTCAGGGTATTGAATTTGACTACTGCTGTGTGCATGCTTCCATGGCTCTGCGCGAGGAAGGCTATGAGTCCATCATGGTTAACTGCAATCCAGAGACGGTTTCCACTGACTATGATGTTTCAGATCGTCTATATTTTGAGCCGGTAACTCTTGAAGATGTACTCGAGATTGCCAGAGTAGAAAAACCAGATGGAGTTATTGTGCAGTTTGGTGGTCAGACCCCTCTTAAACTTGCTAGAAAACTTGAAGAAGAAGGTGTACCTATCATCGGCACTTCTCCACGTGATATTGACCGTGCCGAGGACAGAAAACTTTTCCAGGAAGTGGTCAATAAACTGCAGTTGCTGCAGCCACGCAACGGTACAGCCACATCTTTGTCTCAGGCCGTAGTTACCGCCAATGACATTGGCTATCCTCTGGTCGTAAGACCATCTTATGTACTTGGTGGTCGGGCTATGGAAGTAGTTTATGATGAGGATGATCTGCGTACCTATTTTGCCGAAGCCGTCAAGGTTTCAAACAAATCACCGGTACTCTTAGATAAATTCCTTGATCATGCCACAGAAATTGACGTTGATGCGGTTTCTGACGGAGTGGACGTAGTTATTGGCGGGATCATGGAACATGTCGAAGAGTGTGGAGTGCACTCAGGCGATGCCTCCTGCGTACTTCCTCCTTACCATCTGTCAGAAGATCTGATAAAAAGAATTACCAAGATCTCTAGAGATTTGGCTCTCTCTCTCAATGTTAAGGGCCTCATGAACGTACAGTTAGCTGTGCGTGAGGACAGGATCTATCTTATCGAGGTCAACCCGCGTGCCGCCCGTACTGTACCTTTTGTCTCTAAGGCCACAAGTTTGCCGTTAGCCAAAATTGCCGCTAAAATCATGATTGGCAAAACCCTTAAGGAACTGGGAGTAGATCATGAGATTATCCCTCCATACTATTCTGTAAAAGAAGTGGTACTGCCATTTGCCAAGTTTCCAGGTTCCGATCCTCTCTTAGGACCTGAAATGCGCTCCACAGGTGAAACCATGGGCACTGCCATGACATTTCCTGAGGCTTATGCTAAAGCGGAACTGGCTGCCAATTCACCGATTCAGAGAAGTGGCAACGTACTGTTGTCTATTAAAAAATCAGATCAAAACAGAGTTCCTGAACTTGGTAAAATTCTTAAGAAGGCCGGTTTTGTGCTAGATGGAACCCAGGGAACCAGCAAGGTTCTGCGTGATGCTGGCATTGAATGTACACAGGTACAGAAAGTATATGAGTCCAGACCAAATCTTCTAGACTTTATCAAATCCGGAAAATATAACTGGGTAATCAATACTACCGAAGGTCGCCAGTCTGTCAAGGACTCACGTTCACTGCGCAAGGCCTGCCTCAGATATAATATCTGCTACACCACAACACTCAATGCCGCCTTTGCTTCTACTTTGGCCATCGATGCTGATGAGTATGCAACCGTACATTCCTTGCAGGAACTACATTCCATGCTGAAAAAAGCGAATGCTTAATCATCTTTCACCAAAAGCTCGGTAGTGCTTTTGGTGATTGTATTTAACCTCCATTTTGTTAATCTCTGTAATTTTTTTGTTCTATAATTATTTCTGTGGGATTAGCATATCCTTAAGATATCCATAGCACACATAAGCGTTTTTCTGAACTGCCAGAAGAAATTGTTTTGGCTTGTCCCAGTAAGTTAGCTATTTGTAACTCATTTGCCGACCCCACAAAAATATTTATTGAGCCAATTTTTTCCCAAAAGATATACGTTCTGCCCCCAATTAAACCAATTGCAAAAAAAAAATAAAATTCCACTACTTTTGTCACAAAAATACACATTCAAATTGCCAAGTTCAAAATTTTCTCTAGAATTAAGATATGTAGCAGATTATAGTTCTAAAATTTTATTTCGGATGACAAATATGATTTCAATTCGCAAAGCCAATCATGAAGACATAGCAGATCTCAAAAAATTAGTAGATAAACTTGTCCCAAACAATTTCAATGGGTTTCTCAATACCTCACAGATAGACTATATGATTGAAAAGTTATATACCCAAAAAGCACTTTTAGATGCCCTAGATTCCGGTACCGATTATTTTGTGGCCACCTGCGACGGTGTTGACTGTGGAGTCGTCTCCGTTTTAAAACATGGACCTAATCTTTTTTTAATGCACAAAATCTATGTGGATGAAGGCTACTACGGAAAAGGGGTGGGAACTGCTCTGTTGCATAGAATTAAAGAATATGTCTCCTCAAAAGTATTACCATGCACGATTGAACTGGTTATCAACTCCCATAATCCTAGTCGCGAATTCTACCTAAAAAATGGCTTTGTAAAAGTACGTGACACTGAACTTGATTTGGAGGAATTTATAATTAGCGAGGAAGTATTTTCTTTGGAACTAAACTAATTCTGCACTGCACCAAAAGTGATCTGCATCCGAAATTTTCGTGCGGCAACATATGCAATGGCATTTGTTGCCTTTTTTTTGTGAAAAAAAAATATTCTTTGACTTCACGTTTTAAGTCAACGACAATTATGCTAGTTATTTTGTTTTTAACAGGAGCCTCTCCATGAACTTTACTGATGTGAAAAAACTCATCACTGACAATGAAGTCATTTTTGTTGATTTAAGATTTACTGATACCAAAGGAAAAGAACAGCATATTTCGCTACCTATTTCCTGCGTAGATGAAGCATTTTTTGATCAGGGAAAAATGTTTGACGGTTCTTCCATCGCCGGCTGGTGTGGAATTGATAAATCTGACATGATCCTAATGCCGGATATTGAAACCGTGCAGTTAGATCCTTTCTATGCCGACCCTACTATCATTGTCAGATGTGATGTTTTGGAGACTGAAACTCTTACAGGTTACAGTCGCGACCCTCGTTCTGTGGCAAAACGCGCGGAGGAATATTTAAAATCAACCGGAATCGGTGACTGCGCCTATTTTGGTCCTGAACCTGAATTTTTCCTGTTTGATGACGTACGTTTTAAATCCGATATCTCAGGCTCATTTGTAGCCATTGATGATATTGAGGCAGCATGGAATTCACAGACAGAATATGAGGGTGGCAACAAAGGCTATCGTCCATTTGTCAAAGGTGGTTATTTCCCTGTACCTCCTGTGGATTCTTCTCAGGATATCCGCTCAGCCATGTGCCGTATTATGACGGATATGGGGCTTATTATCGAAGCCCATCACCACGAGGTTGCCACTGCTGGACAGAACGAAATTGCCACTAGATTCAATACCCTAACAAAAAAAGCCGACGAAGTGCAAATCTATAAGTATGTAGTACAGAATGTAGCAATGGAATACGGAAAAACTGCTACCTTTATGCCAAAACCAATCTATGGTGATAATGGATCTGGTATGCACTGTCATCAGTCCATTGAGAAAAACGGCGCCAATATCTTTGCTGGAAACCTGTATGGCGGTCTTTCTCAGGAAGCCCTATGGTACATCGGTGGGATCATCAAGCATGCCAAGTCTCTAAATGCCTTTACCAATCCTTCTACCAATTCTTATAAGCGTCTGGTTCCCGGTTTTGAGGCTCCTCTTATGCTTGCATATTCCGCAGCCAATCGGTCCGCTTCAATTCGCATCCCTTATTCTATGAATCCAAAAGCAACTCATATAGAAGTACGCTTCCCTGATTGCACTGCTAATCCATATTTGGCTTTTGCGTCCATGCTTATGGCCGGAATAGATGGCATTCAAAATCATATCGATCCAGGTGAGGCAATGGATAAGAATCTTTATGACTTGCCACCAGAAGAGGCTGCCAATATTCCACAAGTCTGCTCCTCACTTGAAGAAGCCCTCAAGGCTCTGCGTAAAGATCATGAGTATCTCTTGGAAGGTGGGGTCTTTACAGATGATATGCTCAATGCCTATATTGAACTCAAGCAGGAGGAAGATACACGCGTACGCTCTACCCCTCATCCATGTGAATTTGAATTATATTATTCTCTCTAGGATTACCCATCCGCGTTATATGCTTAAAGAGCGAATTTAATATCATGCCCATTACGTTAAGACGAAAAACAATTTTTGATCTTAAGGATATGAGCCACTAATGTGGGCAAGTCCTTAAGCAACTTTTGGTCCCTCTTACTAGGTGGGCTCCTTCTACAGTTGGAT
>Ga0256405_10006915_pt1 | contig 17612 bp, 12 predicted proteins | sample RumenRJG_02DNA_FD_189096 | JGI IMG/M metagenome (GOLD analysis project Ga0256405, IMG submission 189096) | Bovine rumen microbial communities from Lethbridge, Alberta, Canada - RJG_02 | ecosystem: Host-associated > Mammals > Digestive system > Stomach > Rumen | place: Canada: Alberta...
TTTTTTGCTATAAGCTTTTGCCCACCACCCGCATAGCAGGTGGTTTATTGTGAAAACATTCCGCTTCGCTACATGTTTTCACCGGCTCATGCGCCGTAATGCAAAAAAACGGTTTCCGCTTGGAAACCGTTTTTTATTATATCTATCAAATGTAAAAACTTGATGCTTTATTTATCACTCCGGTGATATGCTTGTTAAATCCTCAAGACTCAAGATGATTGGCTTGCCGCTTGCTGATGTTACCATGATTCCCTGAGAAGTGATTGTAATTGGTGTCGCACCCTTTACCTTAACTTTTGAAATAAGCTGGCTCTGAACTGTGTTGTTGAACTTTCCGATGTAATAGTCGGATCCGTCCTGGACTGTACAGTAGTAGCTTCCGTCTTTTTCAACGAGGGTAGAGAGATCTGAAAGTCTTTCGGCACTCTCTGCGCTAATCTCAAGATTCTGCTTGTCAATCTGAACAAGGCGGACAACACCGTTAGCGGCATCTGAACCTGCTACAGCGATAAACCATGAGCCGTCATCAAAAGCTGTACGACAACGGATGCAATCTACAGGTGATTCTTTGATAATAGAACCATTCACTGAGTTCATCTTGATAATTGCGCTCATTACGCCCTGCTCATCGACATTCTTGAGACCGTACATGTGATGCTCGCCGCTCTTAGTGTAAGATGCTTCACGGATAAGTGACTGCTGATCTTTTGCGATTGAAGTACGTTCTTCCTGAGCTTCGTCACGCTTTTTATCAGCCTGAGCCTGAGCTTCATCTGCTTCGGACTGAGCTTCGTCTGTCTTCTGAGCCTGCTCGTCTGTCTTCTGAGCCTGCTCATCGGCATCTTTCTGTGCTTCATCGGCTTCGGACTGAGCCTGGTCAGCATCTTTTTGTGCCTCATCGGCATCTTTCTGTGCTTGGTCAGCATCCTTCTGGGCCTGTTTGTCATCAGGATTTGCTTCGGCGTCTTTTTTAGCTTTGTCAGCTTCGGCCTTCTTTTTGTCAGCTTCAGCTTTAGCTTTGTCAGCTTCAGCCTTTTTCTTAGCGGCTTCGGCGTCAGCTTCGGCCTTCTTTTTCTGTTCCTCAGCAAGCTTTGCCTTTTCTTCATCAGCCTTGGACTGCTTGGCATCGGCTTTTTCCTGAAGATTGTCAGCCTCGCGTTCCTTTATATCAACCATGTCTTTTCGAGTGTCAATTCCTTTATCTTCTTCACCCTGCATGGACTTTACAACTTCTTTGTCTGAAATGAGTGATGTGTCAATTGTGCTGAGCCCGCCATTCAAATCTGACAGAGGAATTACAATCTGCGTTTTTCCAGGCCATTCTTCATAATTTGTTGAAAGACCAACGATAGAAGCCGAAAGATTTTTGATTACGATATCTTTATATTTTGACTGAAAATACTCGATTTTACCACGATAAACAGCATTGTAAACCGTGATGAATGTAGCAATTGTGCCTGCATCTTTTGTAGAATAGCCGTAAGCGGCTTCAAGATATGCTGAGATAATTCGACGAAGGTTTGTGATGTGGTCAACTGTCGCACCTTTTCCGATGATGAAAATATCTGCGTCCATCTTTTCTTTGGTTGACGGATCAATAGCATGAATTACAGAATATTTGTTTGGGGAACCGATTAAGCCTGTGTTTTCTGGATTGGCTCTTACCTGATCTCCAAGAGCAGAACCGATTGCACGGATTTGCTCGATTGTATTTATGACTGTGTGCGGGCCTGAATAATTGCGGAAAACTACTTCGTCTCCGTTAGGGGCACTCTCAAGCTCGTTTCTGTTAACTTCAAGAGCTGTAAGATTGGCAGCCGTAAAAACAGCAATTATGGAAATGAATGTACTTTTCAGCACTTTTTTAATGTTCATCAAAATCCTCCTTGAAAAGAACATTATAATTATATCATAAGATTTTAATATTGTCACTTTTTCTCTAGATTTATCATTTTTTCGAGCGATTTTCTTGCATAAACCTGCACGTTCTGATCATAAGAAGGAAAAAATAAATGCGTGAGAATATTTTTCCCGCGTCTATTAAGGGCTGGTCGTCCCATGAACAGGCAAATTTGATATGTTGTGTCACAGACTGCCTTGAGCAAGGTTGTCTCATTTGGTCGTATTTTATTCAGCACAAGATTCTCCAGCGCAGCAAGCATATATCCGTCTTCATCATAGCCTAGTTGTCCTGCAAAAGAAATAACCGATAAGAGCTGGCTTTTGTCCAATTCAGTTGAAAGAAGACGTGCATAGAACAAAGAAAATTCCCTTGTACCAGTTTTTGACATTAAATATAGAAGATTTTGTGTGAAAACTGCATTCTCAGCAAAGAAATTTACTTCATCCGTTCCAAAATGACTTTCTGTTGAATACGACTTTATGTAATTTTCTGCTTCAGTCTTTAAGAGTTCGAGGTATTCTTTTTCTTTTTCGCCATAATCGCCATTTTTGAAGGCCTGTGAAATTTCAGCCATCTTTTGATTTGTTAGAGGCCTGATTCCAAGCTCCATTGCCGTTGAATCGTATTCAATTGATTTTATGTAGGATATTTTTTGAGCTTTTGATGGAGTTTTTTTTGACACTTTTGGAACATCGTTCATCAAAAAGCCTTTCATTGTCCAGTCTTTCATCGCAAGAATTATGTAATTCTTATCAGTATAAAAAATTGCGTTCCATTTTGTTGGTGGCGGGAGTAGTGCCGCATAAAGAATCGTGCCGGATTCCAAAAATTCACAGGCCGAATACGAACCGCTGATGAAAAATCCGGATTGTGTTGAGCGTGCAATCTTGAAGTCTGATGATGCGATTTGACCGACTTGAAATCTGTTTTGAATTTCGCCGGATTCAGTTTTTACTATAATCGCCTCAGTTTTTGAGCCGTTCTGAAAGAAAAATGCCGTATTCCCGCTTGTTTTTGAATAACAGATTTTGAATGCACCGCCAGAATTACCTGAACCGTTGACCCATTTTGAAGCTGCTGTTCCGTCTGGAAGTGAAGTCACAAGACCGATAGAGCCGTTTTTGAGCGAAATAAGAACTCCGTTTTCGCAAGATTCTACACTTGAGACGATTCCAGAAAAAGTAATGTCCTCAAGCCATTTTCCGAATGCTGAATAATGAGCTGCCACGCTCTGATTATTTTTGAGGGCTTTTAAGAATACTAGAATCGAGCCGTCTTCAAGCTGGCAGATTGGAAAATTGCCTAGCTCTGGGGAATCGGCCTTCCATTTGCGTTTTCCGTCGAGTCCGTAGCAGGCGATTTGTTTTTTCCCTTGAACAAAGACCCTCCCGTCTATTCCTACAACTGGGGAATTTGTAATCTGAAACTGCGTGTTTGAAGTCCAGAGCGTTTTTCCAGAAGGATTCATAAGATTGATTTTCGTGCCGTCCGAAACAACGTAAAGAAAATCCCCGAACGATGAGATATATGGGCTAGGGCGCCCTTTGATACTCATCTGCCAGATAACCGTTCCAGAGCCGGTGCAGGCTGAAAGAAGACGGCCGTCACTGAGCAATGCGACTCCGTAAGAAGTTGCGACACATGGAGATACTGCTTCGCCACCGATTACTGCCTGCCAGTTCGGCTCCTGTTTTGTCAAATCATAGGTTCGTTGAGGAGTTTGTGAAAAACTGAAAACGGAAAGTTGAAAACTGAAAACTAAAAAAGCTTTTTTTATGAGTGAAAATCTTGAGTTTTGTGTATGTTGTTTTAAAAAGAAATCTTTCATTCTGTGTACTCGAAATTGGCCAGGGACTCTATGTGGGCTGTGTGAGGGTAGAAATCCAACAGGAAGAGCTTTGACAGGGTGTAGCCGGATTTTACCAGAAATGCCGCATCCCTGGCATGCGTGCTTGGATTACAGCTTACAGATCGAATCTGCGGGATTTTTGAGCGGCAGAGCCATTTGCAGACTTCCTTTTCCATTCCGCTTCGTGGAGGGTCGATTACGACGGACTCAAAATCTCCGTTATTGGTGATGTAATTCTGCGCGCTGTATTTAATCCAGTTTTCACCAGAAAGGCCGAAACTCTCGTGCCTTGTGCCGGAAAGATTCTGCTCGGCGAACACGATTGCGTCACGGTTGTGCTCGACGAGGCAAACCTTATCGAATAAATCTGTAAGGAAGACCGAGAATGTTCCGCATCCTGAGTACATGTCGAGGACATTGCGGCCGCCCATGTTGCGTGTGATTTCTGAAATTGTTTTTTCGAGGACTTCAAGGTTTGACTGAAAAAAGCCCTGGACGTCGAATGCGATTTTCTTGCCAAAGATTTCGACCTCACAGCGGTTGTTTTCGTTCAATGTCGTGCCCGCGAAGTGGCGGTTCTGCTGCAGGCGGAGCTTTTCTTTTCGTTTGGAACTGGCTCCCTGAACTTTTATTTCTCTTGCAGGCCGCTCCCGTTCTTCGGCTACGACTACTTTGGAATCAGAAGCAATCCGTTCATCACCAAAAAGATGAACCCGACCGCGCGGACGTTCATTTTGAGGTGTGTTTTTTAGATATTCGTTGATTTCTGCTGTCGCAATCGGGCAATTTTCCAGATTTACGATTTCGTTTGATTCTTTTTTGTTGAAACCGCCGTTTGTGAGCTGGATTCGTGAGCGGTAATTCTTGTCCGAACCAGAAATGATTTGAATCTCCGGGCACTTGATTCCTTCACGCTCGAAACATTCTTTTAAAATGGATTTTCGAAGCTCTTTCTGGTATTCGACCTCAATGTGCTGAAGATTGCATCCGCCGCAGATTCCGTAAAGAGGACAGAAAGGCTCGACACGGTGCGGAGAGGGAGTGATTATATTGATGATTTTTGCAAGGTCATAGTCGCGGAAAGATTTTGTGATTTCAATTTCAAGCTCTTCACCAGGAACGGCAAAAGGTATAAAAACATTCTTTCCATTGATTTGGGCAAGGCAATCGCCCCCTGAGACCATTTTCTGAGTTTTTACAATATGTGACATTGAAAAGATTATAGCAGAAATAGTGTTCAGAGTACACCTTTTCTATCTTTTTACCTTCTGATATAATAGGCTGATATGAATTATGATGTTTTAGATATGCCAAAATCTGGCGATACTGTTGTTGTTGGAATGAGCGGCGGCGTGGACTCAACTTTGACGGCACTTTTGCTCAAAGAAAAGGGATGCCGTGTGATTGGAGTCACTATGTCTTTGTGGGACGGCACTTTACCCGAAATCAAGAGCGACAAGCCGATGAAAGAAGCCTGCTACGGGCCGGGCGAGGAAGAGAATATCGCCGAATGTGAGAAATTTTGTGCCGAGCATGGAATTGAGTATCATGTAATAAAAGTACAGGAAGAATACAAAAAACGTGTCCTTGAATATTTTAAGGCCGAATACCGCGCTGGCCGCACTCCGAATCCATGCATTCAGTGCAACCGCTACATCAAATTTGGCGCATTGCTCGACGGAATTGAGAATCTTGGCTTTGACTACGATTATTTCTGCACAGGCCATTACGCAAAAATCGTTCGGCCCACGGAGGGGCTTTTTGGAAGCGACAAAAAACCGAGCATGATTGCCACTGCCGCAGATGTCACCAAAGACCAGACATATTTCTTGAACAGAATTCCAAGCCGTGTCCTTGAAAAAGTGCGGTTCCCGCTGGCAACGCTCAAAAAGGCTGAGGTCTTTGAGCTTGCCCGAAAAGCAAACCTTGAGGCCGCAAATCGCGAGGAAAGCCAGGACTTCATCGGTGAGGAATATTTTGACATTTTGTTCTCGGACAAGCCTTCTGTTCCCGGCGACATAATTGATTTGGACGGTCATGTTCTCGGAAAGCACAAGGGAATCGAGCATTACACGATTGGTCAGAGGCGGGGATTGGGGGTAGCCGTAAGCTATCCTGTCTATGTTCAGGCAATCGACGCAAAAAATAATGTGGTGGTCCTGGCCCCGAACGACGCCTTGAATTCAAGCGCAATGATTGCAGACGATTTCGTTTGGCCGGCAGATGTAGAACCGGCCGAAGAATTTGAAGCAGAGGTAAAAATCCGCCTTGCAAGCCGCCCTGTTAAGGCAAAAATCACGAAATATGTTCCCGAAGAGAGCGACACAACAGAGTACAAAGGCCAGCCATGGCTTGTGACATTCGCCGAAACCCAGAGAGCCGTAGCCCCAGGCCAGAGCGCAGTGTTCTATAAGGATAATGTGATTCGTGGCGGAGGGATTATTGTTAGGGCTATAAAGTAAATTGCTCAATCTTACATTCGTGCTTTTTGGTGTTTTCATCGTAATTAACGCCGATAAAAAGCAGGTTTCCGCTGTAGGCACTGAGCGAGTCGAAGTATTTTTTCTCGCGGATTTGCGTGATTGCGGATTCCGTGCTTCCGTTGCGTTTTAATTCGATTATCATCGCCGGAGTATCAGGCACGAATGGAATGAAAACTACATCTGCGAAGCCTTTCCCTGTGGTCATTTCTTTTATAACAGTGTATTTGTTGAGAGCATAAATGTATGAGAGATAAATCGCTGACTGTAAGGCATCCTCGTTGTTATAGCTTCGGTTGCTCGTCACATGGATATGGCTTTCATCAAGTGAGGAAGCGACTGCCTCGGCATTCAGGCGCAGAGTTTCGGCGAGAAGTTCTTTTGAGGCCTTTATGATTTTGTTGGTAACTTTGTATTCACCAACCACGGAAACTGCATTCATCCATTCCTGACGAATTTCTTTGTTCGGAATGTGGCAGGTTTCATCTTTTCGGTTGTAAGAAAGATATCCCAAATGGATCAGATAAGTAAAAGCATCGTCCTTACCACGAAAGTCAGTCATTGTGTTCATATATGTCGTGACATTAACATCAATACTTTCGCCGGAAATCATTTTGATTACATCGTCTTTAATACCGTCGAAATTTTCTTCGAGTCGGTCAGAAATCACCGCATAAGAAGATGTTTTTCCCCAATAGTTCGCAAAGTCCTTATTGATTAATGATTTGACAACTGATTCCGGGTTATAGATTTCATAGCCGTGCTGACTGTAGCCGTCGTACCATCGTTTTAATTCTTCGTAATCGGCACCATATTCCTTACAGAGAGCCTTTACCTCGCCCGATGTGAAGCCTATGAATTCGGCGAGCGGGCCAGCATCAAGAATCGTATATTCCTCAAAATTATTCAGTTTTGACTGAATCCTGTCACGCACGACCGGAAGAATTCCTGTGATGTAGGCGAGTGCGATTGCAGGGCGAACAGTGTTGCTTTTGAAAAGTCCGTTCAAGAATCCGAGATATTTTGAAAAAAGCTCCTGGCTAACATTCTCGCGCACAAGTACATCGTATTCATCCATAAGGAACACGAAACGTTCTCCCTTTGCCTCATAAACCTTGATGATACAGTTTGCTACCGACTCATGCTCGTCAAAAGAAATATCCGGGTATTGTTTTATGAATTCTGCTACGATTTTATCCTGCAAATTATCAAGAAGCTTTTCTTGATTCCGCTCATTCTGGTATTCGCTGTTCATATCAATCAGAATTACATTAAGCTTGTTTAGGTTGCTCTCAAAGCACGGATCTTTGCTGATTTTATATGGAGAAAAAAGCTCTCGGGAATCACAGCCTTTGGAATAGTAGGCGCAGAGCATGTTCTGGGCAATCGTTTTTCCAAAACGACGGGGGCGGGAGATACAGACATATTCTCTTGCTGTTTCGATAAATTTATTCAGAACGCTAATCAACATTGTTTTATCAACATAGATTTGTGCATGAGTGATTTTTCTGAAATTCTCATTGCCCGGATTAAGATAAATTCCCATTATATTGCTCCTTGGGGATATTATAGCACAGATTCAGACTTTTGTTGAGTTATTGAGCAGATTAAGACATATTGAAAATATAAATCTATGAACGAAATGCAAGAAGAATACAGGGAATTTGCAGCGGACTTTGTTTTACGCTTCCCAGACAAAAAAAATACTCTCGCAATATAAGCTCTTTGCTGAAACGGTATTACAACCAGACTGCAAAGAGTTTTTTTTGTTTTTCTCAAACAGATTTTTATATATCTTGGGAAATTTTTATATATTGTATGAATACCGTTTGTCCGTTGGTCAGGCGGTGTTCGATATAACTGCTGTTGGCAGGGAGAAAAGAAAAAATTGAAAATTTTAGAGGAAAAATATGATGGAGAAAACTGATATGAGCGATGAAATTCAAAAAAGAGTCTCTAATCTTATTGCAAAAAAAATTGCCGATGCCATAGAAAAGCGCTCTTTTTTGCGGACGCTTCTTGACGAGCAGATTGAAAAATCTGATGGCGATAAAAAAGAAAAGCTTATTTCAGAGCTGGGAACTTTCGGACAAAAGGACGACAATGAAGAGGCAATAGAATCGCTTCTTGAAGATACCGTTCCTGATTTTGTCGAACGGCTGTACGAGCGACTCTGTGCGGACGATACACGCCTTCATAATACATTCTGGCTTTTAGGTAATGAAGCCACTGCTGAAATTCACGAAAAAATCGCTGAAAATGACGGAGTAGCACTAAATCGCATAATCTCAAAATTCGTGTTTACCTTTAACGACCTTCCGCGCTTGGACAGTTTTGCCATACAGAAGGTTTTGCGTGAGGTTGACAGTATGGAACTTGCAACTGCCCTAAATTTTGCAAAGGCAGAAACTGCTGAGGTAGTTTTTAAAAATATGTCCATAAGAGGAGTTCAGGCACTAAAAGAAGATATGGATGATTTTAAGCATCTTACCACCAAAAAAAACTCGTTGGAAGCTCAGCGAAAAATAATGAATATAATCCAGCGTCTTGCGGATGCAGGCGAAATTGAACTTCCCTACTATGCAAATGAGTACGATGAAGATGGATACTATTTATAGGAAAATGCGAATGACAGAACGAAAAATATGGTATCGCTCGGCCTCTGAGGAAAATCCTTTTGGTATCTGGAAGAATCTCCCCACTGAAAAATATGAAAAACGTGTGATTCTCCGCCATACCCAAAACGGGAAAATTTTTTGCCCCTATCACTCTGCATGGGAAAATTACATTCCTAATGATGAATTTTCTATCACCTGTGAGCGGGGAAAAAGCATTGCCTGCCTTCTTGTCCCGTGGATTCCTCAAAAAGAACGTTTAGAAATGCCCGAAAGTCGCGGAGTTATAATCTTAACACGAAAAAAACTACACGCAAGAGAAGAAGAGGAAAATCGAATACATGAGGAAAACGATAAAATCCCAGAACTTCTAAAGGATGAAGAGGGCGTCGTGTACGATAGTTTTTTACTTGAGCTTGAAACTGATTTTGAAAAATGTGAGTGCTTTTTGCGAGGCCGCCTGATTAACAGAAGAGATTTTCTTTCAAGCAAAAATACATGCGTCAAAATCCCTGAGCGTTATTGGGCATTTTCATTCTTTTTACGCGGCAGGAAAACAAATGGCAAAAAAACTATTTTTGAAAGCAAAACTTATCTGATTGAAAATGAGTATTCGTTCGAAGACAGCTGGCATTGCCTTCCTGCATTTTTGAGTGAGGAGATTGAAGAAACGGCAAAGTGTCTTGTTGCTTCCTATGCAGGGCGGAGCATCCATGTTGACACTTCTTTTTATAAAAGGTGTGGATATAAGCTTTTATCTTCCATTGCATATTTTCCTTATAATACAAATATATATGAGACGGCGATCTCAATGGGTTTTCTTGATTCCATAAAAACTGAAAATCCATGGATTGACCGTAGTGATCCGGATATTTTCAACACGCTCTGTAAGAAGCTGGGACTTCAGAACTTTGCAGAGTTTAGAAAAAAAATTCCAAAAAATCCGCATCTTATAATCTGGTACAAAAATCTGCACGATATGGGCTTTCGTGATGTGAATGTCATTGCAGATATATTGCGCGAACTTGAAGAAAACAGAGCAAGCGAAGCGTATAAAGAATTTGATAAGATACAGAACGGCTGGACAAATCAGGGGTTACGGGAAAAGGCAGCATCAAAGCTTTCTACCACTTTTTTTGAGTGCATAGATGACTACAATGTGTTTGAAATAAACAATAATCCGTTTTTTTTTTTCTGCGGATACTCAATTCCTCTTCGCGGTGAACGGGCAACCTGGAATTCTTTGAACAAAGAGCCTGGCTTAAGCAAGTACGAGATGAAAGACATTGCCCGCATGTTCAGCCGCTATTTTACCGACTTGAAGAGCGAAGAGCGTGAGATGGTCTTGAAAGACGGTTTTACCCGCAATGTTCACAATACGCTTTCAAACATCATAAGAAATCTGAAACACAAAAATTTTGTGTTTGAATACACACAAAGCCAGAAAACGCTTATTGACGAGATTGACGGCTTTCAGTTTATGCTTCCTGTTGACAGTGCTGCCATGCACACGCTCGGTAGCGCAATGCATAACTGCGTGTTCTCCTACTGGGAGCGTGTTCTTTTAGGAGACTGCACCATCGTCTATGCCATGAAAAATGATGAATACAAAGCCTGCATTGAACTTTCCAGGCAGCACATTCTACAGGTTCGCGGAGATTACAACAGCGCATTGGAAGGAGAGACTACTAAAGCCTTTAAGAAATGGTGCAAAAAGCATAATTTGCTCTGATTATTGGAATAAACGCACACTGCAAACTGCTACTTGTTAATTTTCTTCTTCCCAATCCTGACCCCGACTCCTAGCTGGGTGAGCGTGTTTTTGATTGCGTATTCCAGCTCGGTGCGCTGCGGGTTCATCGGGAGAACGAAGTGGCGGCACTGGTTCCAGGTCTTGGTATAGAGTTCGCCGGCGGCACTTTTTGTTGATACTTCTTTTTGCCAGTCGGTGAGTGAAGAAATGAAATCGTAGACAATGTAAGTGAGCCTCTTTCCTAAGCGGGACTCAGGTTCTGTTTTTACGAGTGAATCCAATTCCTTTAAATGGAGCATGTATTTTTTTTCGTAATTTTTGTCGGCGTACATTAATGAACATGCTGACGGCTGCAGGTACATGAAAATGTCTGCGTCCATTGCGGCACTTACAATCTCATAAGAATGACCTGAATTGATAATTTTTAAGAGTTCTTCAGTGAGACGTGAAGGCGAGATGGGTGAGAGAAGGTGAGCGCTCTTCCTGATTTTTGATTTGAGAGAGTGCGGCAGCTTGCAACCCGTTGTTGCGCTGTATTTTACGGCACGTAGCATTCGGACCGGATCTTCCACGAAAATGCGGTCGAGAGGAATGACAGGGTGAATCACTTTCTTTTTGATGTCCTCGACACCGTTCACATAATCGATGACCTGTTCTTTGAGAGGATCATAGTAAAGTGCGTTGAGAGTGAAGTCGCGCCTCTGGACATCTTCGTCCATTGTTCCGAATGAGTTTCCAACTGACCCCTCACAGATTGAGCGGAATGTTGAGACTTCAAAAATCTTCTGCCCGAAAAAGACATGGACGAGACGAAAACGCTTTCCGATTATGCGTGAATTGCGGAAAAGTTTTTTGATTTTGGAAGGTGTGGCTTCGGTCACGATGTCAAAGTCTTTTGGTTCTTTGCCAACAATGAGGTCACGCACGGCCCCGCCAACGATATAGGCGTCATAACCACATTCCCTTAAATGTCTGATAATGTAAAGCGCATCGGGGTCAACTTTCTTTAACGGTATTTTATGTTCTTCTTTTGTATAAATCACAGCCTTTTTAACTGGCTTACCCCTGCTGTCTGATGAATATCGAACTAACACAATGCAGATATAATAATGTTTTATGCCGTCTTGTTCAACTTTAAAAATAAGGGTATACTAAAAAATACGGAGGCACGCTTATGATGAAGATGACAAAAATTCCTAAGCCCGTAAACAATGCTATTGTTATAAAAGATATTTCCAGTGCTCATTGGCTTGTTGAACAGATTTCTAAGCCTATTACAAAGTCGCGCATCGAGCATACAAAAAAAAGCCTTGCCTCAACATTTGAGCTTTATTTCAAAAAATGAGCACCAGGGTTGAGCGGAAGGATATTCTTGATTTTAGGTCTCTGTTTTGCGTTAAAAAGATTCAGGAAGTTTCTGATTTAGAGACATTTTCCAGTGAATATCCAGACTACACTTCTTTTCTTCTTGAAAATGCACGGCTTATGGATGATGCTTTGATAACACAAACTTATCTTGTCATTGAAGAATCTAGCAAAAAAGTAGTCGCATATTTTTCTATTCTTCCTGGAACGGTATCTATTGATAAATCCTTAAAAGAACATTTTCCAAAAGTGTCTTTCCCAGCCTATGCGGACAAACTGGGAACACTACATATTCATCATCTTGCAGGAGATGCTGATTTTTGCTATGAGTATAAGCACATAATTAGGTTTATTGTAGATTATCTTCGGGCGATGATTGTATTCAAGTTAAACGAATATTTGCAGATTGGTTTTATTTCGTTGGATGCAGATATCAATACTGATGAAAACATCGACAAAAAGTATGAAAAAGCAGGATTCAAGCAGGTCGGAATGAGCATGGAACTTCCGCTTATGCTTCTTCCTGTTTATGATACAGAATAAAATTCCGCTAGTGCGGTTTTTATAGGAGCAAAAGCAAAATGAAAAAAATTATCAGCGGAAAAGTCCGCGAAGTTTACGATTTGGAAGACGGCCGCATGGTCATCGTCACGACTGACCGAATCTCTGCTTTCGACGTAATCCTTCCTACAATGATTACAGATAAGGGCAAGGTCTTGAACGCGCTCTCAAATTTCTGGTTCGATCTCACAAAGGACATCACAAAGAACCACATGATTTCAAGCGACCTCAAGGACATGCCGGCTGAATTCCAGAAGCCTGAGTACGAAGGACGAACAATCCTGGTCAAAAAACTCAAGATGATTCCTTATGAAGTAATCGTCCGCGGCTACATGTTCGGCTCAATGTACGAGGCTTACAAAAAAGGCGAGCCTTTCCTCGGTCACTCATTCACAAAAAAATACGAACAGGCCGAAAAGCTTGACGAGCCAATCGTTACTCCTTCGACAAAAGCCGCTGAGGGCCACGACATCAACGTCACTCTCGACTACATGAAAAATGACCTGGGAGCTGACCTTGGCACAAAAATCGAGCAGACAGCCCTTGCTATCTATAAAAAATGCTACGAGCATGCCGCAAAGAACGGAATCATCATCGCCGACACGAAATTCGAGTTCGGTCTTGACGAGAACGGCGACCTTGTTCTTGCAGACGAAGTTTTGACTCCTGATTCAAGCCGATTCTGGAACGCCGCTGAGTACAAGGTTGGAACAAGCCCGGCAAGCTACGACAAGCAGTTCATCCGTGACTGGCTCAAGGCAAATAACCTCGCAGGCGACCCAAATATCAAGGAAGTTCCGGCTGATGTCGTCAAAAAAACGAGCGACCTCTACCATGAGTGCGTCCGCAAAATCACCGGGAAAGACCTGTAAAATTTCTTTTCTATAATTTTTCAATATTGATATAGAACAAAAATTATTTTAAAAAGCCTGGAATTTAACTGAATTTCGGGCTTTTTTATTGCGCTTATGTTTTTTTTTAAGTAATATAATACAATATGAGAAAGTTTATTCGTTTTTTAGTAATTTTATCAGTCGTATTTTTAGTTTCATTTTTTCAAATATCATGCTCAAATCCAGAGAACGAAGCGACTGAAAAGTCAGATGCTGGTTCAATTTATATAACAACGGATTCTTTTGAATGTGACAACATGTCCCGTTCAGTTTCTCAGGGCGGAATCTACTGCAATAAAAACGTAACTTTTTCAGGAACAATCAAAAATGCAAGGAATATCAATGGAGTTTACGCGCAGATAAAACGTCCGGGTGATACCGAATTCCTTGATTTTCAAAAAGCGACCATTAAAAACGAAAAATGGACTTGTAATCTTACCTTTGATAAAGAAGAATTTCTGTTGATAAGATTTATTGCCGTTGACAGTGAGTTAAAATCAACGGCCCAGTCAGCAAAAATCATTCCTTTATTCATCAGAACCAATTCCGAGTGTGATTCTTTGTGGTATATCGATAGGGGCGGGATTGCCGATTATTGTGACTTGATGCAAAAGTCAGAGCTAGAAGCAATTGATTTTACTTTGCCAGAAAACAAGGATTTTGCACAAAACGGCTCATTCACAATTTGCGTAAATACCGATGAAGAAGATCCAATCGAATATAAGAGCATACAAATTCGCGACGAAAATGGAACCAAAATTTGCGACATAGACAATTCAAGCAAAGAACAGTCTGAACCAATTTTTGAATTAAACGAAAAACTGCTTGTTGAAGCTGATGAATCACTTGCAAGTGGCATGCATTATCTGCAAGTCTGCTACAATGCCGTGGATACAGAGATTGAGGCCGGCTTTTTCCTCTGGTGGCCGGAGAGCGACTTCCCGCAAATCTCAGTTTCTGCTTCTCAGGCAAATTCCGATACAATCAATCTGCATACAAACGAAGAATTTTCCGTAAACATTTTTGATGATGATTTACTGGATCAGGCATATTGCGCTATTCTTACAACAGAAGATGCGGCTAAATTTGAAAACGAAATCAAAACACTTTCAGAAAATCCTGAGTCTTTTGCAGAAGCTCTCAAGAAAAATGGTCTGGACGAAAACATAAAAATTTTTAGTCCGGAATATGACGAGCGTGAAACAAAAATGGTCTTCACTTCACCGGAGTCACCACAGGATTTGCAATTTTTTGCTGTCGCATGGGATAAAAACACTTCTCGGAAACTTACTGTAAAAGAACTGAAAATCAATGTAATCGACGAAAGCATTTCTGCAATTATAATCACCTCGCCCAAAAACAATGAAGTTCCAGAAGTTATAAAATCTTCTGACACCACAAAATCAATTGTAACAATTACAGGAAATACTGTTGACGAAATCGGCTGCAAATCACTTCAGTTTGTTTGGATTGGTGGCAATGAAAGCGATTCGGAAAAGGCAGAAAAGGCCAAAAAGTGGCTTGAAGAATATTCTGTGCTTTCAGAATCAGAGCAGCTTCCAAACACAGATATAAAACTTTGGAATGTCAGGCTTTCAAACCCAAGAAATATCGATGATTTCTATTATCAGGACTTCAAATTTAAGGTAGATCTCGCAAATGATTTTAATGAAGAAAAATTCTGCGATAAATTCTTCCTTATAAAACTTACAAGAATAGATGGAAAATCAACATATTCAGAATACAAAATTCTTGCTGATACGGAGATTCCTTATATAACAGATATAAAAGTTTCGCTCGAAAAAGGTGAAGATGAAAATTCCTGTCTTGTGGCCGAAGTAAAGTCAAACAAAAAGCTTCAGACAGAAGGAAAACCGACTTTCAATCTCCTTGTGACAGACTCTTTCGGTGAGCAAATAAATGAACTGGAGCAAGGCGAAGAGACAGAGAATGAACAAAAACTCATTTCTCTTCCACTCCAGTCTTGCAACGGAACCGCCCTTACATTCAAAATCACATTTGTTCCCGGTAAATCAGATCTTCCGAACGGAAAACTTTCATATATCTCGGCGTCGTGCATAACTGAAATCAACACGATAACAGATTTACTCGGAAATATTCTGGTTCCGCTCACAGAAAAAACGCCAAAAGAAACTGGTATTATAATTGATACGGACTCTCCCGAAATTGCCAGTATGCAGCCCTCAGAAGAAACCGAAGAAGGAAGCAATATATTCAAGCAGGGAAATAAAATTGTTATTCAGTTTAACGAGGAAGTCAAAAAATCAAAAGGAAAACTGATTCTTCGTCAGTGCAAAAATTGGGCAATTCCACCAGTACTCACCGAAAAAGATTTCAAGACAATTATGAGTCTTTTGGATAATTCAGATAAAGAAATTCTTTCGCGTCAGGAAAATGGCAAGGACATGGAAGACAGCGAGCATATTTTGAAGTCAAATTCAAAATATCCGAATGACACTTATCATGGAACCGGTCAGTTCATCGGTCCATACAAAAAAACAATGCAGGGACTTTCTCTTTCTGAAGACGGAACTTTCATTCCGGACCTTTCTGTAAAATATGTTCTTGATTTTGACATCGATATTTGGGAAACAAATGAACCTCATTATTTTGAAAAAACTTTTGAAAAGGGCTTTGCAACACAGCAGAAATATGATGAGCGTAGTTTTGAATCACTTACAAATATTCTTAAAGTTGTAAAATCGAAGAAAACTCTTTATACAGCAGGTCAAATCCGCAAAGTTCTTGAAAAAGTTCACTATCATGAAAGAATTGTCGACGTAACATCTGATGAAGTTGAGCTTTCATCAGATGGCAAAACTGTCACTGTTACATTTGCGGCAGGATTATTTGATTCATCCGATGACTTGCCTGATGGCCGTGAATGGGAACTTGTAATTGAAAAAGGTGCATTTGAAGATTATTCAGGCAATAAATTCGGAGGCACCTCAAAAACCGATGAAATTATAGTTTTGAACTCAAATAATAAGCTTTCGTTCTGGTCTGATAAAGTTGCAAAACCTGTTGTCAGAATCGATCGTTACAGCTATGGACTTGGAATCTGGCAAAGCGACAGAAATGCAAACAAAACAAATCAAATTATGGCAGATAAAACGAATTATCTTCCTCAGTCGCATGACAGCATAAAGCCGACCGGATATGTCCGGGCCAGAATTGATTGTGAGACTAGGGGCGCAAAAATCTGTTACACGGTTAAAGAACGCACAAGTCCAGCTCGCACAACAAACCCGCCGAGCGACAACGAATTTTATGAGTCAAAATCAAACAATTCGTCACCGATTTCAAATTCTGGAGAAGGTTCAGAATCTGAGAATCCATCTGAAGAAAAAAAGAATTGCTATATCAGTAGTGAAAACAAAATTTTCTATTCTTATTATACTGATACCAAAGATTTTACAGCAGAAGATTTGTCTCTCTTAAAAGAATTTGATTCTTATTCAGAGCCTGAAAATGAAAACACGATTTCTCCGGTTTTCGCAGTTGGAAACGGGAAGTACAACCAGTCTTTCAAAGATTATGTAATTGCTGCGGCAGAAAAATCAGGTTTTGAAACTTCTGAACAGGAAATTGAAGGAGTTTACCAGACTGTAGTTCAATTTGTAAATCCAAAAACAAAGAACGGAAGCAGCGCGACAAGTCCTACAATTGGTCAAAGAGACGTCTCAATTCATGGAATGGTACTTCTTCCTAATCTTGAAAGCATTTCTCCATTCCCGCTCAGAAAATTGCAGAATGGCTCTCCATATCTCAGACGTTGTTATCGTGAAAATACAAGCAAAGAAACTGGCAGAAGTTTGGATTATTATTGGGTAAGTTATGAAATTCTCACCGATGCCTCATTCTCTTTATATAACTGGAATTCAAGTTATTACGAATGGGCCGAAAACGACGGTCTTATGAAGCCGGGTGAATTTACAAGATTTGTCGAAAAGAATTAGTTTGTTTTTTAACTTTTGACATGGGCTCCGCATTATAAAATTTTTGCTGCTAAAAATGGCTTCCAGTCGTGAAAACGTCTTATCGGAATCGCATGCTAGCATGCTTAACATCATCAACTTAAGCCCCTCTATTTAAAGAATTCCAAATAAGATAAAATTCCTTAGGTGGGAAAAATAGGTGGGGCTTACATTCAAGAAAAGATGGGAAACTGT
>Ga0256405_10006916_pt1 | contig 17611 bp, 12 predicted proteins | sample RumenRJG_02DNA_FD_189096 | JGI IMG/M metagenome (GOLD analysis project Ga0256405, IMG submission 189096) | Bovine rumen microbial communities from Lethbridge, Alberta, Canada - RJG_02 | ecosystem: Host-associated > Mammals > Digestive system > Stomach > Rumen | place: Canada: Alberta...
GACAGGACCGGCAACAACCGGCCGGGGAGGAGGGCCCTTGCCCGGAGCCCCCCGCAGCCGGCCGTGTTGTAGCCGCCGCTCTTGGTAGTCGAGCGGCGGCGGTGACGCAATAAAAATGTCGCAAAAAAGGTGTATCTTTGCGACATCAATGTAAACCGATATCAGGACTTCTATGTCCTAACTACTTATTGTTTAACATCGGTAAACTTATATCAGGACTAGACACAAACGTTAAGCCATACCATGCTAAGGGAAGAAAGACCGGGAGGATCAGCCTGCAAAGCAATCTCGTTGGTGGTAAGCCTCCTAATGTCACTTGAGTGTACTTCCTCGAAGGCTCACATATGAAGACTCAATTATTTGCCTTGGCAGATGCTCCAGATGTCATCGGACGTAAGGACCTTCTGGTCGTTCGTGAAACCGATTATGACGCCCTGGGGGTTGGAAATATATACCTGCGGGACGCCGGTCTGGGAGCCCCGGTCGAATAGGTCATAGATTGAGCGGTCTCCAGGGGCGGCAGCCGGCATCGTGAAGCCGCGTTCCAGCCAGCAGGCCTTTACAGCGTCTTCCTTTTCGCCGCGGTTGACGGCCAGGACGTTGATATCTTCCTTGTGGGCTGCGAACACCGTCTCGACCTCGGGAAGCTGGGCCGTGCAGTCAGGGCAGGTGGTGGTGAAAATGATAACTATTGAAGGCTTCCCCTTCAGGTCGGAGGTCGTAACCTTCTTCCCGTCCGTCGTGGTCACGGAAAAGTCGGGAAGCATCTCCCCTATCTGGAAATGCTCCTCCACCTCGGTTTTCCTGCAGGAAGGAGCAAGGAGCAGCCCTGTAACGGCGGCAACAAGCAAAAGTATCCTCTTTTTCATCTGAATTATAATCGTTTGAAAGTAAAAGTCACCCCCGGTCGGGGCCAGGGGTGACTTAAATGATATCGGAACAGATGAAAAACTAATCCGTACTTAAGGGAATGGAGTAGTTCTTTCCGAAGTATTCAACATAAAGGAAGAGACCTACGTCTGCAACATTGGCATACGCGATGTTTTGACGAACGTCCTTTAAGTAGATATTCACAAGGCCATCTTCAGGACAAGTCTTCAAACTGTAAGTATACCAGAAATCCCAGAAATTACCACCCTGCTGATAATACCAGTGTGTTCTGTCCGCGGCGTAATCAGTGGATGATACAGGATCATCATACTCGTCCTCGAAATTTTCGACAGTCACCAAACCTGATGTGCTTTCTACAGCTACACCGAACAAGCCATAATTAGTAACACCCTGCGAAGTTCCATAGGCATTCAGCGTGTTAGTAGTGAACTTCACCTCAATTGGATAAAGCTCTTGAGGATAGACAAGTTCCTTAGGATCAGGAGAGCCATCTGGCAAGAACTTGGTATGCTCCATCGGTGGCAACTGGAATGTCAGCAGACAGTCACCATAATTACCTGTACCAACACGTGTCAACTTAGGATATATCTTGTAGCGGAACTGGTCAATGGCGAAAACATGAATGAAACGCGTCAGACCAGAAGCTTTATGCTTCACTACAATCCATTCACTCTGCAGATTCTGGGTAAGCTGGTCCTCCAATACAGTCGTATGAATAGTGAACAACTTTGTCGTTGAATTGTAAGTTAGAGTAGGATCAGAACAGAATGTCTGAGATTTCTCCCACTTAATATCAAAATCAGCAGGATTGGTAGAACCAGTCTGAGTTATATCTGCAACCTCGCGGAATGCAAAATCCATGGTCCACTCAGTCTCTGTATTTAATACGATTGACGTTGTCTCTGTAGGAAGCAATATCTGCAGGGTATAGTCTTTATTATTGATTTCGGTAATACTCCTATCGACCTCCATGTCAGCATTCATGAACTCCGTACCATTGATGGCATCTTCGAGTGTTTCATAATATGCCACATCAGGGCTCAACAACTTGGCTTTGATGTAATAGGTGTTATTACGTACAATATCATAGAGTTCTCTGGTTTCATTTACATTATCAACGATTCTGTTCAATTTAAGAACATGGTAAACGGTCTTAGGGCTTCCATCCACAGTATAAGTAACTCTCAAAATGGCCTTGAGGCCATCAATCTCTTCATTATCGTCATCGAAAAGGAACTGAGGTACCATCAGGTTGCCGCCTTTCGTAGAATCGTAAGTGGTATCAAAGTTGTCTTCGTCGTTCTCCGTAGCGGAAGTATAAAGCGAATAGCGACCGCCACTGGTATATTCGTTCATTTTGGCGACAGAGACCAACTCATCAGTATGTCCTTCTACAGTAGAGTTCGCATAGTAGCCGGTGTTGGTCCAGGACTCCACGGCAGGAGCCAGATAGCCACGTTCACGGCCATTATGGATCAGCCATTCGATCTTCGTCACAGGAACGATCGAACCTGTCGGATCATAGGTCAGTACAACCCTGGCACGGTCTCGGATCAGGTAGACCTTACTGTTACCTTGAGTTGCAGTAGGATTCAGCCAGCCCTCCATTGCAGTAGCATTCGCCTCTTTGTGGTATCCCCAATAGCAAACCTCCTTATGGTCCTCATCGTTCCAGATGGTGGAAAGCTCTTCAGAACCCATCACCTCGGATTCAGGCGTACCTACGACATTGGACAGCAGGGGAATGCTCAGATTCCTGTTGGCAATGAAGTGGATACGGCTGGTGCCCTGCGGCACGGTACCTTTGATCTTGCCGGTGTCAGGTGTCGCATCTTTGGATGTGACCGTGGCATTACGGATACCGAGGTAAAGTCCATTGGCATCGAAGCAGACCATCTGCATTGTTTGCACTTTGTTCTCGGTGCCGCTCACCTTGCTCTTTGTCGCGGGCGTCGTTCCGGAAACTACTGCGGTGATGTTGACCGTCATGTCGCCAGCGCAAGACTCATCCACGGGATCGTAAACCCTTATGGAATCGGAGCAGGCCAAGAGCCCCAAAGCCAAAGCGCTTATGAATAATATTCGTGAAATATATTTCATACTCATCAGTATTTACAGATTCAAATTAATTCTGATACTTCTCAATAATCTTATCAAAGCCATTCAGACGATCAACTTCTTCAGCAGAGAGGTCTCGTACACAGCGGACATATCCTGAGTAAGTTGTAGAGTATCCGGTTTCTATATCCTCACCATTTAATGCCCAATAGGTACTACCAGTTAAAACCTCTCTCATAACACGATAAGCCGTAGGTACATGAACATTATCAATATCTCCTTGTTGATAGCCGATGATTACTTCTATTTCAGCTGGCGTAGGCAGTCGCCAGCCAGTATAACGAGTTCTAGCAGCATCATCTCCTACCTCCATGTATGTAGAGCAATGAATAGCTGCAGCATCCCCAGCCCCCTGGAATGGAGTAACAGCACCAAGCTGTGATGCAATCATAAATGCAGGAGAAACTACATCATCATCTGATTGATGAGTGGCTTGATTTACATAAGGTCTACCCAGTACATACTTATCACTTGTAGAGGAGATTTGGATGACATACATATGGTTATTATTAAGACCATCCAAATTATTAGTATTACCAATCCAATTATTAGCATTTGGATTAATTTTATGCATCACACCTCCAGAATAAACTTTTGATATAAAATTATCATCAGTGAGCACACCGCTTATTCGTTGATCATAATCCACCCATGTTACCGGCGTAGTAACAGCATTTTGATAACGTGCTCTATGATAAGTATACAAAGTTCGCCCCCACCAACTTCCTCTAACAGTTCGCCAATAATAATAATTATTGGTTCCAGCGTAAGCATTTTGCTCTGTGGTATAATTATCCCAATTACTAGGATGTCCTGACCAAGTGTTGTTCCCTGGGGCATTATCCCTTGTCTCTTCAGATCTTATATAATTATCTGGATTGGCAAAGAATTGCACATTTGTTCCATACCCTGTTCCGGCTGTTTTCTGAGTGGCCCCATATCTTGAGGACCAACTACCAGTAAAACTTTGGATATTGTCCGTCGGGAAGTGACGGATAATGATGTCTTGATGATAATCATCCTCTAAAGACTCACCATCTACTTCTTCATCCAAATAAACACGCAGGCGTATGTACTTGATGGCCTTATTAGTCAGAGCTTTAGAAGTAACAGTTATGGTTCCAGATGTTCCACTGGTACCTTCATTACTTTGAGTGATGGTTACACCCATATTATCCCAATAGCTAATGGAAGAATAATCAGAAGAACCTGTGTGTTCACCATATCTAGTTGTAAAATTGCCTACATTATCATAGAACCAAGCTCTCACAGCATTGTTTGCATTATTTGCAACAACTCCTGTCTGATTTCCATTAGCATCATAGGTAAAGAGTTTCCAGTTCACCTTAGTACCAGAAGCCTTCAAGTAGTTCAAATCAACACTTTGGTTGCCATCACCACGCAAGGTATAAATCTTAGGATTCACCTTAAAGTAGTAGTGCTGTACAGACTGTACTTCATCATGGATAGCAGCACTGTTGTTCTCATCATTCCAAGGCAGCACCTCGTAGATCAAATCACTCATCTCGGTAACGTCTTCGTGCGAATCACTACCGCGTGTCTTGATGGTAGCATCAATCACATAGATGGTGTTACGGTTCAGAGATGTAGTCTCCTTGGAAACGATAGGAATACGGTAGTAATTATAAGTAGTTACAGCATCGTTCCCTGTTCCCTGGGTGTATCCCACAGAAACAACCAATGAGGGAGCGCCTGTGGCATCGGTCCAAACAGAGGGATAAGAATAGGTGGTGATTGTTGCATGCTTGTCATCACCGGTAAATTCTTGGTTATGGAAGATGTTGAAGTCACTATTGTGCACCTCTACGCCTACTGTCGGAGCTGTATCAGGAGTAAACACAGGTGCTCCAAAAGCGAAGTTATTGAATCTCCAAGCAGGTGATCCGGTAACTTCCACACCTTCCTCCTGCAATTTGGTCAGGAAATCAGCATCAAACTTCAAGTTCAACACAATCTTCGCAGCCGCACGATTCAGCGTAACATCAAAGGTCTGGGTCAAGGAGGCAGGATCCGGTGTCCACTCTTTATGCACACCATCCATCATGAACATCTTATCCTTGGTCAGAAACCTTGATGAGCCAGGATTGTCATTATACACCTTATAAATATTACCTGTAGTTGGCTCTTCTGCTCCATCTGCAGCCCAGGTAATACTATTATTGTCCTCATTCACAATTGCTACACCTGCAGTTACTTCATCATAGGACAATGCCTTCAATGCTTCAACTGTAGCAATGTTGCCTGTAGTCAGCGGATTATTGGCTGCCACATAGATGTTGTATTTCTCGCCCTCCTCCAGACCTTCCTGACGCCACCTGTCAGCAAGCTTGTTCAAGTCACCTTCAGTGACATTGGGAAGAGTGGCATTGGGAAGGTGGTATTGTTTAAGGAAAGTGCCGTCACCAGTAGTACCGGTGATATGCTCGACAAACACGTCAAGGGTCTTCAACGTTTTCTCCTGCAAGGCGTCGTCGGACGGGGTGGTGGTACGTGTGGTAGCATGTTTCACCGGTGACTCGGAAACAGTCGGAGCAACTGCCAATCGTTCGCTGCCGGTCTGCTTGACGACGTCAGTATCTAACTCCTCGTCGTTGACGCAAGCGGTCAATGCACCCATAAAAACCAACGCTATGAATGCATAACGAAAGAATGATATATTACTTTTATTTTTCATAACGTTCATTTTTTATTCAACGAAAACCAGAGGATTGTTAACATCCTGATAGTACATCCTCTTAAACTTATTGTCATCATCTATCTTACCGGCATCGTAAGCAGTTTCAGATACATAGTATACCCAAATTTCGGCACTGTCGTCGGAATAACCGGGGAGAGAATTGTTATTGAAAGTCATTTCCTGCTTGCCAAGGGCCGGGTCATTGTAGTACAAGAACACCTTTGCCACAGGATTGGAAGGTGTGACACCCTCCTTGGGAACGATGTAGAAATAAGTATATACATCCGTACCGGCAGCAATGGTAAGCGTTCCATCAGAACTGGTAGTATAACTGGTTACTACACCGGTTTCATTCTTATTGACCTGTACGATCTCAAACTGGTCGTTATCAATATAGAGTTCATACGAGCCGGCGGAAGCAGTGGTCACCAGCTGGATCTGGGGAGAGCGCAGCGGGCGGCCGGCAGGTTCAGCTTCAGTTGCAGTTCCTCTGCCGAAAGACACGACCATATGGCTGTCATTCCAATTATCGTAATTACCGTCAATGTCATAACGATACAGCCAGGAGTCGAACAGACGCATACTGGTCGACATGTCGATCGTATACACAAGCGGCGTGGCATCAATCCAGTCAGCTACCTTAGGCTTGACATACAACTCGCCGTCGTCAGACACGCTGTAGATCTGGAACTGATAGAAATGGTTGCGGATGATGTTGTAAGCAGTACCGTCCTTGGGCTTTCCGTCCTCATAATCGCAGAACTGGATAGGAGCATTGAAAGAGATGGTTTTATCGCCCACTTTCTTGGTAAGATAAACAGTCAGGACTGCAGGTGTGGTGGTCGAGTTCTCATACTCCGGAAGATAGATTGTCAGTTCCGTATCTCCGGCCGAAGCCACGGCAAATTCCTTGTCTGTTCCAGCTGAAGCATAGGCGTGCAGACTTGCATCAAGGTTCAGTTCCGTGGTAGTTTCAGCTGTTGCAGCACCGGTCGGAGTGACATATCCGCTCTTGTTAAAATTGCTAAGCGCAACCTTCTCAAGACTGTAGCCCCTCAAGGGATTGCCCTCAGCTCCTTCCTGGGCCTCCAGTTTCACAGTAACCTTAGACACGGCACGAAGCAGATGAACGGTACCGATTTCCTGACGGCTGCCGGCCACCAGGGTAAGAGAAGCTTTAAGTATGCCCCACATCGGGATATATTCCGAATTGCCGGAATCGGCGAAAAGGCTATAAGTCTTAGCATCCAGGTCCGTTATATTTGAAGTACCCACCGTAAGTCCGGCATCAGCGCAGTTGGCCAGCACCACGAACTTGTAATCACCTACGGCGATGTCGGCAGGAGCAGTACCAATATACTCATACTTGTTCTCTCCGGTCTTGGAATAAGTCATGCTGCCCAATGTGCCGGCATAAACACCTGACGAGGCTTCAAACAAGAGCATCTGCACATTGTCGAGATCGATGTAGTTGTCGTATTCGACACCCAGATCTTTCGGATCGTAATTATTCCACGTCTCACTTCCGGCACGGGTAACAGCCTTCGTATTCTCCTTCAGCGACAGCGAGAAGAGTACCTGGGTCTGTGTCTTGCCATCGGACAGGCACTGACCATCTTCATCGTTGACGCAGGCGGCGAATGCGAAACAGCCCAGCATCAAGGTGAGACCATATAAAAACTTCCTCAGTTTCATAGCAATATCTTATATTATTTTAGACTTGTTTAAAAATCGACATCCTGCAGAACTACCTTCCATCCATTGATAATAATCTCGGCTGAAATAAAGGTACCGGTCTCTTCTTCAGAACCATTATTATAGAGGAAGAATGTCATGTTGAAGTCATCCTCACGGTCAAGATACTCCTGGTCATCCATGCTCTGGTTTTCTTTACCCTTCACAAGCAGGAAGATTTCGATCAGTGAAACCGTGATGATGTTATTGCCTTCAGCATCGGTGATGTGAAGTTTGTAAGGAGTATTCCAGTTCTTCACCAAGCGGGCAAAATTCATCTCGGTCATGAGCAGGTTGTAGGTACCCTGCTCTCCTGCACGGGTATTGACGATTACCTCGGAAGAACCTACCTGTGAGAAATAAGGCTCGTAGGTGAGCAGTTCGTCAGCCATCAGGCTGTTGTCGTAGTCCATCTTGCCATTCTCGGCAGTAACGAAGACCTTGAAATCATCTATTTTAATGGACTGGTTGTCCGAAAGGTTCTGCAATATTACCTTCAGGCGATTTGTATCCTTGGTCAGAGGAACGATCGCAGTATGCACGCCTTCCTCATCAGGGAAAACGGCATCTACCATGCCATGATAGAGTTGGTCGATCTCGCCTACCACAGCTTTGCCGTCAGCAGACTGACGTTTCAAGGTATTCTTGAGTTCCTGCTTGGTAGAAGAACCGGGAGTAAGTGACGGAACATCGTAACTGTTCAGACCGTCATTCAGTCCGCACCAAGCCAACAATGAATACTTGCCGGGAGCAAGGTCGACGTCCAACAAGTAGTCGTTGGCAGCCATGGCATCCACCGTGCTCTCGTAGCTCTTGACAAATTTGCCGTTGCTATCGAAAACGAAGAGCGAAACAGACTTCACCTCGGTGGAGAAGGCGTCGACAAACTTCATGTTCATGTCGTAGCGGAAACCGACCTTGAATTTGGGGGTACAATCTCCCTCATAGTCGTAGATTTCAGAGTCACAGGAAGCAAGCAAGAATGTAAATACTGCCAGCATACCCAGCGAGCTCAACGCCATTTTTCGGATATCAGCCAAAAATTTCATACCGTTATATAATATTATTATTTCTCAATTTCTATATGTCGTGGCCGTCAACAAACGGCTCTTTCTTTCAATTTTGGTGGGATGCCTCGGCTATTCATAAACCCTGGCCTCCAGATTTCATGCTTCTCTTTGCACCAGCATGAAGTGCTTTTGTATTTAAATAAAAAAGTGGTGAAGCCCGAAGCCTCTCGGGCTTCGCCACTTATAATAAAGGTTAAAGATTATTTACCAAGGTCAACATTCTGCTCAACGATCTTCCATGCCAGGATATCGATCTCTGCGGAAATGTAAGTTTCGGTCTCTACAGGGATTTCAGGAATGATCTCCTTAACATCCTTGAAAGGAATAGGAGTACCGAGACCGTTGATGGAGTTCACGGTGAGTTTGTAAACGTGGTTGCGAATCACACCAGCCCTGTCAGCATCGTGCTTGATAGGAACAAAGTAGTAGGTCTGACCATCCTGCCAGCGCTGGACTACATATGCACCGAACGTAGGATTATCAACAGCCTTGAAACCATCCTCAGCTGTAGCGTCCTTTACATAGAATTTCGTCGAAGGATCATTGGGCTCAACCTTGGCATAAGCTTCATAGGACTTGAGCGTAATGCCGGAAGGTACCTTGTCTGTAAAAGTAACCTTGAGGTCGTTTTCACCTACAGTAGTATAGGTTGTTGTCTCGCCTTCTGCCTTTGTATAGTAGGTCTGAGCCTCAATATTGATAGCCTTAGTAGCGAAACCTTCTTCAGTATAGTACGTTCCTAAATACTTCACCAAAGCGACAGCCTTATTATCAACCTTCAAGGTAGCAGCAACAACAACCTGGGTAACATTTTTGAACGTAACATTTCCATCTTCGTCCTTCTCAGCTTCCCCAACATTCTCCTGAACATACTGAGCGCCAGTCTTTGCATCTTTCAGAGCACCATGCTTCAGAGTTCCGGGTACGGGCTTTGCCCAGTAGAAACGGAAATTGGCAGCATCGTTATCAGCAGCCTCAAGTCCGGTAATGTCCTTCAGCAGCTTGGAAGTGGAAGCTGCATTGTCGAACCACCAGCCATCGATAGTAGCGGTAACAGTAGCTTCCTTGCCATCAATGTTAATGGTGTTAGCAGTCATGGTAGCACCATCTGCTTTCTCCTGAACGTCAACCTTGGCAACCACCCTTTCTACAGGGATCTTGACAGAAGGGGCAGCCTTAGCAGCCTCTCTGGTATCATATACAGTCTCAATCTTGGCAGCAACGTCATTCTCTGCTCCATCGTATGCAGAGCTTGACATAACGAACTTGCCTTCAGTAGTCTTTTCGGTAGCGAAGTCTTTAACAACAGCCTTGATTTCATCAAGAGTGCTGCTCTTGCTAAGACCCAGTTCATCAAGAGACGCATTCAGAACAGCCACTACAGAAGTAGGGTTCTTCAGGGGGTTCTCCAATACTACAACGATACCGGAAGCCTTCTCAATAGACGGAGTGGTCTCACCATTCCAAGTAAGACTGGAAAGATCGAAAGGATCTGCTACCTGGGTAGTGCCGTCGAAGAAGAACAATGTGCCGCTGGTAACTGCATTCTCAGCATCAGTACCATATTCGAAAGCATCACCTTCAGCATCTGCACGAGTAGTAAGTTTGCCGGGCGTTACGAAATTAACCTTCAAGTAACTGGCACCAGCAACTGTCACTTCGTCTCCGCCAGGAGTAGTACCTGCAGGGGCATTGTCCTTAGTGCAGGCAGCGACCGCAAGGGCAGCCAGAGCACCAAGCATAAAGAGTTTAAGTTTCATAATAGATTAAAAATTAAAAAGGTAAATAAATTAAATAAGTTGATTATTTATTGTCAATCAATAATTCAATATGTTTTCAATCTGAGCCACGGCATCGGCAGCCTCGGGAACCTGATTGCTCAGGGCGCGAAGCTTGGGCAGAGCATCGGAGTAGTTGCCCTTGAGGGCAAGGAGCATTGCACGCGCATACTGTGCCTGAGGACTGTTGCCCGCCTTCTTGAGATGCTTCTCGGCATTGACAAGGTCTCCATGGGAGAGTTCGCTGGAAGCAGCGTTCAGGTTTGCTACCTCATTGTCGGGATACATCCTGACGGCAGTCTCGAAGAGATCCGCAAACTCCTCGCTTCCGCTCTCGCAATCCTGGGCGGCAAGGAAGAATTCATTAAGGGAAAGCTTCTGGGGAGCCGTCTTCGCGATCTCGCGGATTTCCTTTGGATCGGAGAAGTTGGAGATTACGTAGTTGATGACGTAATCAGAGTGACGCAGCGAAGGATAGACGTTCTTGAGAAGGAAGTCGTACTGCTCAGGGAACTTGGCCTTGATCTTTGCCTCCTTCTTGTCGGCGTCACCACCCTCGTTGATGATGGCGAGGATGTCATCCTTGGCGGCGAGGTTTGAACCCTCTACGAATGCCTTGAGTCCGTCCCAGTCCTCAACCTCATAGGAGGTGGAGATGAGGTCGTTGTCGAACTTGTAAAGATTGTTGATGTAGTTCTTGAGGGCGGCGGTACGTCCCTTTGCGAGGCGCTCGTTGTTGGCCCAACTGCCTTCAGGAGAGGCGAAGCCCTTGATAGAGATGGACTTGACCTGGATGTCGGAGTCGTTCTTGACAGAGTCGATGGTAGCGATGATCTTGTCAAGCTCGACAGGGTTCGTCATATAGTCAGGCTTGATGACGGTCTTGTTGACCTCGAAGTTGATGAAGGCGCGGCCTTCGAGACTGCGAGACTTGACGGCCTCTGCCTGAGGAGTGACATAAGCGGCTTTGGGCTTGATTACAGGAGCTTCAGGGATCATAGGACGGTCTGCGAGGAGCCCTTCGTCAGAGCCCTTGTCGCAATTGGCGCATCCCTTTTCCTGGACGTTGAGCTTAAGGGCTGCCTTCTCCATCCAGCCCTGGAAGGGGATGATGGCTGAATAAGGAATGATGTCAGGAGCATCCTTGGAACGGATGGCCTTTTCATCGCTTACACCGAAAAGCTTGTCTTGGATGTTCCTTAAATAATACATATAACGCTTGCGTCCATACAAACCTACGGAAGAAAGCGTCTCGGTATTGATACCGTCGGACACCTCGGGGGTGATGATCACCATACGGTTGCCCTTGATGTCGAGTCCGGTGGTGTTCAGGTCCATCTGGATGACCAGATCATCACCGTTCTTGGAGAATTTAACGTTTTCAGCGCTCACGGAGCCCGACTCAACGGTCTGGGCCAGAGCAAGCGGGGCTGCGAATAGGAGAGCCACCGCAAATATGGTAAGGGTCTTCTTCATAGCTGTCATCAATTAGAAAAGGTAAACAAGGTTGATTGCAAGCTTGGTCGGACCAAAGTAGTTGCGCTGGAGGGTGTCGTTATTGAGTTTTCTGCCGCAGCCTGCGCAGTTGTAGACGTCGTACCAACAATGGATGAAACCGATTCCAGCCTCAAGTTCGAGGTTCCAATGCTTTGAGAGGGCAAAATCATAACCATAACCCACACCGGCGCCGGCACCCCATCCCTGGTAACGATGATCTTTCAGCTTCGCCCAATTATTGCCAAGGAAGGAAAACGGCGTGTCGGCATTGCCGAGGTTGAACTGTCCACCGATGGCGTGCACCCCGACGAAGTGACCCATGAAACGGTCGCAGAACCAATAACGAACCTCGGGCTGTACGAACCAGTGTTTCCAGCTGGCCTCGTCGGAGTTGGTGATGAACTTCAGGTAATCACCGGTCCTCCAACCCATATAGTCTCCGTTGATGTCGAAGGTCCACTTCGGCGCAAGGCCGATTTCAGCTCCTAAGTTAACAGCAGCCGCAGCATCGGCATACAAGTTTGTCTTAAGGGCAAAGTTCTGCGCTCCCGCGCAAAGCGGCAAAAGCAGCAGGACCAATCCAATTAGTTTCTTTCTAATGTTCATATTTGATGAATTAATTGATATTCAGGTCGATTTTTTAGAATAATATACGCAAATATAATACAAAATAATTTTTAAATCAAGAAAAATTTCATTTTTTTATAAAATAATTTCAGATTCTTGACATGAAACATCATTCACCCATAAAGTGTATTTTAGCTATATCGAAAGCCGCGCCGAGCTTCTCCAGGAGCGGTAGATAAATCCAGAAACCGCAATGCAGCCCCGCCAAACGACCAAGACACCGTCCAGGAAAAGAGGCAAAAGGAGAAAATTTCCATTTACAAAATTATTTATTTTTATAAAAAAATTATATTTTTGCAAAAGAGAACAGCAAGTAAACCGAGACATAGAATTATTCAATCTCTTTGCCCGTGCAACAAGAGACGGAATTAATAGCACAAAAACGTTTTTTAAATGCTTTCATCAGTCATAATCTTCCTTCCCCTGGCATTCTGCCTATTCTGGATGCACATCCACACAGTGATGGCTCCAAGGACCAGCACGTTTGTAGCGATCATGTGCCTGCTGGCCGCAGTCTCGCTGTTCCTCCTTTCAGAATGCCTGTATTATGACCAGAATTCCTCTCCGAAAATACTGCCTCTGGCCTGCAACCTGTCGCAACTTTCCGCGCCGAGCGTCATTCCCCTGCTCATTATATACATTGAACGGTTTCGCACAGGCGCTGACGTACGCACGAAACAGTTGCTCTGGATTATTGCTCCGGTAATACTGTTCACAGTCGCCGAGATGCTTACCTTACTTGCCGGAAGACCGACCATCGTATCTTTCCTCAACAAGATTTCAACGGAAGGGGTGACGATAATAAAAAACACGCAGGAACCGGAGTTGCGCCTTTATTTCTATTCTGCCGTAATCGGATACAGAATCGTAATATCTGCTGAATTTCTCCTGCTGTTCAACTTCTTCATAAGGTCGGCACGCCGGGAAGGCTTCAAGTTAAGCCATATCCGGGACTTCTTTCGCGGCGAAAAGGCAGATACCATGGAGCTCCAATTCGCCAACCTGGCACCCATCGTCGTGCTGTTCTTCCTTAAGTTGTTCTTCTTCCGCTATTTCCTCAATAACCATCATCTGTTCTCCATACTGCTTTCCGCAGCGCTTGCCATGATTCTCTGCCCTTTCTGCTACGTCGCGCTTTTCGGTGCAAGGAAGAGGCTCTCTATCAGGGACATGCAGAATGGAAACAGATTCAACTTCAGTTCGAAGGACAAAAACGTAATATTGGAGGAGATGCTGACGGATATGTTGGAAGAAGCCGATAAAGGGACATTAACCAGAATCCAGGCGAAATACGGAGTCGAACTCAATGTCCCCATGGAGCAGGAAGAGAAAAAGCCTTCATATGTCGAGAGGTTATTCTCCGGGGCAACACGCCCGGTCGACGAAGACAGTCTCATGGGACGCTTCGAACATCTGATGAAGGATGAGAAAATATTCCTCCAGAGCGGGCTCACACTGGAGGAAGTGGCTGACCATCTCAACTCAAACAAGACATACGTGTCCAAGATGGTGAATTCAACGTACAATATCAGTTTCCCGGAACTGGTGAATACACTCAGGATCGACTACGCCGAAGAATACATTGCGAACCATCGCGAGGCACGCCAGGAAGACATCGCAAAAGCCTGTGGTTTCCCCAGCGCCTCTTCTTTCAACAACACGTTCAAAAGAATCACCGGCATGCCTCCCCGCATCTGGCTGGCTACGCACGAGCGCCACGGCGGTATCCAGTAAGGCACTCCCCACCTCCCGTAAACAAATACACCGCGTACTGCTTGAATCGCAGTACGCGGTGCAGTAAAAGAGTTCCGCAAATATAATTTTTTTATTGTTATTTTTCTGTCCAGGACTGAAAAACTACAGCAATTGAGGCAGGAAAGTGCTTACGATAAGCACAATGATGCCGCAAACGAGGACGCAGACTGTCTTCTTAGAGCAGCCTTTCCATTCCTTGAGGATGATGCCCCAGACATTGCTGAACACGACGTTGAGCGACTGCAGGATGCACCAGGAGAAGGCCAGAAGGACGGGAGCCGCCGCGAGGAAGCCCTTTCCAACCGCAAGCCCGAAGAACTGGCTGTACCACAGGAGACCGGCCAGCGCGCAGAACATGAGGTTGTTCCCCCACACCGCACCCTTGGAATAATCGCTCCAGGTCCGGTTCTTCGAATTCTGGTAGAAACAGTAGCACAGGTTGGTCATGGCTCCGCCGAGGGTAACGAGGAAGGTGGCCGGGAGACTCTTGAATATCTGGGGGGTCGCGCTCCAGGTCAGTTCCTTGCCGAAGCCGAGGCCGATGGCGAAGCAGGCGCTCATGAAGCCTGCGAGCAGGGCCACGGAAATACCTTTTCCGAAGTTGAAGTCCTTGACGGAAACCTTCTTGGCCTCGTCATCGACCTCCCTGGTCTTCATGGCTCCGGCGGCGCCGAGGATTCCTATTCCTATGAGGGTCACAACCACCCCGACGATAACTGGCCAGGTGAGGCTGTCGGCGTGGCCGGTAAAGAGGGGTTCAAGAAGGGTTCCAAGGCCGGCGCAGGTGCCGAGGGCTATGCTCTGCCCGAGGGCGACGCCCAGGTAGCGCATCGAAAGGCCGAATGTGAGTCCCCCTACTCCCCAAAGGGCTCCGAAGAGGATGGTGAGGAGGCTGGCCTTGGGATTGGAGGCGAACATCCCGATGAGGGATTCACCGGCGGGGGTGGCGATCAAGGCCCCGATAAGCGGGAAAATGAGCCAGGCGAAAGCGCCCTGGACGGCCCAGTATGACTCCCAGCTCCAGGATTTCACCTTGTTGATGGGGACGTAGGAGCTCGACTGGCAGAAGGCTCCCACGGCGATAATCAGCAATCCGAGTAGAATGTTCATATTGCCTTACCTCTTGGACGTAACGTCTTTCTCGTACTGCTCAATGCAGGAGATGAACTCCTCACCCACGGGCACGCCGTTCTTGTAGTTGAACCAGTCGAACACTGCGCCGAAAGGCAGGGTCTTGGCCTCCTCGAGGAGGGCGAGCTTCTGGAAGCCCTTGCCTTCGGCTTCATACTCGCGAAGTTTGGCGAGAGGTTCGAGAAGGGCGCTCAGGATGCACTTCTGGGTGGCGCGGGTACCGATGATATAGGCTCCGATACGGTTGATGGAGGCGTCGAAGTAGTCCAGTCCCACATGGGCGCGGTGCAGGCCGTCGGCGCGGACCAGTTCCTTGAAGAAGTCCAGGGTCATGTCGTTCATGATGGTGACATGGTCGGAATCCCAGCGGACCGGACGGCTGACGTGGAGCATAAGTTCGGGGACGAAGAGGAGGAGGGACGAAACCTTGTCGGCAACGTTCTCCGTGGGCTCATAATGGCCCGTGTCGAGGGTGTAGATAACCTTTCTGGAAGCGCAGTAGCCTTCGAAGAAGTCCATGGAGCCGACGGTGTAGCTCTCAAGGCCTATGCCGAAAAGCTTGGCCTCGACGCAGCTCTTCATGCCGGGAAGGTCCTCCTTGAGGATCTCGTCCAGCGACTCGGCGAGGATCTCGCGGTATTTCTTGCGGTTGACGGTGTAATCCTTCTGGCCGTCATGCACCCAGATGTTCATGATGCAGGGGTCGCCCTGGGCCTTGCCCATCGCGTCGGCAATCCTGCGGCAGCGTTTGGTGTGCTCGATCCAGAAACTGCGGATGCCCTTGTCGGGATTGGCCAGGGAGAGGTCTCCGCTCTTGGGATGGCCGAACGAGGTAGAGTTGAAATCAAGCTTGAAGTTGTTGTCCTTCGCCCACTGGATCCAGCTCTGGAAGTGTTCCACGCCGACCTTGTCGCGATCGACGAATTTCCCTCCGAAATCTCCGTAGATTTCGTGGAGGTTGACACGGTGGTTGCCCGCGAGCAGGGTCTTCACGAATTCAAGGTCTTTCCTGACCTCGTCGATGTTGCGGGCGCGGCCTGGATAGTTGCCGGTTGTCTGGATACCTCCGGAAAGTCCTGCATTGCTTTCGAATCCCATCACGTCGTCGGTCTGCCAGCAATGAAGGGAAATCTGCTGTTTCTCAAGTTGTTCGACCGCCTTGTCCGTATCGACGCCGATGGCGGCATAGCGCTCTTTGGCAATCTCGTAGGCCTTAATAATCTGTTCTTCTTTCATGATTATAGCGTTATTAATTTCTATGCTTTTGAAATGACAGATGAAGGATTGTATGTCTTCACCTTGAAGGTGTCGCCAACGACCTTCCGCATTTCCCAGCGGTCGCGGACAAGGCCTGCTGCCTTCGCCTGCATCATCACGTTACCGATGGCCGTGGCCTCTGTGGGGCCTGCGACTACGGGAATGCCGAGGGAATCAGCGGTAAGCTGGCTGACGGTGGCGTTCGCCGAGCCTCCGCCTATGACATGAAGTTTGTTGATCGGGAATGGAGCGAATTTCTGGAGCTTCGCTATCACTTCCTTGTATTTCGCGGTCAGGCTGTGGTAAATGCAGCTGACCATCTCCCCGTCGGTGGCGGGAACCCTCTGGCCGCTTTCCCTGAGGGCTGCCTTAATCTCGGCATCCATGTCCTTGGGAGAGGCGAACCTGGGGTCGTCGGGATTTACAATCGATGGGAAATCAATGGCTTCGCGGGCCATGGACTCGATGCCGTCGTAGGTGTATGTCCTTCCTTCTGCCGCCCAGGTCTTGCGGCTCTGCTCGAGGAGCCACATGCCCGTGATGTTCTTTAGGAAACGGGTGGTTCCTTCGATTCCCCCTTCATTGGTGAAATTGTCGCGGGCTGATTCCGCGTTGATGACCGGCGCAGGGGTCTCGATGCCCATGAGGCTCCATGTGCCAGAACTCAGATATGCGAAATTCTCATCGGCAGCGGGGACGGCGGCAATGGCGGAAGCTGTGTCGTGGCCGGCAACGGCGATGACCGGCACCTGGGGAAGACCGGCTTCCCGAGCCAGGCTCTTCTTCAAGACGCCCACGCGGGTGCCTGGCTGCACGATATCAAGGAGGAAGGAGGTACGGATTCCCAGGCTTTCCAGAAGGGACTTGTCGAACTGCCTGGTGGTCTGGTCCATCATGCCGGAGGTGGAGGCTATCGTGTATTCGCACACTTTTTCGCCGGTCAGGAACCAGGTAAGCAGGTCAGGCATGAACAACAGTTCCCTGGCGGACTCCATCGAAGAGGAGCCCTCCTTTTTCTGCGCATAAAGCTGGAAAATGCTGTTGAAATCCATTAT
>Ga0256405_10006917_pt1 | contig 17610 bp, 25 predicted proteins | sample RumenRJG_02DNA_FD_189096 | JGI IMG/M metagenome (GOLD analysis project Ga0256405, IMG submission 189096) | Bovine rumen microbial communities from Lethbridge, Alberta, Canada - RJG_02 | ecosystem: Host-associated > Mammals > Digestive system > Stomach > Rumen | place: Canada: Alberta...
GACCATTATAATGGTGCTTACTACACGCCGGAGCAGCGGGAACTCGTGAAACAGCATCTGGCCAAGATGCGTGATGAAGAAGCCAAGACCGGCAAAGCCATCCGCGGAGCCCATGAGCTGGGGGTGGATGCTAATGGTAATGTGGAGACCTTCGATACTATGTTCCCGGATAAACTGCCTGCGGATGCCAGTCCTGTCATCAAGGATTTCTTCGGCTACTATGTAGGCCGCGCCTTCCATCCGCGCGCCATCAACTCCAATAAGCTGGCATGGGATTCTGTGACGCCGTACGGTTTCTTTGACTTCAAGCTCATGACCAATCTTGATGAGCTTGGTAAGACGCCGGTCATGCTGATTACCGGCGACAAGGCACATTCCAGGTATTTCTCCGATAATGTTTATGCCGCCATCAAAGGGGAAAAAGAGGAGATTGTCGTTCCCGGTGCTACCCATGTAGACCTTTATGACCAGATGGACAAGATTCCCTTTGACAAGCTGTTTGCTTTCTTTGATAAAAACCTGAAGTAATACCACAGATCCCGCCCTGCGAATTTGCACAATATTGCAGGGCGGGATTTGTAAACGGCGCTTGACTTTGAGCACATTCTAAGTGCTAGAGTAAAGCAGGATAATGTGTATGGAGGAGAGAACATGAGCAAGAAAGTAGTTATTATATCCGCGAGTTTGAGAAAGAACAGCAATTCCGAGGCTTTGGCCACAGCCTTTGCCGATGGAGCCAGAGAGGCAGGCCATGAGGTGGAGCAGATTTCCCTGCGGGATAAGACCATAAACTTCTGCAAAGGATGCCTTGCCTGCCAGAAGACCATGCAATGCGTGATCAAGGACGATGCCAACGAAATAACGGCCAAAATCGGACAGGCAGATGTGGTGGCTTTGGCCACGCCAGTCTATTATTATGGCATGTGCGGGCAGTTAAAGACCCTGTTGGACAGGGCAAATCCCTTGTTCCCCTCGGACTATCGCTTCCGCGAGGTTTATCTGCTGGCTGCGGCGGCAGAGGATGAGGAAAGTACGGTGTCAGGAACCCGTGTCGGTGTGCAGGGCTGGGTGGATTGCTTTGATAAGGCCGAACTCAAAGAGACGATTTTCTGTGGCGGCGTGACAAATATTGGCGATATTGCCGGAAATGCTGCCCTGGAAAAAGCCCGGCAGGCTGGCAAGAATATCTGAAGCCTGTAAAATATTGTCCTGCATCTGTATTTTTAGAAGGAAGTGACGGTGTATGCCAAAAAGGAAGATAATGGGCTGGGTTATCCTGTCGGTGCTGTTATTGCTGTCAGGCTGCACAGGCGCACAGGATGCTGTTGCAGATACAGGCAGCAAGGCACAGGTCAATGCCCAACAGGAAAATGCCCCCTCGTCAGCCCCCGGGAAGGAGCAAGCGATGAAACTGACAATTGATAATACTGTCGTTCCCGTAACCTGGGAACATAATGCCTCCACTGCGGAGTTACAGAAACTTCTGCCTTTGACCATAAAGTTGTCGCCCTATGGAGGCTTTGAGCAGGTTGGTTCTATCGGCCAAAGTATTGGCAGCGCAGATGAGCAGATGACCACTCACTACGGTGATATTGTCCTTTATGCGGGGAACAAGCTGGTCATTTTTTATGGTTCCAATTCCTGGTCCTATACGCGGCTGGGGCATATTGAGCTGTCCCAGCAGGAAATAACAGCTTTATTAAGCCATGATGAAGTATCGGTCACACTTATGGCAGAGTGAATGAGGCTGCGATATCCTGCCCTAAGAAAATAAGCACCCTGCCTTCAGGTTGGCAGGGTGAATTTTTTATAAAGATATATTGACATCGTGTTATTTTAGATTTATACTACATACAACAATAAAAGTTACACGGTGTCATTTTATATAAGGGAGGAAAAGCAGCCAGATGCCCAAGATTTCGGAAGAGGAAATGCTGGCGCGGCGGGAGAGCATTATCGATGCCTGCGCCAAGCTTTATGAGACCATGAGCTTCAAGGATATCACCCTGAAGGAAGTGGGGAAGGTCACCACCTTCAATCGCACAGCCATCTACAATTATTTCAACACCAAGGAGGAGATCTTCCTGGCGCTGATGCAGAGGGAGTATGAGCTGTGGGTGGAGGATTTGGAGCGGCTGATGGCAGAGCATGAGAGTCTGAGCCGTGAGAGATTGGCTGATGCCCTGGCCCGTTCCCTGGAAAAGCGCCAGCGGCTCCTGAAGCTTTTGTCTATGAATCACTTCGACATGGAGGAAAACAGCCGCCATGAGAATCTGGTGGAATTCAAAAGGGCTTACGGCGCTTCCATCAAGGCGGTGCGTCGCTGTCTGGACAAGTTCTGCCCGGAAATGAGCGAGGAGGAAAAAGTCAGCTTCCTCTACGCCTATTTCCCCTTCATGTATGGCATTTATCCCTATGTAGTAGTGACTGACAAGCAGCGGCAGGCTATGGAAGAGGCAGAGGTGGGGTTCAAATATTACTCTATCTATGAGATAAGTTATAACTGCCTGCGCAAACTCTTGGAGGTGGAAAAGCATTGAACAGGCGTGACTTTTGAAAACGGGGGCTTTGTGGGTTCTGTCTCAGGTATACTGCCAGAATCCGCAAAGGCTGATTTAACGAAAGTATATATTTTTTTGCCTAAAATACTGACACAATGTCATATTGCAAGGAAAATGATATCAAGTTCTTTGCCTATATGGTGTTGGAACAGGGGGCGCTTTCTGGCAAGTATGATACCAAGCATCCCTTCCCCGCAGGTTCTGACCGCGCTAGGAGTTATAACCCCATTCTGGCACAGCTGGAAGAACTTACGGCGGAGATGGCCAAAATCGGTGAAGCTCATGGGCTCAGTGTGGCACAGGTTGGTACGGCCTGGGCAATTTCCAAGGGAGTGCTGCCCATTATCGGCGTAACCAAGGTGCGTCACGTGGAAGATGCAGCCAAGGCCGCAGGTGTCACCCTGACAGCAGAGGAAATCTCCCGCCTGGAGGAGCTGGCTGACAAAGCCAATGTTTCAACTATCCGTGAATGGGAAAAGAAGATGGACTGAGATAGGAGAAGGATATGTTTATCATCAATCAGACACTTAACATGGGTTTTGGCAATGCAGCCACGGGGCAGCATAGCTGGACAGTGGCTGAGGAAGCTACCCGTGAGATTGTGAAGCACGCCCTGGAACTGGGGGTGAATTTCTTTGACACTGCCATTGCCTACCAGAACGGCACCAGCGAGGAGTTCCTGGGCAGGGCGCTGAAGAACTATGCAAAAAGAGACGAGATGGTGGTGGCCACGAAGTTCCTGCCACGCAGTCAACAGGAAAGAGAGGCAGGAATCAGCGGGCAGGAGCATATCAGGCGGCAGCTGGAGCTGAGCCTGCAGCATCTGGGCATGGACTATGTTGATCTCTACATTTACCACATGCAGTGATTTTATTCTTGACTTAGAGTTCACTTCAAGTGCTAGAGTGTACATAGACAGGCATAAAGATACAAACTTAGCGAGTGTGATGTGTATGAACAGGCGGGAATTCCTGAAGGTCACGGGCATGGGGGCCATGACCCTGTTTTTGGCAGGGTGCGGCCTCAGCGGCCTGGGAGGAGAGGGAACGAAAGCAAATGCGGTGCAGGAGAAGGGCAGCGTATCGGGAGGAAAGAACATGAAGATTGTGGTCATAAACAGCAGTCCCCATCCGAAGAATGAATCCACCTCTATCTATCTGGCGGACAGATTCACGGCAGGGGCTCAGAGCGCCGGGCATGAGGTCTTTACCTTCGATGCTGCCAATGAGGACACTCACCCCTGCCGGGGATGTGACAAATGCGGCATGGACGGCCCCTGCATCTTCAGCGATGCCATCGAAACCAGCCTGATGCCCAAGATGCTGGAAGCCGACCTGATAGTGCTGGTGACGCCTCTGTACTATTTCGGCATGTCGGCCCAGCTCAAGACCATTGTGGACAGGTTCTACTCCCGCACAGGCAGGCTCCATGGCAAGAAGTCCATCATGCTGGCCACGGCCTACAACAGTGCCGACTGGACCATGGAGGCCCTGGCAAACCACTATGAAACCTTGGTGCGCTATATGGAATGGCATGATGTGGGCCAGGTGCTGGCCACCGGCTGTGGGGCGCGTTCCTTGGTGGAGAAATCCCCCTTTGCCGATATGGCGTATAAAATTGGGGCTGCGTTATAAACCTGGCGAGGACTGGAATATTTTTTCGACAGAAGCGGACAATCAGCAGGCGGAATATCTGCGCTCTCGAAAATTTTTCTTGACTTGAAGTGAACTTCAAGTGCTAGAGTGGCAGTCAGAGGGGGAAATGAGCAGGAAAAGGAGGCCTGGATGAAGAAGAAAATCATTGCGGCAGGACTAGTAGCCGCAACTTTTATGACAGTGAATTTATTTACCGTGGAGGCAGCAGCAATGGGAGATACGAATAAACGTGCAGCAGTGAAGGTAACACAGACGGCAGGACGGCAGCAGCTCGGTGAGTTTGCCCCGGATTTTGCCCGTTATAATGACGATATTCTCTTTGGCGAGGTCTGGTCGAAGAACGATGTTTTGTCCTTGCATGACCGCAGCATCGTGACGGTATCGGCACTGGTAGCCAGCGGGATGGTGGACAGCTCTCTGAAATATCATTTGCAGTCGGCCAAGAAGAATGGTGTCACCAAAGCAGAAATGGCTGAGGTCATTACCCAGCTGGGCTTCTATGCCGGCTGGCCCAAGGCCTGGGCGGCCTTCAATCTGGCGAAAGAGGTTTATAACGAGCCGGCAGCTGAGAATGCGAAAACGAATGGAAACGCTGGTATGGATCTGGCAGCCATCCAGGCAACCAGCATGTTCCCCGTGGGCGGTGAAAATGTCAACTATGCCCAGTATTTTGACGGCAAGAGCTATCTCAATATGATTTCCACCGAGCAGGTGGTCATCGGCAATGTGACCTTTGAGCCGGGCTGCCGCAACCATTGGCATATCCATCATGCTGACAAGGGTGGCGGCCAGATGCTTCTGGTCACCGCCGGACGTGGCTGGTATCAGGAGTGGGGCAAGCCGGCGCAGGAGCTGAAGGCCGGCGATGTGGTGCATATCCCTGCCAATGTGAAGCATTGGCATGGCGCGGCCAAGGATTCCGCCTTCCAGCATCTGGCCATAGAAGTGCCGGGAGAGAATGCTTCCAGCGAATGGTGCGAACCGGTAGAGGAAAAAGAGTACAATAAGTTGCCGTAAGAGGCAAAAGGGAGAGCTTGCTTGAGGCAGGCTCTTTTTGCTTGCCAAGGGCTGTTCTCGCTTTGAGGTGTGCTTCAAATGATGAAAATTGAAGCTGGCTTCATAAATAATATTGACATAGTGTCATCTTGAGTATATAATGATAAACAAGAAAGGTTACATGGTGTCATTTTTATACAGGGGAGGAATAATATGCCCAGGATTTCGGCCAAGGAGATGGGCAGGGCAGGAAGGTGGCTTAGAAGCCTGCACAGGCTACAGGCAGTTGGGAAAGGAGCAGATGAAGCTTGAAACGGCGTGATTTTTTGAAAGTCGGTGCTTTGAGCGCTTTGGCCCTGCTGGGCATGGGCGAGGTTTGGCGGAGCGATGCCCAGGCGGCTTCGGCGGGGGCAGTGAAACTGCCGTCAGGCCGCAAAATAGATATCCATGCTCACGCCATGCTGCCTGCTTATACTGAAGGGCTGAAAAAGCTGGGCATAGATCCTCTGGCGGAGGAGGGCTTTCCCTTGCCCCAGTGGTCGGCGGAAGCTCACCTGGCCTTTATGGCTGAGGCGGGGATTGACTATACCGTCTTATCCCTGGCGACACCGCATATCTATAATGGTGATGAAGAGCTTGCCTGTGAGGTGGCCAGGCAGATCAACGAGGAGACGGCAGACTTGTGCCGTCAGTACCCGGACAAATTCGGCTTTGTGGCTACGGTGCCCTTCCCAAGCATAGATGGTTCCCTGCAGGAAATTGCTTATGCCATGGATAAGCTGGGGGCCTTGGGGGTAAAGGTTCCCAGCAATGCCCGCGGCATTTATCTGGGTGATGAGCGTTGGGAAGAGATCTTTGCAGAGCTAAATCGCCGCAGGGCGCTCACCATCATCCATCCCAGCCCCGCACCGCAGCTGCCGCGGCAGGGGACGGTGACAGGCAAGGTCATGGCCTTGTACGAATATCCTGCCGATACCACCCGGGCCATGGTGAATCTCCTGGCCAGCGGCATGCTGGCACGCTATCCCCAGGTGCGGGTGGTAGTGCCGCATTGCGGTTCCTTCCTGCCCTATATGAAGCAAAGAGCCAAAGCGATGTTCCAGATGCTGGCGAGTATGAAGATGATGGAGCCGGTGGATATAGAAGAAAGCATTGGCAGTCTGTACTTTGACCTGGCTGGCGATCCTATGCCGGATGCCCTGCCCATGTTGCTGCAGATAACCGATCAGGAGCACATTCTCTATGGCAGTGACTATCCCTATGTGCCCGCCAGGGCCTTGCTGGGCAAAAAGGCCGCCCTTGATCAGGAACTGGCAAGGCGGGGGTGGCTGGAGCAGGTATATTGCCGAAATTCACAAAAGTTAATTCACTAAGATAAAGAAGTTTACCAAAAGGAGTGTATCAAAATGCCATTTATTGCTGTAAAGACTGCCAAAGCAACGACGGAGCAGAAAGCCAAATTGATTGCCGATATTACGAGGGTGGCCAGTGAGGATTTGGGCATGCCGCCCCAGGCGTTTTTCGTGCTGGTGGAAGAAAATGAGCCGGAAAACTGGGGCGTGGGGGGCAAGACGCTGCCCCAGATAGCCGCCGAGAAGAACAAGTGAGAGGAGCTTCAGCCATGAAGAAAGACATCGGTTCAGTACTTGGTTTATATCCTACGCCGCTGGTGGTGGTGGGGGCTATGGTGGACGGCAAGGCCAACTGGCTGCTGGCCGGACATGTAGGCATCATCGGTCATGACCGGGTGATGGTGAGCATGGCCAAGCCTCATTACACCAATAAGGGCGTGAAGGAAAACAGGGCGTTGTCCTTGAATATTGTCAGCGAAGCCATGCTGCCGGCGGCTTCCTATGTGGGCAAGGTCAGCGGTGCCAAGGTGGACAAGTCGGAAGTGTTCGCCTATACCACAGGGGAATCCGGTGCCCCTTTGCTGACCGAATCTCCCCTGACCATGGAATGCAGCGTGGAAGATATTTACGAGACGGAAACCTTTGAAAGTTTCATCCTGAAAATCGACCACACCTTTGTGGAAGAAGATAAGCTCACGGAAAAGGGCAAGATTGACTACCGCAAGCTGCAGCCCATTCTCTTTGAAATGCCCACTTATGAGTATGTGAAAACAGGAGAGGTGCTGGGCAAGTGCCTGGGTTTTGCGGAACAGTATCAGAAATAAGAGAAGGGAGCGCGTTTTGCCGTGAGTGAGAAAAGGAAAGGCGAGGAGAAAATGATGGATTTCAAATTGAATCTGAAAAAGACGATGTTGTTGGCCTTGGGAGGAATTTTTATGGCAAGCTCCCTGTCATTTGCTCAGCCTATCCGCACGCCGGAAGGGAATATGCCCATGGTTCACTGGGCGGTGCTGGAAAGCACTCCCGGCAATATGCAGGCCATGGGGGAAATCGGCGCTCGTACCGTGGCGCCGCAAACTGCCAAGGAGACTGGCACTTATGCGCTCTATGGTGCTATTGATGCAAAGAATCACGACCTGATGCGCCTGCTGGAAATCTATGAAAGCTACGAGGCTTACCGCATCCATAGCACCAGCGAGGCTTTTCAGGATTATCGTGCGGCACGGCTGCCGATGCTGAAGAGCCTCAAGATATTGGAGGCTAATGGCATCGCTCTGGAACAAAAAACCAGTGGCGTAGCAACGGTGGTCTTTATGCATCGCTACGAGGTCAAGCCGGAAAACCTGGCTCAGTACCAGACACTGGCAAAGCAGGAGGCAGTCCGTGCCGTCAGAGATGAGGCAGGTGTGCTGGGCATGTTTGTAACGTCAGAGCACGACAGGCCCAATGTGATCCATACCATGGAAATGTACGAAGATCAGGCAGCATATGAAAAATATGCAGGCTCTGCTGCCTACAAGGACTTCCAAAAGCAGGCCAAGGGATTTTTCGTAAATGTTCATGAGGTGGTCAATCTTCCTGCCAAGATTACGCTGAGCCAGAAGGGCTTCCGCCATTTCTGAAGCTTGGCAGGGGAGGCAATCTGACTGATTCAAAAGATAGATGGAGTGAAGGTTGGAGGCGCGCAGCAATGAAGTATATAAAACTTGGCAAGAGTGATTTGGAAGTATCCCGCATCTGCCTGGGCTGCATGGGCTTTGGCAATGCGGCTACGGGACAGCATAGCTGGACGGTGGACGAAGCTGCCACCAGGGAGATTGTCAGGCATGCTTTGGCGCAGGGCATAAATTTCTTTGATACCGCCATTGCCTACCAGAACGGCACCAGCGAGGAGTATCTGGGCAGGGCCTTGAAAGATTTTGCCGCCAGAGACAAGGTGTATGTGGCGACCAAATTCCTGCCCCGCAGCCAGCAGGAAATCGAGGCGGGGGTCAGCGGCCAGGAGCATATCGCCAAACAGCTGGATTTGAGCTTGCAGCATCTGGGCATGGACTATGTGGATCTGTATATCTACCATATGTGGGACTACCAGACCCCTCTCTACGATATTCTTGAGGGCCTGAACCAGCAGGTGAAGGCCGGCAAAGTCCGCTATATTGGCATTGCCAACTGCTATGCCTATCAGCTGGCCAAGGCCAATGCCTTGGCGGAAAAGGAAGGCTTTGCTCCCTTCGTGTCGGTGCAGAACCATTACAACCTGCTGTTCCGCGAGGAGGAGCGGGAAATGGCCAAGCTCTGCCAGGAGGACGGGATTGCCATGACCCCTTACAGCGCCCTGGCCAGCGGGCGGCTTTCCAGAAGGCCCGGGGAAACTTCCAAACGTCTGGCGGAGGACAGCTATGCCAAGCTGAAATACGATGGCATGGCTGAGGCCGATGAAAAAATCATCCTGCGGGTGGCGGAACTGGCAGATAAATACGAAGTCTCCATGACGGAAATCTCCCTGGCCTGGCTCCTGACCAAGGTGACGGCGCCGGTGGCAGGGGCTACCAAGCTGCACCACATCGATGGCACAGTCAAGGCGGCAGACCTTGAACTGACTGAGGCAGATCTTGCTTATCTGGAAGAACTCTATATCCCGCACAAGCTGGTGGGGGTAATGGCACAGAATACCAGCAGCGGCAATAAGAAGGAGCAGGTCTGGATGAAAAATGCGCCCAAGGGGATGCAGTAAATGAAGCGCTTAGGGGTGACGACCTGCTTGCCGCTGCTGTTTGTGGCGGTGATGTGCTTCCAGTACCTTCCCAAGCTATTGCATGAAATCCTGGGGGTGGCCTGGCTGCTGCTTACCCTGCTGCATCTGTATCAGAACCGCAGCTGGCTGAAGAATCTGCGTCATGGCAGCTGGGGCTGGGGGCGGCTTTTGGGCACAGTCATCAATGCTTTGCTTGTAGCAGGTGTGCTAGTAGTGGTTCTGTCCGGCTTGGGGATTTCCAACTACCTGCTCAAAGAGGTGATGCCGCTGGCCATCCAGCGCAGTATTGCCCTGCATCAATATCATGTTTCCCTGCCCTACGCCCTGCTGATCTTGTGCGGCCTGCACTGGGGCCTGCACTGGCAGGGCTGGCAAAAGCAGTGGCAGAAGCTGCTGAACCTGTCACTGCCGCCACTGGCGGGGCGGCTCTTGTCTTGGGGGACTGTGGCTGTGGTGCTGGTCATGGGCGTATGGGGTTCTTTTATGAACCGGGTCGGGGATCGGCTGCTGATGAAGCACATTTTTGCGACAGAGGCGACCAACCAGCCGGGTGAAGTCTATGCGCTTTTGTTGGCTGGCATGCTAGGGCTTTATGTGCTGGCAGGCATCGCCATAGGCAAGGCCGCCAGATACAGGCGGCCTTAAAAATTTTGCTTGACTTGAAGTGAACTTCAAGTGCTAGAGTGACATTCAGAAAGCGAAAGGAGCAGGAAAATGAAAAAAATATGGCTGATTGGTTTAAGCATGCTGATGATGTTTGGTCTCTTGGGCTGCGGTTCCGATACGGGCAAGGCAGAACAGAAAGCATCTGCCCCTGCACCGCAGAAAGTGGCAGAGACGGCGGTCCCTGCCGCCAAGGGCAAAATCCTGGTGGCTTATTTTTCGGCCACGGGCAATACGAAGCAGCTGGCAGAAGGTACCGCCAAGGCTTTGGGAGCGGATCTCTATGAAGTCCGTCCTGCCAACCCCTATACCAGCGAGGATCTGAACTACAATGACGAGAGCACTCGGGCAACCGTAGAGCAGAAGAACGATCAGGCCCGCCCGGAGCTGGCGGACAAAAATGCACCGGTGGCCAATTATGACACCATCGTGCTGGCCTATCCCATCTGGTGGGCCCAGGCTCCCCGTATCATGGACACCTTCGTGGAAAGCTATGATTTCACGGGCAAAAATCTGACCGCCATCTGCACCTCCGGCGGCAGCGATATAGGCTCCAGTGCCGACTATCTGCAGAAGATCACCAAGGGGCAGGCCAACTGGAAGCCGGGCAAGCTGTTCAGCCCCTATGCAGGCGCAGGGGAAATCAAGGGCTGGTTTGACGGTCTGGGCTTCTGATGATGAAAGGGCGGATTACTTTTCGCATGGCAGTGACGGCGCTTTTGCCGTTGCTGCTTTTGCTGGTTATGAGCTTCCACTATATCCCGAAGCTGCTCCATGAAATTATCGGCATAGCCTGTTTGGTGCTGGCCGGGGTGCATATCTATCAGAACAGGCAGTGGTTCAAGAGCCTGTGCAGGGGCAGATGGGATTTCCTGCGGGCCTTTGGCACCGCTATCAGCCTACTGCTGACAGCCCTGATGCTGGCAGCGGTCATAGCGGGGCTTGGCATTTCCAATTATCTGCTGAAGGACATCATGCCGCTGGAAATCCAGCGCAGCATTGCTATTCACCAGTATCATGTGTCCCTGCCCTATGCCCTGCTTATCCTATGCGGCCTCCACTGGGGCATGCACTGGCGGGGGTGGCTGGCACAGTGGAAGAAGCTTGTGCCGTTGTCACTGTCTCCCAATACCAGCCGGATAGCAGCGGTAGTGCTGGGGCTTTTGGCGGCGCTCCTGGGCATTTACGGCTCATTCCTGAACAGGGTGGGCGACAGGCTGCTGATGAAGCACATCTTCGCCACGGAAGCCACCAACCAGCCGGGAGAAATCTATGTGCTGTTGCTGATGGGGCTTCTGGGGCTTTATGTGGTGATAGGATTTTTATTTGACTATGTTTATAGAGGGAGGAAAACTCAATGAGCAAGAAATTAGTAGCATATTTTTCCGCCAGCGGCGTGACGGCCAAGGCAGCCAAGACCCTTGCGGAAGCAGCCGGGGCTGATCTTTTCGAAATCAAGCCGGAGGTGCCCTACTCCAAGGCGGACCTCAACTGGAATGACAAAACCTCCCGTAGCTCGGTGGAGATGAATGACAGGAGCTCCCGCCCCAAGCTTGCGGCAGGTGATGCCAAGGTGGCCGACTATGACGTGATTTTCCTGGGGTTCCCCATCTGGTGGTATGTGGCGCCCACCATCATCAACACATTCCTGGAGAGATACGACTTCTCCGGCAAGACCATCATCCTCTTCGCCACCTCCGGCGGCAGCGGCTTTGGCAAGGCTGTGGAAGGGCTGAAGGGCAGCGTGTCGGAGACAGCGGTTATCAAGGAAGGCAAGCTGCTGAACGGGACTCCTTCGGTTGCTGAACTTAAAAACTGGGTGGAAAGTTTTTAATCTATCAAGCCGCATAAACAAAAAAATCCGTTCCTTAAGAATTGCATTTATTCTTGAGGGACGGATTTTTTTAATAGCGCGATAAACTTTGCAACCTTGGCCCAGGGCCATTATTGCCAGCCCTTCCAAATATCCGGCTCATAGCCCAAGGTGGAGTCTTTGCCGTTTCGCACGACAGCGGTTTTTACTGTTCTACTACAGCATCGTCTGCGGTGTATTCCTCCAGGGAGTTTTCCCGCACCTGGATGCAGATGAAGCTGATGCCTTCATTGGTAGCCGCAGAGAATTGCCGCCGTGCTGCCGGGGCAATGCGCAACCAATCGCCAGCTGCGAGTTCTACGGTCTGCCCGTCAATCACAGCCGTGCCTTTACCGGCCGTGACGAAGTAAATCTCCTCGTTTTTCTTGTGGTAGTGCACAAAGGGAACACCGACTCCGGCGGGCAGGTTGTTGACGCTGATCTCTGCCCCCGTAAGATTCAATTTGTCATGCAGCTCAGTTCTTGCATCGCTTGCCACACTAAATTTGTTGAAGTTTGCCATTTTGATTTCCTCCTAAGAATGAAGTGTAATAGTGAACGATAGATTTATTTTTTAAACAGCAGCCCTGCACTCATTTCCAGATAATTGGTGCCCTCATAGCTGGGGAATGCATTGGTCACCTGCTGTATAAAATCTGCTTTGTCCTTGCTGGATAGTGCCAGTTCCTTGACCGTCTGAAGATATTGGAGCTTTTCTGCTACAGCTTCCTGGCCTTCGGGGATGTAGTGGCTGGTAAGGATAAGCTGGTAGCCGTTCTTCTGATAACGCTCCATATCTGCGATTTCTGCATCAATGTAGTCAATGCTGGGCAGGATATTGTGAACCGTGGAACCCATCATGTGGCGGTAGACCACACCGATGGAGGGGATTTCTACGCTGTAGTCTTCGTCCGGAGTAGGCAGGATCTTGAAGTCGATGCCGGCCACTTTCACCGTGTCGCCGTCCTTGACAATGGCAGCCTTGGCGGGCAGGTTCGTATCCACCGTATCGCCGAAGGCTTGTACAAAATTATTGGTCAGAGCACTAACACCGCCATTTTCTCCCCAGCTGGCCAGAGCCTTTTCCGTGGCATAGATGGGTACAGCAGGATAGGTGTTGTAGCCGTTGGAGTGGTAGGAGAGGAACATGCCCTGCAGAGGCTTTTTGAGGGACTTCATGTAATTGTTGAGTTCCTGTACATTCTCCTTGAAGGCAGTGGACTCCAGCAGCACTAGGCCGTCCTTGCCTTCCAGCACATAGCACACATCGCTCAGGACATCGTTGGTCTTATAGGAGTGGAGCTTAATGCTGCCGAAATTGTAGACCGTTACTTCACCCTTGGATAGTTTCACAGCTGTGGTGGCTGGTGCCTGATATGCACTGGCTTCTGCTGCCGTAGTAATGGCGGGAAATGTCATTGTCGGAACAAACGAGAAGGCCATGGAAAGAGCCAGAGTTGCCGGGATGACAAGTTTTTTGATTTGCATTTGGGATTCCTCCATTGAAGTTAGGTTGTAATGATTTAGCTTACAATGAGATAATAGCACTGCTTAGATGTAATGTCAATAGTTACAACGAAAGTTTTTCTAAAATTTTAGGAGACTTCTATAGACCTCCAAATCCTCATCCTTGAACACGTTGAAGATAATCTTCATATCGTTGCCGGAAGAGGCAAGCCAACTGCTGACAGTATTCAGGGCGATCTGTGCCGCTTCTTTGCGGGGATAGTGGAATTCACCCGTGGAGATGCAGCAGAAAGCGATGCTTTTTAGTTGGTGCGCGGCAGTCAGTTCCAGACAGGAACGATAGCAGGAGGCCAAAAGCTCGGCTTCCGCTTCATTAGGTTGGCGGCCAGCAATGATGATGGGGCCTACGGTATGAAGGACGAATTTGCTGGGCAGATTATAGGCGGGGGTTATTTTTGCCTGTCCTGTAGGTTCAGGATGCCCCTGCTGTTCCATAAGCTGGGCACAGGCTTCTCTTAGTTGCAAGCCAGCTGCTGATTGGATGGCGTTGTCAATACAGCCATGGCAGGGGGCAAAACAGCCCAGCATGGCACTGTTGGCGGCGTTGACGATGCAGTCTGCGCCAAGGCGGGTAATATCACCCTGCCAGAGAATCAGCTTATGGGCTGGTGCACCTTGGGGCGTGACGTCTATGCCGGTTTCTTCTGCTATGGTAGGCAGTTCGTCGGGGATTACCACACCTTTGTTGGTTGCTTCTTCCCGCAGCAAGATGTCCTGCTCCCGCAGGAAGTCAGCGGATATGGGGCCGGGGTGGCGCAGGTTCATCAGGGAACGCAGCAGCCGTCTTTGGGCGTGGAGTTCATCGGGGAAAGTGGCGGCATCTGCCTTATACTGGGGCATTTCCTCCAGCAGTATCTTATTGAGGTAATGGATTCTTTCTAAAGTATTCATGAGTCGTCCCTTCTTCAGTGGATGAGTCCCTGCAGTACAGAGGCAATATCATCATCAATGAGAATGGTTTGTTTCTTGATCTCGTTGGGAGAGCAAGCTTCTCCTTTATTAAGGCAGGCATACGTTGCCTGAGGATTGGCCGCAGTCATTTTCCAGAAGGGGAATTTGATGATGCCGGGAGTGTTCATGCCCACGCCCAGCTCCATATAAAGGATGGAGCCTGTCTGATGCTTGCTCAGAAAATCATGGTAACGTGCGGCAGCAGCGTGCCAGCCCTTATCTTCCACAAAGGACGCATCTGCCCGCAGGTTCATTTCCATTTCTTCCCCGCATACGGGGCAATGTGGCACAAGCTCCGTGGGAATTTTCATTTCATGCTGTTCCTTTATCATGCGGCGGACGGTTTCCTCATTGTCATAAGTCTTATGGTGGCAAGGTGTCTGGCACTGCCAGAGGCCGTAGTCTCCCTGTGTGTAGAACAGTCGCTGCTTGTCGAAGCCGTTGTTCTGGAAAAGATGGTCTACATTGGTGGTCAGGACAAAGTAGTCCTTGCCCTGCAGCAGTTCCAGCAAGGCTTTATGCACTGGACTTTCCGGCTGGTCATAGCGGTTGTAGTAGATATGACGGCTCCAGTAGGCCCATTTCTCTTCTGGGGTTGGGAAAGGATAGAACCCCGCCGAATACATATCCCCGAAATGGTATTTCCCGATGAAGTCGGCAAAGTGCCTGTGGAATCGCTCGCCGCTGTAAGTGTAACCAGCAGCGGTGCTGAAGCCGGACCCGGCACCTATGAGAATTGCCCCGGCATTTTCTATGGCTGTTTTCAGCTTTTCTATAGCAGCAGACATAAGCTCATCTCCTTGATTCTGTTGACCTTTTAAAATCGGTGTAATATAATATGTTACAACGATTATATATAACGATTGTTGTAATGTCAATAGATACAACATGCTTTAGGAGGATTTTTTCATGCAGTTTTCGTTTCGTCTGCCGGTAGCAACGCACATACTGCTTTGTATAGAGCGGTTCAAGGATGAGTACAAGACCACTTCCACCTTTTTGGCTGGCAGTGTCAACGTCAACCCGGTTATCATACGAAAAACATTGGGGCAGCTCAAAGCCGCTGGTCTGGTGGATGTGGCAGCAGGCGTTGGTGGGGCCAAACTAACCAAAAGCCCGGAAGACATCACCTTATGGGATGTCTTCCAGGCTGTGGAAGAGGATGAAGATCTATTTCATTTTCAGGAGAACCCTAATCCGAAGTGCCCCGTGGGCAGGAATATCCATGGGGTGCTGGGTGACAGGCTGGAAGAGGTAAGGCAGCATATGCTGGCTGATTTCAAGAAAGTCACCATTGCAGATTTACTGGCGTCTATAGAGGCCAAAGAAGCGGCTGAGTGAGAAAATGCACGACATCTGGAATCCATGGCATGGCTGCAGGAAAATCAGCCCCGGCTGTGCCAACTGCTATATGTATACGCTGGATAAGCAAAGAGGGAAGGACGGTTCCGTCATTTATCGCACGGATAATTTTGCCTACCCTTTGCAGAAAGACCGCTACGGCAGCTATAAGGTAAAAAGCGGCGAACTTATCCGCGTGTGCATGACTTCGGACTTTTTTCTGGAGGAGGCTGACAAATGGCGGGGAGAGGCCTGGGAAATCATGCGACAGAGGCCGGATGTTATCTTCTATCTTCTTACCAAGCGGCCGGAGCGGGTGGCTGCTAATCTGCCTCGGGACTTTGGCAGTGGCTGGGAGAATATCTGGTTCAACGTCACCTGCGAGAATCAGCGAATGGCTGATAGAAGACTGCCGCTGCTTAGGGATTTGCCCTTCAAGCACAAAGGTGTAATGTGTGCTCCCTTGATTGGTGCCGTGAGCCTGAAGCCATATCTGGAGGAGGGCTTTATCGAGCAGGTTATCTGCGGCGGCGAGAACTATGAAGGGACACGGCCCTGCAATTATGATTGGGTTCTGGCTTTGCATGAAGAGTGCCAGGAAGCCAATGTATCGTTTTCCTTCATAGAAACAGGTTCGCATTTTATTAAGGATGGCAAGCATTATCGCTTGAACAGCAAGCAGAAGCAGGTGGAGCAGGCCTTTAAGGCTGGCCTGAATTTCAGGGGCAAGCCCATGAAGTTTGACCTGCGATATGCCATTGGGATTCCTGTAACGCCAGATGAATACTATAGAGCTGTGTATGACGGACCCCATTGCCATGCCTGTGGGAGCCGCTTGATATGCAATGGATGCAGCCATTGCGGCAAGTGCGGAAGCTAAAAAGAGCCAGCCATAAATCAGGAATACATGTATCTCTCTGGCCGAAGTCAGCACCTATCCATTGGTGCAACTTCATCTTGACCAAGCGGGTCCTGGCAGAATTTGAAAAGCATAAGCTGACGCCGCAGGTTTTGCACTATTCGCCGAACCTCTCCAGCGTATGGAATATCGTTGGGCGGGGCATAGCTTTTTCTGTCCTGACTGGAAACGGCATCCTGCCGGATAGCAGCCTGGCAGCTGTACCTATTGCGGGATTTGAGCAGAAGGGCTTTATAGTCACCAAAAAAGGAAGACAAATTTATGCTGATGAACGCTCGTTAATAGATTTTTTTAAGCAAAAGTTTGTAGCCAAATAATATAGGGGCTGTTACATGAGTGTAATTCCGCCAACGCTTTCAGTTTCTGCCCTTCTCTAATTCTCCTATAATTATGAAATGATATGATAAGTCCATAATGAAAAATATAGCCTCGGGGAGGAATAAAGATGATAGTATCCATCAACCGTGACGGTGTCTGCATGGGGGACGACGCCATGGACCACCGCAGGGACATCGAAATGGAAGACAGGGCCACTGGCCGGGACCTTTTGGAAAAACTGCTGGAAATGAACTACCTGCCAGACCTTAGCGATGCCATCTGGTACACAGGGAGCCTGCGAGCCCCATGCATCGTCGCCTGGTCCTGCAAAAAGAAGAAAATCATCGCAGAACTTAAGAATGTTCCTTTAATGCAGATAGACGGCGACAAGACTTGGTACGATTTCCGCCACATCCTCAAGGAAGACCTTTATCTCCTTAGAGATGATATAAAGAATACCCCGGGTATCTGGTACGACAAGGACTTCTTCGGGGGCAGTCTGTAATGCCGCAGAAACGCGGGGACTGTTGTTTCTTGCCAGTTTTTCAACAAAATATACTATAAACTCTTCTCGGCCACAGCTTTCCTTGGATGGCCTCGTTTGCTAGGCAGGACTTTCTTGGAAGTATAGGTTCCATCGCATCCTTTCGGTGGCTCAACATCAAAAGCTTCACAAATCAAGCGTTGCTTGCCGACAAACGGGGTTATGTGTTCTTTGCG
>Ga0256405_10006918_pt1 | contig 17608 bp, 9 predicted proteins | sample RumenRJG_02DNA_FD_189096 | JGI IMG/M metagenome (GOLD analysis project Ga0256405, IMG submission 189096) | Bovine rumen microbial communities from Lethbridge, Alberta, Canada - RJG_02 | ecosystem: Host-associated > Mammals > Digestive system > Stomach > Rumen | place: Canada: Alberta | collected...
CTACGGAAAAATGGATGAATGAACGAAAAATGAAGCAAAAACCAGAAAAATGAATACCTTTGCAGATGATCTCTAACTGTTCAACTTTCGATGGCAAAACTGTTCACTTTTCGGTGGCAATTTACAGATGATCAACAATGATAACTCTTTCATGTCTCATCTTATTTTTATTAACGGCAATTCTACCAAAAGATTTTTTATGAAGCAAAGATTTTCGACGAAAAAAGCCCGATGCATGTGCACCGAGCCTTTTTCATATTAAAAACACCCCTAATTACTTGAGGTTCGGGTTGACTTTCTTCCAATCGTCGATGGCTGGGATGATGCCGAGGGTAATGATCTCGTCGCGCATCTTGCAGAGGTGCTCGTACGAGGCCTGAAGGGCTTTCATTTCAGCAACCGTTCCTTTCGGCTCCTTGTAGCTTACGCCATTCTCGTCCATCACGGTAGGCATCGCCATCATGACATGCTGGAATTTGTCATCATTGACATACGTACCGGCAGGCCATGTGAATTTCTTGCCGCCCATCGCAGCCTCGATCATCTTGACTGCATTGTAGGCAGGGCTCTGGAATGAGCTGCGGCCACGAAGCTTGATAATGTTAGAACCGCCCTGGATGGTAGCCTGCTTGATTTCCTCGAATCTCTTTTCAGAAAGCTTTTTCCTGGAGAGCGGAACACCGTCAATCTTCACCTTCGAGGAGAACACTGCCATAGCTTCGCCGTGGCCACCGTATGTGCGTGCGCCAGTAACCTTGTACTGAGGGACTTTGAACTCAGCTGCAAGCTCGGTCTGCAGACGAGTAGAGTCGAGAGCAGCCAGAGTAGTAACCTGTGAAGGTTTAAGTCCTGAATGAAGAAGGACAACGAGTCCAGTAAGGTCAGCAGGGTTGAAAATAACAACTACATGTTTTACTTTCGGGCAATATTTCTTCACGTTCTTTCCAAAATCCTCGGCTATCTGGCAGTTGCCCTTGAGCAGATCTTCACGGGTCATGCCTTCTTTACGAGGAGCTCCGCCTGAAGAAATGATGTACTTCGCATTCTTGAAGGCAACGGCAGGATCCGTCGTCCAAGTAAAGTTAACACCTTCGAAGGCGCAGTGGGCCATTTCAGCCACTACTCCTTTCAGTCCCGGCTCATAAACATCGTAAAGGCAGATGTTCGGAGTGAGTTTCAACATTGCGGCCGTTTGAGCCATGTTTGAGCCAATCATGCCGGCAGCACCGACAATGACCAGTTTGTCATTTGTTAAAAATCCCATAGTTATATTAATAGATTTGATAAAGTTCCCTATCAATTCTAAAAGTAAAGTTTTTTCGCACTAAAAACGTGCCATATCAACTTGCCTTTCAGCTTACAAATATAAGCAATATAACTTGTACTTTCTTGAGAAGTGAAAAATTATTCCTAACTTCATGAAAACATTTATAATGGCATGGAAAGATCGAATATTCATAAAAGCTTCATTGAGCTTCTCTTCATTGTGCTAATCTTTGCACCATTCTTCACTCTGCTACCCGAAGCTCAAGGCCAAGAGAATAATAAGCTTCTGGCGAAAGACGTAAAAACAGTCAAGATGAAGAAAGTCCCTAAACCTAAAAAGACCATAAGGATTCTTTATTGGAACATTCAAAATGGGATGTGGTCCGACCAAGCAAATGAATATGATAACTTTGTCAGATGGGTAAAGAAGTACAACCCAGACGTCTGTGTATGGTGCGAGGCCTCATCTATCTACTATGATTACACGTACAAGACGGAGCCTGATTCTCTTAGGAACCTGCCCAAGAAATGGCCTGAAGTAGCAAAAAGGTATGGGCACTCCTACACTGCCCTTGGTGGCTGGAGGGACAATTATCCCCAAGAGGTCACTTCAAAATATCCTATAAAAACATTGTTAAAGATAACGGACACAGACAATCCCGCAAAACCTATCACGCACGGGGCTGCCGTCCAGCAGGTAGATGTAAACGGCATGAAATTGAATTTTGTAACTCTGCACACATGGCCCCAGAGTTATGGCTTCGGAGTAAAAGCTCCGGATAGGAACGCCAGTTCCGCCAATCACGATGGGGATTATTACAGGGAATATGAAATAGATTATATTATTTCACATACCATCAAATCACCAGAGTTCAAGGATGAGCAGAATTGGATAATGTTGGGAGATTTCAATTCAAGGTCCAGGGTAGATAATTCTGAATACGGTTATGCAGAGGACGATACGAGATTCCTCTGCCAAGATAAGGTATGCAGTGCTTCTGGCCTGATCGATGCAGTAAAAGAAAAGGATCCCGACAATTTCCACACTTCCACTTATGGGAAGTCAAGAATCGACTACATTTATGTTTCAGAACCGATAATGGCCAAGGTCACCAACGCTCACATAATCATGGATGACTGGACAGAACCTATAGTAAGTTACTACGAACATTATTTCAAGGTTCCTTCTGACCATCGTCCCATACTGATGGACATTAAATTATAATAGTCTTTTCATTAATATATTCAGAACTATTTATTGTAACGGATCGCAATATATTCTATCGCGCTAGCATGTTCCGAAGCAAGAGCCGCTCCGCTTTTGCTATCCTTCAGGTGAGCATTGGCATAATCACTTCCGTCACTGCAAACATCACTTGTAGGACGAAGCCTTATGTAAACGTTCTGATGTCCAAGGATTTCAAGCGGGAGCTCGAAATCAATGCCCTTAAAAGCTACGATTGATGAATATAGCGTATTTGACCATACAGAGACATCCGGAATAGTATAATTTCCAATGAGGTGCCATTGTGAATCATCCTTCGAATCTTGAGAGTCCGTAAAGGCCCATTCCGCACACCAGAACCGTGGAGAATAAAAAGACTGCTGAGGATTCTGAACAGAAATCTGCAAAGAAATATGTTCCGTCGAAATTCCCTCCGTCGAGAAATTCAGCAGCCAAGCGTAAGGGCGATTCGTATCGTCATCCCACCAGAAGTGGCTGGCAAAAGCAGTATAGCAGTTACCGCTAACATTTCCCTTTCCTCTCATAGACGTACTCCCACCATAATTAATCTGTTGTGATTTTGTCGAGATTGCGTCATTACCCGGCCACCCGCCAGAACCATTGGCCGCATATTGATTTGTTGCATATGGGCCACACCACTCAATTGTTCCATCTGGATTATGGCTCACAAGATTATCCATAGAAGAGTTCCAGCTCTCTTTAGATGGATCAATAACGATTCCGATGCCATTTTTGTTCCCATAATTAGAGCCGAACAAGAAATTCTTATTGTTCCCAATCGGGCCAAGATAAGCATAAGTACCAGCAGACCACATATGTTGATTGTACGTCGCCTGAGTATATTCTTTGTTCTCAGATCCAGTATATTTCTCTTGATATGTATGGGTGAAATAACCATTTGTGCCATATGATGGCCTTACGACTTCACCAGCTACATCAGGATTCCAATATCGATATTCCGTGAGTAAAGCCGAAAAACTATCCTCTACGCTGTCATCCATCTCTCCCCAAATGTCGTTTTTGGTTTGAGGGCGTATCTCATACCGTCCTATAAATCCTAAAGTTGGATCATCTTCTATTTCTGTAGGATCAGCACCATTTCGCCATTCGAACCTAGAGAATCTTTCATGCACGATTATACCCGAGATGTTTCCAGAACCATACGGAAGGCGAGTTCCATCGCTCCGATATTTGCAATTAGTGTTGGTCATCAAGTAAATTGTCTGTCCATTAATATCCCTGACAAGAAGCGGGTATTTACTAATCCTGCTGGCATTCGTGCCTATCGAATATCCCTCATTGACAGGGGTTAGCGAACCCTTCCGAACAGGAATCTCAACATCTTTAAGCTTAACATAGGTATAAATATCAGTATCCGTCAAATCCTTGATATGCTTTTCTTTGACTGGGACATCTGAGATAGAACCAGAGACCCGCGAGATAACCATCGCCTTAGTGACGCCGGTAATCTCGTATCTGTCAGGATTCTCTACAAGTTTTCCAACGGCTCCATGCAATAGTATCTGAGTCTTGTCATATTGCTCAAACACGTTGTCTTCGATGGTCGACATCAAAATAGACACACCGAAATTTCCGTCAGCAGACTCAAGATAGACCGTCTTTGAAGAAACTGTGTAGTCAATCGAAGATGTCGTTACTTGTGTATTCTCGCCAGCATTGCGATTCCCTGTATTGCTGACAACTATGCCGCTTAGTATTACATAATCTTCGATAGCCTTGCCCATAGAATATTTGTCACGGAATTCTTGGAAAGATATCTGCCTTCCCAGAGCTTCCTTTGCCGTGCGCTGCAAAATATTGAAAGAGATTTCAGCTTTTTCTCCCCAACCATCAGTGAATGACAGGCTTACAGATGCAGTTCTTGGCGCTTCCTCATCAGGGTTAGCCGCATAAGTTATGACCATATCACGAGCATCCGTATCTTTTTCAGGAATATCTATGTTCGTCAGCCAATTTTTATTCGTAGTATCGGAATAGTTAATATCAACCGTTATGTCTGAAAATGGGATATTCGTCTTGATCGCAGAATGCTCGCTTCCGCCTGCCCCAGCGAGTACAATTGAGGAATTATCAAATTGGATATAGGCATCTTCAAGAGATTTCTGCTTGACATATACTATATCCTTACGTGAATCAACATCAGAGCAGATTGCAATCTCAGCTTTCCGCTTGAATCCTTCATTGAAATCACAGGTGACAGAAACCTTCGACTTACCATCCACCGGCTCAGAAGGAGCAAGAGTTATCCAATCTTTATCTTGAGCCACCTCAATATGGTAAGGTCCGTTAGCATAGAGTTCTATATCGAAAGATCCACCTTCAGCATCAACGACATATTCATTCTCAATCGCTCCAAGTTTAACAAGCTTTACGTCATCCGGCTCATTATTCTCACAGGAAGGAAGAATAAAGACAACCGGAAATATTAAAATGAAATATTTGATGACATTCATATTCTTAAAGAATTTAGTTATGGCATTATTTTACATAGCGCACAGTTATTGTACCGATACGCGTTTGGCAGTTCCCTGCAGAAGTCGAAGCAGTTATATGACCTTTTTCTATTCCTCTTACGGTCATATAGTTAGTTGAAGTAGCCTTAGGATCCATATCCGTAACCGTATCTGCTACCTGAAGCCTGAGCGTGACATTAGACCTGCCAAAACAATCTGAAGGAAGAACCCTGAGATGTTCAGTAAATCCAGGAGTTGCGTCAGGAGATGTTTGAGACCACCAGGTGATGTATCTTTTCTTTATGATAGGGCAATCTGGCACTTCATTAAATGTCGCTCCGTCATCCAGAGAATAAAGCAGCTTCCAATGTGCTGGGCCGCTTATAGATGTATTGCTCATAGAGCCATGCCCCCATACTATGCCCAAAAACATACAGGAGCCGCTTATCCCGCTAGTAGAGAAAGAGATGTCGAAATACTTGCCAGCATTGTTTTCGAAATCCCACCAATTCTGGGTCAGGTTTATCCCGCCATTCGATACAATTCCTTTCATTTCACCAGAAGCGCCACCTTTACCCGAGCATGTGACATTATTATAGTCAGAGGAACCGGCGAGAGTAGCTCCATATATAGAAAGACTACCAGAACCTGTTTCGGGAGTAAGGTCGGTTTTGTGGTCATTCCAAGTCCACTCAACGATTGTATTAGAGAACGGGACCCCGTCAAGAGCAATGTCGCTTTCTTCCATTGCCCTCAACTGGTAACGGCCCAAATCCCCGAAACGCACAGGAGCCACATCATCATGCACGACTATGCCACAAAAAGTGCCCGCCCCCTGAGGGAGAAGCGAGAAGAAGTCGCAATCGTGGCTGTTAGAGTAACGTCTCCAAGGAGAAGCTGCGTTAGTAAGCATATATATCGTTTCTCCTTGCTTATCGTAACACATCAGTGGAGCCACATCCCACCTTACATTAGTTACAGAAGTGCCTATAGGGTTCACATCGTCTTTTAGAGAATAACCATCTGTACAGTTTGTATAAGAACCGTCTTTACACATAATCTCTAGATTCAGGACATTCACAAGAGTGAATATATCATCGTCAGTTATTTCAGAAATATTCTTCTCTTTTTTAGGAATGCTGAATTTATCGGGATCCTCAGCTTCCATGACACTTTCGCCATTAAGTCCAGATAGCGTATATCGGAGAGGGTCGTTCTCAATTTCAAGTTCAGCACCCTTTACTAGAATCTTCACTTTTGAAAAACGCTGCAGAGAGTTGTTTTCAGAAGAGTTAAATTTAAGCATGAAACCATATTTTCCATCAAGACTCTCTATGTAAGCGGTCTTATCATTCTCTGTCCTATCGTATCTGAACTGACCAACCTGTGGACTAGAAACTACATTAGGGCTGCCATGAGCGCTTACCACGTAGCCTTCTATATATCCAAGTTTCGAGATAGTCCCTGCAGTCATAGCCCTAACATCTTCAAAACTAAGTTCTGCCGGATACGGTTTCTGCGTTACTGCGTAAGTGGCCGACACTGTCTCCCCTGCAGAACTTACATAGCTAATCGTAATCACACCCATGCGATCCTCCTCTGTATTGTTCGGCAAGAGCGAGAACTCCAATCCAGATGTCACTACATTGGGATTAATGATCCATCTTTCATCTTCTGCTACCTCAGGAATATATGATACACTTATGTTTATGTCGCTAGAATATGCTGCTATGTTATTTGCGCTGGCGCCTATAGTGCAATCTTGTTTTATCCCATCGTACGTCCCTTCAGAAGATTCCAATGTAAATTCTGGAGCAGAAATTAGCTGGACTATCTTCAAGACCGATTCAGTAGAATTTCCCTCAGCATCAATGAATGACACAAAAATATCCGCCAATCTTGGAAGCGTGGCTTTGTTATCTTCAACTTTAAAATTAACTCTATCATTTAAAACTTCAAGATTAGAAATCCATTTAGAAACAGCCGCGTCTTCCTGATTTGGAATCATCTTGACACTATCCACCGGTTCGCCTTCCTCATTGTAATATATCACTGACGCTGTCATATTATCTAGGGAGTATCTGATATTCGTACTTGCGCCAACGGAAATGTCAGCAGCTGAATGGTGAAGCGTTAACGAAGGCGTAGCGAACTTATAAAAAGGCTCCGACACTCCTGCCGCCTGTGTGAGCGTAACGGTATCTGTTAAAGAACCTTTCTGAAATATAATGCATACGCTTCTAGATATTCCATAATTTGCGGAATAAGAAAAGACCACTTCTCCATTCCCGCTCCCATTGAGCCTGTCAAGCGAAGCCCACTTGACATTGCGAGTAAAGCGAGCATTCCACTCCCCATCCGAATATACAAGTATATGCGTAGATCCGGCATCTTTAGTAAGTGAAAGAGCTCTGGAAGTGATGGCTAGAGGAAGATTCATGTCATAATCATGCTGACATCCAGTAATGGCCGCTACGATAGTTACGGCAGTCAGTAATATTCTGATTTTTCTCATAATTCCAATTAATTATTACAAGCCATATTCATTATATTCCTTGTTATCAAGGTTATACCTAGAGTATGTCACTTCTGTGTCAGGGATTGGATAATAGCGATGACAAGGTTTTATCCTGCTATTGGTGGTATTAAGCTGAAGATAGGCGTAGTCACTATTAGCAGTAACTGCGTCATACCATATGCCCCAACGCACGAGGTCGTATTTCCTCTGGAATTCTCCGAATAGTTCCCTTCCCCTCTCGTTCCTTATTTCCTCAGCAAGGCGTACGGGCGTACGATAAGTATAGTCATCCAATCCTGCGCGATTTCTAGTCATATTAAGATATTTCACTGATTGTGAATAATCGCCGAGATTGTAATAACACTCAGAAATCATCAGAATAGCATCTGCATAACGAAATACCTTATAATTATTTCCATCATTTGAAGACTGCATATCAGGACACCAGAACTTAGGACCGCACCATGGACGGGTATTGGTATTCTTGAACGACACTCCATTATAGTCCCAAGCCATATTTACTTTAGCCCTGATGTCTTTGCTCATCCTAGACTGCAGTCCCTGACAGAAATAGACATTCGGTCTCATAGCACTCCAGACCGTCGACTGATTACCGAGCTCTGGAACTTCAACGCCATCATAAACGGCAGAGTTTGCAGAACGAGGATATGGCTGGCAGATGCATGCAACGTTAGATGTATATGATAATCCTCCCTGAGTGTAAGTGTGCTGGACTTCCATTATAGATTCAGGAGTGTTTTTATTGCGAAACATCACATTTTCCAAGTAGTCATATTTAGATAAATCCCCATAAATATTCTCTATCTTCTCAAGAGCATCCAATGCAGTATTCCATTCTTTATTCCACATAGCCATCTTAGCAATGATCATATATGCGCAAGCGGCTCCGAGCCTGCTCTCATCGTTATCAGGAGTCCTTGTCTGCGTTGCAAGAGGGGCAATAGTCTGAAGATCGGCGATGATGCTGTCCCTAGTAGCATTAGCGTTCATCCTTGGCAGCATTGAAACTTTCATCAGCACTTTATTATCGGTAACGTCATCGAAATAGAACGGAACATCCCCGAAGAAACAAGTAAGAGTCCAGTAGTAGAAGCCTCTCAGGGCTTTAGCCTCGCACATCAACTGGAAATATTCCTCATTGGTAATCACCTGGCTTTCATATGCTCTTTCAAGTCCGTTGACAGCGAAATTGCATCTCTGAACTCCAAGATAACCCTGAGTCCATACGGTAGCGCCGAATCTCGGTACTGAAGGCGAGATGTCAAGGCTAGCGTCAAGTGTTCCGGAAGGACAGTAAGCGAGATCCGAAACACATTCTGTGGCAATCATATAAGTATAGGTATAAATTGATTTGATGGGCATGTAGCATCCATTCACCACAGATTGGCATTCTGAGTAGTTCTTAAAGAACTGCCCTGGCGTAGAAACTGCTGAGGTATCCTCATCAAGTGAACATGAGACTGATATTGCAGATAACGTCAGCATTATCTGCATCAATATTATTATTCTTTTCATTTTCATACAGATTTTCAATTAATATCTATATCTAATGCTGAACATGATAGTCCTAGAGCGAGGATATGCTCCTAGGTCCATTCTCCTTAGAGTCGATGAAGTGCCCTGGCTTGAGACATCAGGGTCGAAACCATTATATTTTTTCCAGAGATACATGTTATCTCCCGAAACACTCAGTGTCAAATCCTTAATCCACTTTTTATTGAAACTGAATGTATACGAAAGAGAGACATTCTTAAGCCTGAGGTAAGAAGCGTCATGTATCATGAAATCGCTCGGAAGGGCGGCATCTGACTTTGCGCCTGCCCGAGGTATATTAGAATTCGGATTACGCACAGGGTGCCACGAGTTCATCATATAGCGATATTGATTTGCGAATGTTGAACCTGCCATATAGAATTCAGCATAATTATATATCTTTCCACCAAGAGAATAAGTAAAATAGAAACTGAAATTAAATCCATGGAGGAAGAAATTATTCTGGATCCCTCCATAGAGATACGGATCAGCATTACCTTGATAGATAAGATCCTCTTTAGACATCACGCCATCATGGTTGATATCATAATAACGAGGACCTCCATCAACATTCGAAGGACTGACATAAGTCTTAGTGATGGCATTCTCTTCTCGTTCCTGAGCATTCTTCCACGTCCCGCCATATTTAAATCCCCATAGTGCGTTCAACGGACGGTCTTTTACATATCCATAGATCATGTACGGATTATTACCTGGAGAATTATAGGCGGAGATAAATTCTTCAGTGCCAATATCATCTACCTTCTGGGAATTATGACTTACGGTCAGAGAGGTTGACCAATGGAAATTCGGTCGGACGATATTCTGAGTTTCCAAAGAGAGTTCTATTCCTTTGTTGGAAGTCCGACCGATATTCGTCCATCTTGAAGAATAACCGGTTTGTTGGGCAACTGCAAGAGTCATCAGAAGATCCGATGTCTTCGACTTGTATATTTCAGCAGTGAAATTAATCCTGTTCTTAAGCATTGACAAATCAAGAGCAAGATTATATGTAATGGTTTTTTCCCAAGTCAGGTCCGGTGAATCTAGCCTGCTACGGTAATATGCGGCAGGCTGCGACTCGTCGAACAGATAGCCTCCTGTCGTAGAAGACATAACTGCCAACGAGCGATAAGAAGATATGGCATCGTTTCCTGTACTTCCTATACTGAACCTAAGCGACAGATCATCAAGCCAATCAGCACCTTTTAAGAAAGTCTCGTCAGACACGCTCCATTTTAATGCAGTCGAAGGGAAAAATGCCCACTTATTATCTGCTGCAAAATTCGAAGCACCATCAAAGCGGCCAGTTGCGGTAAGATAATACCTCGATTTCCAATTATAATTAAATCTAGCGAATGCCGACATCTTCGTCCTCTTAGTATAAGAGGTGCTAGCATTGTAGGTTTCCTTGTCTTTCACAGCGTTCATGTTGTTCCACTTTACCTCATCATCCATGTAACCTGAGCCCGAAAGACTGAAGTCATGTCCTACATATCTGTATGCCGAAAATCCACCCATTACATCGAATGAGTGAGTTCCCCGCTTGAACTTATAGGTCGCAGTCGTCTCTGACGAGAAAGAATTCTCGTCCCAGTCAGAACGGTAAGCATCTCCACCCTCGTTCTCGCTCTTTCTCGGAAGAGTACTCGGGTAATAGCGATACGTCGCACGATGATAGAGATAATATGAGAACGTGCTGTTAATAGTAAGCCCCTTGATAGGAGTTAAGGCCGCTGTGAATGTGTGGTTATTGGAATGACGCTCATTATAGTAAGTGTTCTGATCTATGAGCACGCTAGGAGTGTTTATTCTCTGCCCATTGTAATACAGAGGGTTATAAGTCGAATTCGGCTTGATTAGAGGAGAAAGATACATGGCTGCGCTGTACCATGCCGTACCACCGATTGATGCTTTGTTCTGATCATTATGCCTCCAAGTATAAGACCCGGTATAGCCTATTTTCAGCCACCGGAAAAGCTGTCGGTCCAAGCTAATCCTGCCCGTAAATCTTTTCTGGCCGCTTTCCTGAATGATGCCTTCTGTGTCATTATAAGCAAAGGATGCATAGTATGAAGAATTATTATCATCTTTGCCGCTCAGAGATAAAGCGTAGTTAGAATACATTGCCGTACGCGTTATTTCATCAATCCAGTTCGTCCCTTTCCCAAGGGAAAGCGGATCAGGATATGGGGCCCCCGAAAGCGGAGTATCACTACCTACTCCTGGGTGGTTCGCATCTCCGCCGAAATATGCGTAATCATTGCGGTACTGAGCAAATTCAGAGGCATTCATGATGTCAAGATGAGTCGGTAGCTTCGAGAACCCCATATCAGTCTTGAACGTGATATTAGGCTTCCCTTTGTTTCCTAATCCTTTTTTTGTCGTGATTAGGATAACGCCATTCGCCCCTCTCGAACCGTAAATTGCCGTGGAAGAAGCATCTTTCAGGATAGATATACTTGCGATATCGTCGTTATTGATATCGTTTAAGTCATGAATAGCATCCATTACGCCATCTACTACGATTAACGGTTCATTCGAAGCATTGATCGAACGAGTGCCCCTGATTCTGATCGATGTCGTTGCTCCTGGCTCTCCAGAAGTAGTAAGGAAATCGGCTCCTGCAATTCGACCTTGCAAAGCATTGTCTACAGACATTGCCGGCGCATCCTGAATATCATTCATTTTAACAACAGCTACGGACCCAGTAAGATCCTTCTTTGCCACTTGCCCATAGCCAATCACGACGACCTCATCAAGAGTATTCGACTTTGAAGGCTCAAGCATGACGTTTAGATTCTTAGAGCCGCCAACGGTGACGATCTTTGTCTCGAAGCCAAGAAAATCAAACTGGAGTTTCTCTCCTGGTTTAACGCTGATTACGAATTTTCCATTGGCATCAGCGATAGTTCCGCTATTCTTCCCGAACACGACAACCGATGCACCTGCAAGTGGTTCGCCATTTGAATCAACGACCACCCCCGTAATATTTCTGGCATCCTGAGCATATGCTACCCTATTACCTATGGCAGAAATTGAAAGGATGCAGAAAAATGTGGCCATCCATAATAATATTCTATATTTATAATTGCGCATTGAAATGTCTATTTTTAAAATCTAAATTTATTATGGTTCATCCGTGACATCACGATCTCCGGATATCGGTCCAAATATTATATCAGCACCGGATCCATTATTTTCCGTGAAATAATCCTCCTCTTTTTCGTCAAGCCTGTACACGTAGAAATTATCTATGAATACCCTGTTCGAAGAAGCAGCATCCGCAACAGAAATCGATATCCTGGTGCTTGCTGAGATCGGGTTAGTTGGAATGCTTTCGAAAAAGACAAGAAAATGAGTACCTTTCCACATGCTAGATGGAAAATTAGGATCCTGGAAATCGTAATATGGCGCTTCTAGCTCAATAGAAGTCTTCATAGACCCATCATCATCACGCAAAACGCCACCTCCCATTATAGACACGAGAATCTTATTCATATCTTTCTGCCCGGTGGCATAATCAGTATAGGCGACAGCATTAAAAGTGACCATCAAGAGAGAATCTCTCCTTATATCGGCAACCAGAGGAGAAACGATATCTGCACTGTGCCCGTATTCATCACCGATTCTCACGTATCCGTTTTTTCCATAGCAGCATGTTTTGTACTCACCATCAATCGCCGTAGAAGTAAAACCATAGTTCTTCTGGGCCACCGTCCAACTATCAATCGACATTTCTTCGCCAGTTATCCTTGGATCATCGCTTCCATATTTCAGAAAGGAGAAATTACTCCCTGTCCTTGAGACTGATCCCTGACGGATTGGCACTATCCGGTTGTAATTGAGATCCCCGTCAGTCGCAGACAGTATCAGCATCCCTTCCCTTCTCGTGTAGTAAGAAGTTGATGTAGATCTTGGCTGAACAGCAAGCGTGAGCACTTTCAATTCATTACTTCCACTAACACGCGAACAGTCAACAACTTTAATCCATGGCCTACTGTAACTGTCCTCCCATATAGGCTCGAAGTCAATATCAGATTTGACATAGATTTTAACGTCTCCTCCGGCAACGCTCACATAGAAAACATCAAGTGGTTCAGAAACATTAGCATCTGAATAGACTCGGATGAGATCCCTCTCCTCATTTCTATCATCGCTATCACACGAGGTCGCGAATGAAAGCAATGCCAATAACTGAATAAAAATAGAAAAGCTTTGTATTAGCGTAAGCTTATTCATAATCAAATAAAAATTACTTAATATCTAAATCAATAATTATAGGCCTATGGTCCGAAGGCACCCACATGGTAGATACATATGGACTTTGAGTCATTGATGTCCAAGAATCCTTTAGAATGTCAGCCTCAGTCACTTTTGAATATACCGAAGGCGAAGCAAAAACATAATCAATTCTCGCATTGCCATAAGTAGAAGAGAGGAATTTACCCGGGTACCGATTTGCTATCACGTCCACCATGCTAGTATTATCAATGACGTGTCTATGAACCAGAAGACGTGTGTCACTATCCGGATATCCATAATACCAATTATCAAATGGCGATCGAGAATTGAAATCTCCAGCCATCAGCCAGTAGTCAGTTCCTGAATATTCAGGATTATTGATGATCTTGTCACAAAGATATGTCATTTCATACAGTCGGTAATAATCACCTCCATGTTCCGCAATGCTGGACTCTTGTCCGCTGGAAGGAACCCCGAAAGCATACTGTTGAGGCCATAAGTGCAAAGTAACCACGTTGATTTTGACCCCATTCACATCAACCTGCTGCAAAGCAGCTCCGTGTGCGATTGGCTTTTCTGGATCATTAGTATCGGTTACTTTGAGCAATGTCTCAATTGGATATTTGGAAGTAATAGTTTGAGGAAAATTATCCCGCCAGCCGCCAACTTTTACGTAAGAATGACCATATCTGGCAGCTAGCTGCGACCATCCATTAGGGAGAAAACGTTCAGAAGACTGAGAAGAAGAGTACGAGTTGTTCTTGAGAGCAGAGGCGGACTCGCACCATACGCAGATGTCTGGATCATATTTCTTTACCCATTTCACGAAGTTATTATATTCATTGGCCTGGTCCCCCCACATGCCGTACTGAATATTCCAATAAAAAAATCTTATCCCAGGACGTGGGATTGGTTTAGAGCGAACGATAATATTATCTAGATAAAATCCGTGAACTCCGTTGTCGGCATTATCGCCTTCCCAGCAGAGCCTTGTCCCATCAGTCGCATCCCTCACGATCACCTCTGCATGCTGCCAATCTTTAGCCGCATCATCTGACGAAGGGAGCGTGACATGACTCTTTTCCAGAAGTCCCCAGCCTATTATCCCTGCGTAACCAGAATTATCCTCCGTGAGACTAACAGGCGTCCCATTTATTGAAAGGGACTTTATCCAGCCACCGTTTTTAACATCTAGTTCTATCTGGTCGGTTGCTCCATATCGGTAACAAAAATCAAATGACACAGTAAGCTCGCTCAGACCTTCTACAGCAGAGAAACTACACGTCTCGAATATTCCTCTACCAGGATTTCCAGTTCCGCAGGCCAGCACCCCCTGATATTCCTGACATCTGAACATGTATGTATAATCAGAAATATTCCTGCTTTTCACATAAGAGTCAGAGACCTGATGAGAAGCACCTACTGTCTTATTAGATACATCAGCCCATGTATTCGACTGGATAAATCCAGTTCCAGGGTTATTATAAGTCACTTTCGTCAATGCCATGGAGTAGCCATCACGATCTAAGCCGTTATCAAAAGCCACAACAGCATCATCAGGAGAATACCCAATCGCAGAAGATCCACCCATTACGTCCCCTCCCCAGACAAAATTATCGAAACTCTCGCTAAAGACGAGGTCCTCGTCCGGAGAATACTTGATTTCCCGCGTAACAGCTTTACCTGCCTCTAATTTAAGCGATGGCAACAGCTCTGTCATTGATAGGTGGTTGGCATCCGAGACAGAGACGCTTAGAGTCCCCGCATCGTATTCGCCAGGAGATAGCATCAGATAAAAATGAGAGGAACCGGATTCATCCAGTATCACGTAATCTCCATCGCAAGTGCAGTTAAGCACCGCAAAAGAAACACCTTCCTTCATTTTGAAACCTTTAGCTGACGGGAGAAAGTTAGCCGTGCCGGCTAATACCCTGCCGTCATCAGCTGAAACTTTAACAGAGGCAATCTTCGCATTCCCTTTGATAACAAGGTCTAGCAATGCGAATCCATCATTAAAATACAATGTGTTTCCTGTCTCCTTCGAATAGGACGCATATTGAGGATAATCTTTTAATCTTTCAACGGAAACATCATAAAACTGAGAACATGGCAAACTGACCAGCGAATATGGAGAAAGGCCATACCAACGCGATGAATTTGCAGATGTCAGAGAAGCATTATAAGAACCAGATGGAGAAGCTGGTGCTTCCACATAGAATTTTCCCCCGGACTCTTCATTGACTTCGCATTCCGTGCCATTGATCTCAACGGTCATGCTTTTCCAAGAAGGATCGTTAACGCCCATGATTTTTCTTGGAGCTTCATTAGCCTGAGCTAGATAAAACTTAACTTTGCCATCTTTCACCACTATGTCTGATGAATCTTCTCCGCTTTGCCCATTGCCCGGATTATTAGATGTTCCCCCTTTGTCGCAACCGAGGAAGCAAAATAGACATGTGGTAATTATTGCAAAAACAAAATGGTGGCAATGAATTGGATATCTTGAATATCGCATTTTGATATTGATTATTATTTAATGAAATTTTAAATGCTGAGAATGTATAATTTAACTCTTTCAATAACAAAATTAGGATGCAGGCTCTGAGCCTAATGAACTATCCAAGCTCTACGGGGAGAAGACTTCGGGGGATCAGCATCCTGAACGACCTTCTGTGGTCTATGACGGTCTTGGTCTTATCCCAAGTCTCCTGTCTTTCCCTCCTTTGTTAATAATTTATTCTTCTAATTTAATATATCTTCTCTCTGCAAATATAGGATGAACAGAGATGCGTCGTCCTTAGTTCACTCCGCCACCATGCCGATCACACATGTCATCCTTTCTATCCAGCCTTTTCCATATGCCATCCTAGTAATCACCTCCAGTGATTATCACAGTCCCTCTGTCATCTCCGCCGACGGAAATCCACGAAAACCCTATTCTGAGGCACTCCAGCTGGATTTCTCTCCCTTGATTCAGCCACATCTCGCTATTCCCCCCGACGGAAATCCACGAAAACCCTATTCTGAGGCACTCCAGCTGGATTTCTCTCCCCTGATTCAGCCACATCTCGCTATTCCCCCCGACGGAAATCCACGGAAACGCCATTCCACGGCATTCTACGGCGTTCCAGCTGGATTTCCGTGGGATAATGCGCGATAATGCGATGCGCCAGCAATTCCGCATTAAGTGAGGATGTAGTACAGCAATCAGGCAACGTGGCGGGCCATAGGCCACATTCGCTGCACTACATCTTAGGCAAAACCACCATGAAGAGCAGGAATGGGAGACATGTAGTACAGCAGATACGCAAAGGGACACCCGGAGATGCGGATTCACTGTGCTACATCACGGCATCCTCGCCTGACTGTACTACATACCGGCATCCGTACTCCGTCCAGGCTGCCTGACCTATAGGGTAGGCGTGAAGTCCTTTGTATGTGCCTGATAATAAGTTCTTTCGCTCGCATTAATTGCTTTCCTTCCCCGATTTTCATATAGGTAGGCAACACCATTGTTGATTATCAACCACTTACGAAGACATCTCTGCTCACCCTCGGGAGAGTGAATGTTCGAAGTGGAAGAACCTGTAGACATCTCTGCGGAAAGTCTATTCTCCGATTCTCATCTTCGTCAAGCGCATAATGTACCACGATACAGCTTCGTTGGGCTTGCCTTATATGGACTTGATCCGGAGTTACGTGCTTTTTGAAAATTATCGGTAATCAGGACATGTGATGCCATTTACAGAACGCCTTTTGACACTCGCCAAATTTATTCCTGAACATATATTTGGGTTATCTGGACAAATAGTAGGATGATTTACTTGTCATCTGGGGACTCGATTCCAAAAAGAAAGGCCGGCGCTTTCCCCAAAGAGCCGGCCCTGTGTATATAAAACGAACTTAACAAATAGACAACAAATAAAAGAACTTTGTTTGTCCGTTGCAAAGATATCAACAAAATCTGAATTTCCAAAAGAATTCGTTAATTTTTTAAAACGGTTTTACTTAAAATTCGTTACATGTTCCTATACTGGCTTGGAGTCATCCCTGTGTGGGCTTTGAAGAACTTATAGAATACCGATGGGTTCGGGAAGTGCAGCTTATAAACTATTTCCTTTATGCTGTTATCGGTATATTTCAACATATTCTTCGCCTCCAAGATGACGAAGGAATCAATCCACTCCGGGGCCGACCTTCCGCTAGCTTGCTTTATGAGCTTGGAAAGATATTTCGGAGTAAGCCCAAGGTTGGTGGCATAAAAAGCCATGTTTCGTTCTGAGTTATGGTATTCAGTGACAAGCT